>FWWM01001400.1_pt1 | contig 72755 bp, 49 predicted proteins | sample 2228351 | NCBI WGS metagenome assembly FWWM01 (sample SAMEA103939774, study PRJEB20133) | metagenome | reverse complement strand
ACGGCCTCCAGCATTTCTACCGCCTGATCGGCTTCGATTACTAGGTGGGCCACGGCGCCCTGTGGCCGCGCTACGCGCCCAGCATGGCCTTCAGCCGCAGAGAGTAATCAACGACGACCTCACCTCCCAAAAGCACTAGCGTGGGGCCGGTACCCAATTGCCAGACTTGCACGGGATAGGGGTAGGTTTGCGAGAGGGGCCGGCCGCCGTCTATCTGCGCCAGCAGAAGCTTGGCGCGGCGCGCAATGTAACGGTCCGAGGCAGCGGCCTGTTCGACAAGCTCGTCGCGCGTGGGTAAGCGGTCAAAGGGCAGGTCGACCTCGGCATACGCCGTGTTTAGCTGCCCCTCGACCGGCAGCATCACGCCCTCCAGCGTTCTGCCCACGGCTGCCGCCAGCCGCCGGCCGTACTCTTCTGCAAGTTCCGGCCGCCTGCGAGGCAGCGGATTCTGATCTCCGCCGCAGCCTGCGATGAAGAGGGCTGTGGCACCCGGATATGCCTCTTCCAACGCCCCTTGCGCAAAGCCGGGGTAATCTCCCGACCAGAGGTAGAAGTCCATCACAGTGGCATGGCACGCATAGCCGAACAAAACGGCCAGCACCTGTCCCTCAGGAGAACGCACCGCAAGGACGGGAACGTCGTAATCGACAGGCCCCGCCAGCCGGCCCTCGGCACGCAAGCGGGGCACCTCGGCCTCTACATTGTTGCGGCGATTCACGGCGAACGTCTCGCAGCCTCTCGCCCAGCTCAGCCTGCACGCTCGCAAGTTGGCCAAGGCCTGGCCCGCCACGGCTACCAACTTCTCTTCCAACTCCTTGGTGTAGGCACGCACACGCTCTTCTTGCTCAGGTGAAAGGAAATACATCGCCATCAAGTTGCCCCCCACCACCGGGCCGCAATGCGTGTGCGAGCAGCATAAAGCGACCTGTCGCAGGGCAAGACCGAACTGTGCCTCGAGACGCGTGCGCACCGCCAGCGAAAAGTCTCGATCGATGCCACACAGGTCAAGCGAAATGATCACTGCCCGCTCACCCGCGGCGTCTTCCAACGCCAGAGCTTTGGCATAGAGTTCGGTAAGTTTGCCCTCGGCTTCATGATCGCGCCCCCCATACCCGGCCATCCACTGCGGGACCGTGGGGGTGATCGTCGTGCTGGCCACGCCCGCCTTCCACGTAGGGGGCGGCGCTTGAGCCAGTGCGTCGCTGCACATCAAGGCCGCGATCAAAGCCGCAATTCGCCACAACATGGCAATGCTCCTATTCGTCAACACCCGCTATTGCACATACTAAAGCGATAGCCGCCGGCGGCCGATTCTCGTCAGGGTTCCCGCACGGCCGCCGGCCGCGCTGCGGACCCGCTGCGCCCCTCTGCGGCCCCGCTGAACGGTTGGCTGTCAAGACTGTAACATGGCAACGAGCAACAACCAACCGAGGCCAGCCGTGTCTGGGCGTTTCTACAGCGAGCAACCCATTGCCGGCAGCGAAGTGCGACTGTCTGGCGAAGAGGCCCACCACCTGCTGCACGTGATGCGTGCCCGCGCCGGCAGCGAAGTGACCGTGTTCGACGGCAGCGGCTGCGAGTTCCGCTGTGTCGTGCGCAAAGCACGTCGGCACGAGGCGCTTCTGGAAGTCCTCGATCGCCGCGAGGTCCGCCGAGAGCCGCCGGTTCAACTAAGCATAGCCGCGGCCCTACCCAAGGGCGAACGGCAGGCGTGGCTCGTGGAAAAGCTGAGTGAATTGGGAGCGAGGAGGCTGACTCCCATACAGACCGAGCATGGCGTTGTGCTGCCGGGCCCTCAAACCACGGCCCGCCTGCATAGGATTGCCGTGCAAGCGGCGAAGCAGTGCGGCGCCACGCGGCTGTTAGAGATTGCCGCGCCGCAGCCCTGGCAGTCCGTCGCCTCGACATTGCCCCCAGACGGCCTGGGTGTGATCGCCCACCCGGCTGGCAGCCGGCCAGCGGTTGAAGTGCTCAAGAGTCGGCCGTTGCCCCCGCAGGTGTACGCAGCGGTCGGGCCCGAAGGAGGGTGGAGCGATGCCGAGCTGGCCGCGGCCGCTGAGTTCGGCTGGCAGATGGTCCGTCTGGGGCCGCGCATTCTGCGAGTCGAGACTGCGGTGCTCGCGCTGGCAGCCCTGATCGTGTTGTTGGCAGATCGCTCGAGCGAGGCGTGACCGGAGCGCCACCCATTTGCAGCAGGCAGACACGCGGCGCCAGCGAACGAATTGGCTACGATCGAGCCTGCTCGCCCCAAGCGTTCTCGCTTGCCAGCCCACCGCAATGGCAAGCAGATGGATCGCAAGCCGCAGTTCATCGAAGCGGCAGCACAACCGGATGTGGACCCTTATCCGGCCATCCTGCCCAATCAAGACGCGCTGATCTCGGCTCGAGATGACACAAGTCTGTACATGCAGATCCCATGCAGAGCAAGGCGATTGTTGTCACGCGTGTCTGTTGGATTGTGTCGCAGCCGGCGCAGCCGCACGGCGCCGCTCTGCATAGGAAAGCATTGGCCCCCATCCCTCGCCCCCTAGAAACCGGGGGCACACGGCGCAAGGCTGCACAACACGTCCTCCCGTGACCGCGGGTGCGGGGTGCTAGCCGTAGCTGTGTTGGGCACCTACGCCTGCCCAAGCAAGATGGACGCCCCGTCGCCACGCCCACCCAGCGCCCCCCCCGCGTTCTGCGTGAACGCAGCTACCCGGGTCCCGCATTCTGGGCCAACGCGTCTAAGGGGCGCGCTCTGCCGAACGGATGTGCAAGACCTTCCCAACCGATAGGCACGCCCGCAACTTGCGTTGCAGCCGTTCAGCCTAAACAGGCGCACGCGGGAGGGCAGAGTTATGGAAACGGCGGCGTACTGTGGCCGTCACACGCAACAGACGGGCGAGTTCTTCGGCCTGCTGCGGTTCCAACTGGCGCAAAAAGCACGTTCGGCCCCCTTCGTACACTGCGGTCAGCTCGCCGTTGCAGATCGCCAGTGCGCTGCGCGGCTTGGCCGCCACCCGTGGGCCGGGGCTGAGTATGCCGGCCAGGTTCAGCGGGTCGGCCGCAGAAATGACCGTAATCCGCCCAGCCGGCGGTGCGTCTCGCACCTGCCGCAGCCGGTCGACCACATCCAGTGCGGCGTACTGCTCACCCGCAAGCTGCGAGACAAACCTGCCGCCGTGCACACGGCCCTGCGCCTCCAAGCGGCGGTAAACCTGGCGCAGCTCGTACCAGGGCGGGGCAAGAGATTCGCGCGCCAGCAGATCTCGGCAGACCACGCCGTAGCGCGCTAGCAGCAGCCATGCCCATTGCTCGCAGCGCATCGTGGGATCCGGCACGCGCAGTGGCAACGGGAAGCGGCTCCAGCGCCCACCGTGCTGCAATGGCTGCTTGTGTGCGCGGCGAGCGCGCTGGGCATCAAGCCCCACCAGGCGCCGAATGGCAGAGAAGGCGTCGGCGGCCGCCAGGCCAAGAGCGGCCAACTCGGCGAGCGCTTCTTCGACGTGCCCAGGCAACAGATCGATGAGCGCGGCCAGGTCGGCGGGAAAGAGCGCCCCGTGCGTGGCGAGTGCTTCCAGCACGGCCTGCGCATTGGGCCGCAGCGGGCCGAGGTTGCCGCAGCGCTCCGGCGGCAACAGCCAGGCCAGGTCTTGGCGTTTGAAGAGCGATAAGGGCGCCGTTCGATTGAGCAGCATGGCTGCCGGAGGAGCGTCGAGCGTGCGGCGCGGCGGCGAGAGCCGTGCCCAACCGGCGTAGCCGCCCAGGCAGAGTTCGTCGAGCCAGTCGGGCTGGTAGTCCGCCACGCGCGTAGGAAGCAGGTCTCGTTCCCATGCGCCAGCAGCGGCTTCAAAGCCTTGCAATCGCTCAAGGGCCTGCTTGAGAGCGGCCCGGCCGGCTTGGGCGTCGGATTCGATCTGGTGGTACGAGCAAAGAAACTGCCAGAATACCGCGGGAGCGACGGGCTGCACGCGGCGCCGCGCCCCGGCCAGCGTGAGGCGATGGATTCGGGCGAGCAGCCTCCGATCGCACCACTGGGCTGCATCTACGTCTGGCAAGAACCGGCCGCGGAGCACAACGCCTTCGGCTTCCAATGCCTCCAGCGTCGCGGCGATGGCCGATTCTTCCTGGTGCAACTTGGCGGCCAAAGACTGTTCTGTGACCGGGCCGGAGATCTCGATGTGGCCGCGCAGGGCCAGCTTGCGGGCATCGATGGCCTCTACTTTGGCAGCCAGATCCGAGGGCAGGTCCAGCGCAGGCTGGATGGCGGCCGCGGGCCATAGCGCCTGTGCGGCGGGGAGCCGCTCGGCCGCGACCCACATTTCGCACCCAGGCAGCAGCACGCGCGCAGCACGTCGAGCGGCCACCAGCATCTCGAACCAACTCTGCCACTCGGTGCCGTCTGCCGCCGGAAGGGCCACGAGCGAGAGGAGCAGGTCGTGTAGCTCGTCTGCATCTCGCACGGTGGGCTCGGCTTCAGCACACACTTGCGCAATGGCTTGCGGATCCAGGCGAGTAAGATCGGCCAGTGCGTCCAACTCCAAGGTGCGGCGAGTGGCCACGGCGCGCGCGCGCCGCTCTTCCAGCGGAGCGCCGTCGAGAAACGCATAAGGGTTGGCGTTGAGTATCTCGTAGCTGAAGGGCGATGGCTCGCGCGTATCTCGCGGAACAAGCTGCACCTGGCCGGCCTCGATCCGCCGCAAGAGTTCGAGCCAGCGCGTGTAATCCATCGCCTCGTGCAGACAATCGTGCACGGTCTGGCGAACCAGCGCATGGTCGGGTATGGGAATGTCTCCCACCACGTTCTCCAGGCAGGCCGTCTGGGCCGGAAAAATGGCTGAGAGCAGGTCTTCGGCCCGAAATCGCTGCAAGGTGGGCGGCACACGGCGGCCGCCTTCTTGCCGCAGCATGGCCAGTGCCCGCGTGACGTTCCAGCGCCAGCGCGTGCGAAACATGGGTGCCGCCAGCAACGCCTGCGTGAGCATGTTGTAGGCGTTTTGCGGGTTGAGCATCTTGAACATCTGCTCCAGCGGGAAGCTATGCTGGGGGCCCAGCGAGAGCACGATGCCGTTGTCGTTGGCGGCGGCCTGGAGTTCGAAATCGAAGCTGCGGCAGAAGCGCTTGCGTAGGGCGAGGCCCCAGGCACGGTTGATGCGCGAGCCGAACGGAGCGTGAATGACAAGCTGCATGCCGCCCGACTCGTCGAAGAACCGCTCGAAAACAATCTGTTCCTGAGTCGGTACAAGGCCTAGCGCAGCCTGTTGTGCCGCCACGTAGAACACCGCCTGCTGCGCGGCCCAGCGGCTGGCGCCGCACTCGCTGCACAACCATTCGATGGCTGCTGAACGGGTCCTGCATGCCTGGCCGTTCGTGCCCGTGCCCTGGGCGCCGGCCAGAGACATCTCGGCGAGCAGTGGGTGGTCCGCGGCAGGCCGTGCAGATGCGTAAGCCGTGGGGGCAGGCCGGACACGAACCGAGTGCGGGTCCAAAGCGTCGTTTGGCACGGCTGAATCGGCTCCTCGGGCCGCTTGCTCACGGCTCAAGCTGTTGTCGGGTTCTGGATGACAGGCGGCAGACGAGTTAGCTCGTTGCTGCCCGCATTCTGCCGCTTCAGGTTTGGGAGGTACGTTCTCGTGTACGCAGTGCGGCTCGGGCACCAGCTTCAAGTCTGCGGCGCGCTCTGCCAGCTCTCGGCGCAGCCGCGAGACCTCGGCAGAGAGTTCGACCGTGCGCCCGGGCGCCTCGCCCAGCCAAAAGGGGATGGTGGCGGGGGCTGCCTGTGCGTCTTCGACGACCATTTCGCCCAGCCGCACCTGCACCACGCGCCACGAGGTGGTGCCCAGCAAGAAAACATCTCCCGCCATGCTTTCGATGGCGAAGTCTTCGTTCACCGTGCCCACGAAGGTGCGGTCTTCTGCGGTGACCACGCGATAATCGGCCAAATCGGGGATGGCCCCGCCGTTGACGAGCGCCGCCAGCCGGGCACCGCGGCGGGCACGCAGTCGGCCGTGCACGCGATCTCGGTGCAGCCAGGCCAGGCGCCGCCGGCCAGGCACGTAGCCCTCGCTTAATAGCTCCACCACGTGGTCAAAGTCATCGCGGCACAGCGCCCGGTAGGGCCAGGCACGCCGGCAGAGCGCGAACAGCGCATCTTCGTCCTGCTCCTCGGCCGAGACGGCGGCCACGATCTGCTGGGCCAAGATATCTAGTGGCGCCTCGGGTATCTCGACCGCATCCAGCCGGCCCTGCCGCACCGCGCGCACCAGTGCCAGGCACTCCAGAAGTTCATCGCGCGTCAGCGGGAAGAGCCTCCCACGCGGCACGCCGCCCAGGTAGTGCCCAGAGCGGCCTACCCGCTGCAAGAATGTGGCCACGGAGCGCGGCGAACCCACTTGGCAAACCAGGTCGATGTATCCCACGTCAATGCCCAGCTCCAGCGAGGCCGTGGCCACGATGGCCTTCAACTCGCCGCGCTGCAACCGGCCCTCGGCAGTGAGCCGCAGTTCGCGAGACAGGCTGCCGTGGTGGCTGGCAACGGCCGACTCTCCCAGCAACTGGCCAAGCTGGTGGGCGACGCGCTCTGCCAGCCGGCGGGTGTTTACGAACACCAGCGTGCTGCGCCGCTCTTGGATGAGTTGCGCCAGCCGGGCATAGATTTGCCCCCAGGTCTCGTGGCTGCACACGGCACTCAGCTCGTCTGGGGGCACCTCGACGGCGAGGTCTAGCTCGCGTGCATGGCCCAAGTCGATGATGCTGCACTGCGGGCGGCCCTGTGCGTCCACGTTGGGGGTGCCGACCAGAAAACAAGCGATTTGGTCAATGGGCCGCTGGGTTGCAGAGAGGCCGATGCGTACAGGGGGGCGTTGCGTGATGGCCGCGAGCCTTTCGAGCGAAAGGGCCAGGTGGCTGCCGCGTTTGTCTCGGGCCAGGGCGTGGATCTCGTCGACGATGACTGTTTCTACGCCGCGCAGCAGGTCCGCGGCGCGGGGCGAGGTAAGCAGCAGATACAGAGACTCGGGCGTGGTCACCAGCAGGTGGGGCGGCCGCCGGCGCATGGCCTGGCGCTCGTTGGAAGGAGTGTCTCCCGTGCGTAGGGCCACGCGCCAGGGCGGCAAACGGTAGCCGGCCGACTCTGCTGCGGCCCGCAGCTCGGCCAGCGGCAGATCGAGATTGCGGTGGATGTCGTTGCTGAGCGCCTTGAGCGGCGAGACGTACACCACCTGGACGCCGTCTGCCAGCGTACCCTCCAGGCTGCGGCGAAGCATGCGGTCGAGGCAGACCAGAAACGCCGCCAGCGTCTTGCCGCTGCCCGTCGGCGCGGCCACGAGCGTGTGACGACCAGACTGAATCTCTGGCCAGGCCCGCGCTTGTGGCTCCGTGGGCGCGCCAAACCGCCGGGCAAACCAGGCCTGCGTAAGGGGATGAAACACTTCGCTGAGCATGCCGGTATTCTACCGACGCGCCAACACTCCGTGGCCCAGTGCCGCAAGGCGGAGACTCAAGAAGGTTCTGTTACGGAGTGCCAGTGCACCGGCGGCTCCCCATTCCCCCTTACTCGGTCCTGCACAAGCGGGACGCTTATGCTACGTAGAGCAAGCGTCCCCGCTTGCTCAGGCGGGCCAAACAGTTCTCGCGCTTCCGCACAAGCGGGACGCTTATGCTACGTAGAGCAAGCGTCCCCGCTTGCTCAGGAAGGCCAAACAGTTCTCGCGCTTCCGCACAAGCGGGGACGCTTATGCTACGTAGAGCAAGCGTCCCCGCTTGCTCAGAACTGCGGCATCCGCGCGGCTTCTGCCCCCCGCTTACAAAGCGAGGGCAGGGGGGCGTGAAAAGCGGCGAGCAGCATAACTTGCCGGCCTGGCCGCCGGGCCGGCGCCCATCGGTGAAGCGGAACGTCTTTTCAGCGTGCAGCTCTTGCCAGTCAGTCAGTGCCCCACCGCCGCACGCTCGGTGGTCGCGTTTAGAGCGCGGTGGCCTGGCATCGCCTTGGTACCCCCAAGCTAGCCGGGCCATCGGGCTCGCGCTTAGCAGCGTCATTCGGTAACGGCCCTGCTCGACGGGCGGCCGATGCCAACAGTAGAATGACGGCGGGTTTCCAAAACCACGGCGCAACGAAAAACGGAGCGTGGTCATGCACTGGCAAAGGCGGAAGTTCTTGGCGGGTGTGGGCAAGGGGATGATTCTGGCGAGCGTGGGGGCGGCAGCAGCTCGCGATCTGGGCTTGGCGCCGGCCTGGGCCGGAGAAGATGCCGGCGAACTGCCGTTGGGGCGCTGGGAACCGCTGGCCAATCTCATGGTGGAAACGCCGCTCGATCGGCTGTTGCCCACGCTGGTAGATCGGCTCAATGGCGGCACCACGCTGGACGAACTGGTGGCGGCCGCGGCCATGGCCAACGCTCGCAAGTTTGGGGGAGAAGACTACGTCGGCTTCCACACGCTCATGGCACTGGCGCCCGCCTGGCACATGGCACGAGAGCTTGCTGGGCCGCGGGCGGCGTTGCCGGTGCTGAAGGTGCTCTACCGCAACACGGCGCGGCTGCAAGAAACGGGCGGCCGCAGCGGCGAGGTGCTGCTTCCCATCGACCCTGCCGTGCTTCCCAACGACCGCCGGCCCACGGACCTATTGCGCGAGCAAGTCCGGCAGCAAGATGTCGCCTCGGCCGAGGCCACCTTTGCCGCACTGGCCACGCGTACTTCTGCGTTCGATGCCTTTGAGCACCTACTGCACTTGGTAGAGGATCAGGTCGAGGTCCACCGCACCGTTTTGCCCTACCGTGCCTGGGCGCTCTTGGATCTGGTGGGCCGCGAGCACGCGCATACGATGCTGCGGCAGTCTGTGCGCTATTGCGTGCGGGCCGAACGCGGCAATAACGGCGAGGCCCGCCGCACGCTGGAGACGCTGTTCGACCGTTACCGGCTGGAGGACTGGCAGCCGGGCCAACGCGATCCGGGCGACGCGTGGGTCGAGGCCACGGGCGTCTCGCTGATTGTCGATGCCCCGGCCGTCGCTGCGGAGACGATTGCAGCAGCGCTGGCCGAGGGGATCGCACCCAGCGTAGTGGCCGAGGCGATTGCCCTGGCGGCCAACGAACTGTTGCTGCGCGATCCTGGCCGCCCGGAGCAATACGCAGATAAGGCTAAGCCCGCAGGCAGCGTCCATGGGGATTCGCTGGGCGTGCACGCCAGCGACTGCGCCAACGCCTGGCGCAACATGGGCTTGGCCTCCACGCCTCGGCACCAGGCAGCGGGGCTCGTGCTCTCTGCCTTCGACGTCAGCCGCAGCGCGCATGCGCCCGGATATGGCGTCGATTTCTCCAAGCGCGAGCCCCACCCCACGCCCGAGGCGCTGGCACAAGTCACGGCCGACACGGGCGAGACTCTGCTGGCCGCCCTTGAAGATTGCATCCGCCAGCAGAACCAGGCCCTGGCCTGTGCCGTGGTCCACCGCTACGGTGCGCTGGGCTACTCGGAGCGGCCCGTGTTCGACCTGCTGCTGCGCTATGCCGTTAGCGAAGACGGCGCCCTGCACGCAGAGAAGTACTACCGCACGGTCAGTGAAGAGTTCTACTGCCTGCGGCCGGCCTTCCGCTGGCGGGAGCTGGTGGCTCTGGCTCGCGTCACGGCTAGCGAGTACGGCCGTCCCGCGCCCGGCTACCAGCAAGCCTGCGAGCTGCTCAACGTGTGACGAGCGACCGCTTGTTACGCACGGCAACTAGCCGCTCGCAACCGTGCCCGTTGCGGCCCATCAGCCGCCTCATGCAGCCGCTAACCTGTTGGCCGGCGAGGCGGCAAGCGATCTTGCATCGTCGCGTGTGCCGCCGGTAAGACCGCTCAGCCCCCCCGCGTTATGATGTTGCTGCTCACACGTGAAATGTTGCTGAGATCCCTCTCACCGGAGTTGCCACCTTGATCCGCATCTTGGCTGGTTACGGAGCTTTGTTGGCGGCTACGATCATGGCCGTTCCGCCACTATCAGCCGCAGACAATGAGCTGACGGCAGAAGAGCGCGACGCCGGCTGGATTCTGCTCTTCGACGGCCGCACGCTCGACGGCTGGACGACGAACACCGGCCAGCCCAGCCGCACGCCCGTGCAAGACGGCGCCCTGAACCCCCATGGCTGCGGCGGCTATATGTTGATCCACCAGCAAGAATGGTCCGATTTCGAATTGGCGCTCGACTTCAAGATCAGCCCCGGATGCAACAGCGGCGTGTTCTTCCGCACGTATCCGCTAGAGCCGAGGCCGGGCAAAGACGTAGGCTTCAACGGCCTGGAGATCGCCATCGACGACACCACGGTAGACGGCTACCACGACACAGGCGCCATTTACGACCTGGTACGGCCCAGGCGCAACGCCATGCGGCCCGCGGGCGAGTGGAACCAGCTTCGCCTGGTTTGCCGAGACAACCTGATCGAAGTCGAACTCAACGGCGAAACCGTGAGCACGATGGACCTAAACGAGTGGACCCAGCCCAATCGACGGCCGGACGGCACGCCCCACAAGTTCGACGTGGCCTACAAGGAGCATCCGCGGCACGGTTACATCGGCCTGCAAGACCACGGTGCGGATTGCTGGTTCAAGAATATCAAGTTGCGGCCGCTGAAGGCAGAACCGTAGCCGCCTGTCAGCCCTGGCCCGGCCCCTGGGACCCGCAGAACGCATGGGGCATGCAGTAACCGCTTGAGAGTCGTACACGACGGTACTCTGTAGGGGCCGTATTACGTGGCGACCGCACTGTGTGGTGCCCGTACTCTGTGGGCGCCGGTTCCCTGTGTGTGCTGGCACACTGCATCGCATTTCGGGCTTGCTGGGGTGGAACACTATGTCGCCGCATGTGCCATTCGGCGTAAGGCCATACAGCACCCCGAGGATGTACGTCGCCTGCAAGAGCAAATCGCGGTTGGCGCTACATGTGGTGCCGCGCTCGTGGTATGATCAAGGGCTGCACATTGATCGAGCCTTATTCGGGTGGCGTGTTGTAGTTTTTCTCAACCGGTGGCCGCCAGTCTGGCCGAGTGAGCATGATACAGAATTGGCTCGGAATGAAGACCTCTGAGAGCGCTTGGCTGGCCCGGCGGGGTTTTTTACGCGCCGGGATAGGCTTGGGGCTGGCGGCCGTGACGGCTTTGCTTGTGGATGTGCGGCGCACGAGCGCTGGGCAGGCGAGCAATCCTTTGGCTCCGCGGCCGCCGCATTTCAAGCCGCGTGCCAAGAGGGTGATCTACCTCTTCATGCATGGCGGGCCCAGCCACGTCGACCTTTTCGATCCCAAGCCCGACCTCACCAAGTATGCCGGCCAGCCGTTGCCAGAGAGCTTCGGTGCGGTGATGACGCGCCGCAAAGTGGCTTCCAATCCGCTGCTCGGGCCTGTGCGGCCGTTCAAGCAGCACGGCGAGTCGGGACTGCCGATCAGCGATTTTCTTCCCGAGCTGGCCGAGCATGCCGATAGCCTGTGCGTGCTGCGAAGCTGCCATGGAGACAGCGTGAATCACCCCCAGTCCGTGTATCAGATGAATACGGGCAGCGTGCTCATGGGCCGGCCCAGCTTGGGAAGCTGGGTGAGCTATGGCCTGGGGAGCGAAAACGAGAACCTGCCGGCGTTTGTCGTGCTGCCGGATCCAGGGGGGGGCGTCAAGGGAGGGCCGCCTGCCTGGGGCAGTGGTTTCTTGCCGGCCGCCTACCAGGGCACCGTGATGCGCGCCGGCAAGGTGCCGCTCGTATTCCTGAACGCCCCCGAAGAGGTTTCCACAGAGCGCGAGCATGCTGTGCTCGGCCTTGCGCAGGCCTTCAACGCGGCACACCTCGCCGAGCGAGAAGGCGACGACGAGCTGGCCGCGCGCATGGCCGCGTACGAGCTGGCATTCCACATGCAAGCCGCGGCGCCCGAGCTGGTCGATTTCTCTGACGAAACGAGCGAAACATTGCGGCTGTACGGCATCGGCGAACCCGAAACCGACGAGTTCGGCAGGCGGACACTGCTGGCACGGCGGATGGTCGAACGCGGTGTGCGCTTCGTGCAACTCTATGCAGGCGATACCAACGGTTGGGATGCACACAGCGACGTGGAGGCCAACCACGGCCAGATGTGCCGCCGCACAGACAAACCCGTGGCCGCCTTGCTCGCCGACCTCAAGCGGCGCGGCCTGTGGGACGATGTGCTGGTCATCTGGGGCGGCGAGTTCGGCCGCATGCCCATGAGTGAACAAGGGCGCGGGCGCGACCACAACCCCTGGGGGTACACGGTGGTGCTCGCCGGCGCGGGGGTCCGGGGCGGCATGGCCTACGGCGCCACGGATGCGGTGGGCCTGCGTGCAGCAGAGAACCCCGTGCACGTGCACGACCTGCACGCCACGTTGCTGCACCTGCTGGGGCTTGACCACGAGCAACTTGTGTTCACACACCACGGCCGCGACGAGCGGCTGACAGACGTGGCCGGCCGCGTGGTGCACGAGATTCTGGCGTGATGGCTCGGGTGGCGCTACCGGCCGGGCTTGGCTGCCCATGGCTGGAGATGGTGCGCTGTTTGCGGAATGAGCTTGCCGGGTGCAGCCGCGCAGGGCGAGTGCGGTGATGGTCGAGTTCTTTAAACGCCTCTCGCAACTGGTGCAACCGAACAAGCCTTCCGAGGGCCTGTTGGCGGAGTTTTGCCAGTGTCTGGAGGACATGCGTGCCATCTACCGGGAGGGGGCGCTGGCCTGCGTGACGGAACACGCGGCGAGGCTGCATGAGCCGCCTGATGTGTTTGTCCGCAAACTCGACGATCTAGAACGTGGTCTGGTGGCGAAGGTGTTCGTCGAGATGGCGGACTGCGACCGGCAGTGGACCGATATGGAGTATGCGTTGGCGGCTGCCGTGATCGAGCATTTGTGGAACGTCAAGCTGGCGGGCGAGCCGCTGCGCGCTGCTGTAAAGAACGTTTCGCTGAAAGCGTCGACGCTGGAGTGGGCGGCGCTCGTCAGGCCGTTCATCACCCAGGCGGCCTTGCGCGAGCGGGCGCCCGGTCTGCTGACCGCGCTCGTGCGCATGGCCAACGTGGTGGCTAAGGCAGACGGTACAATCAAGCCCGACGAGGCGGCACACCTGGTTTCCCTGCAAGACCGGCTTTCGCGCGAGCTGGACAAGATTCCCCTGGCAGATGCGGATCCCGACGAACTGGCTGCACATGCTCAGGCCGAGGCCATTAGCACCGGGCCGGGGGCCGCCGCGGCTGGCACGGCCGAAGCCGGAGGCAACCGAGCCGCCGTCGCCCCCGCTATGGCCCTCTCTGCCCAGGAGCGGCAGGCGCAGCTCGATCGCGCGATGTCCGACCTGGAGTCGCTCATCGGCCTGGCCGCCATCAAGCATGAGATCCGGGAGCTGGTGAACTTCTTGCGCGTGCAGGCCCATCGTGCCGCGCACGGGCTGCCGCAAACCACTTTGAGCCTGCATATGGTCTTTTGCGGCAATCCCGGCACGGGTAAGACCACGGTGGCGCGCTTGTTAGGCCGCATATTTGCCGGACTGGGGATCTTGCAGAAGGGGCACCTGATCGAAACCGATCGCTCGGGGCTGGTGGCGCGCTATGCTGGCCAGACGGCTCCCAAGGCACACAAGAAGATCGACGAGGCCTTGGACGGCGTGCTGTTTATAGACGAGGCGTACAGCCTGGTGGCGGCAGAGGGAGACGATCCCTACGGCCATGAGGCGCTACAGGTGCTGCTCAAGCGCATCGAGGACGACCGGCACCGCTTGGTTTGCATTCTGGCGGGTTATCCGGGACCGATGGCCGACCTGCTGGCGGTCAACCCTGGGCTGCACTCGCGCTTCTCGCGGCAGCTTGAGTTCCCCAATTACACGGCCAGCGAATTGGGTCGGATTCTCGAGTCCATGTGCCACTCGCAGCGCTACGTGCTGACGCCGCAAGCGCGCGCACGCCTGTTGGGCGGTTTTCATTATCTGGTGTCCTGTGCCGATGAGACGTTCGGCAATGGCCGGCTGGCGCGCAACGTGTTCGAGGCGTCTATCCGCCGCATGGCCAACCGCATCGCCGGCGTGGCCCCGCTCACTCCCGAGCTGCTCACCACGCTGCAAGCCGAAGACATTGCCATGTCAGACGTACCGGCCGATGCGCTGGATCTGCTTCTAAAAGGCGCCGCGCGGTTGGCTGCCGTCTGCCCATCCTGCAAGGCCGAAGTACGTTGCAGCGCCGCGAGACTTGGCCACCGTGTGCAGTGCAAGCCCTGCGGCCACCGCTTCCTGCTCGATTGGGCCGAGATACGCTAGCCGTTCCCAGATCTCCGCTGCTTTTCGTGGCAGGCGAGGGCGAACATACGCAGCGCCCGACGCGCATGCTCCCAGGGGCGCGCGGCGCGGAGAATAGGTTTCCGAAACGGTGCCAAGCCCAGCGGCGAAGCTGCGCAGGCCCGCATTCGGGTGTGTGCGGCTACGCAGCCGTTGCCCCATGGCCGCCAACGCAGACGGAAGCTGGATGGATGCTCCATCGGCACGCCAGCCCGCATTCTGGGGCGTGCGGCTATGGCGGCTCTGAACCACTCTGTCCTCCGCGGTAGAACGACTGCATGAGGACATTTTTCTTCGAGGTGAGAGGCCCCGGCGTGCTGTCCTCACGCAAGGCGGTGTAGATCATCTGATACTTGGCGTCCAGATCGTCTGCGTAGTGCACCAGCATGGCCTCGGGCGTCATGGGCGGCTTGGGCGAGCCCCACTCAGGCAAGCGCTGGTGGGCCAGAATCAGGTGCTCCAGTCGCAGCAGAGTCTCAGCATTTAGAGGATGGCCTGCTTGCGCCTGCCGTGCCGCCGCATCGCGCAGCATGTCTCTACCCAGCACGATGTGGCCTATCAGGCTGCCCTCAACCGTGAACACGGCCGCGTCTCCCTGCCACACCAGCTCGCGCAGCTTGCCGATATCGTGCAGCACGGCCCCTGCAACGACCAGATCCTTGTCGAGCGGCGGCTTGAGGTCCGGGTAGAGCCTTGCGTATTTTTCAGCGAGGTACACGCAGGTGTGCGTTACGCTCAGTACGTGTTCGAGCCACCCTCCCACGAAGGCGTGGTGGTGCCGCGTGGCGGCCGGCAGCTCGTAAAGCCGTTGCCGGTGGTCATCGAGCAGTCCCAGCACCAGCCGTCGCAACGGCTCGTTGGAGACATGCAGCTCGACAAGCCGGCACAGCTCGGCGAACATGCCCGGCGGGTCGTAACGCGAGCGTGGCAAGAGCGACGCCGGGTCGAAACCATCCGCCGCATCGGCTGGCACGGCCGGGCGGATCTTGCGAATATCGAGCTGCGCACCGTAAGAGGTCTCACGATACACGGCACGCAGCTTATAAAACGTGCCGGGCTGCCACGCGCGCTTGCAATCTTCTGCCCATGGCGAGTCGGCCCAGATCGGAAAGCTCACCTGCCGTAACGCGTCTCGAAACGTGACGCGAAAGTAGGGCTTGCCGTCCCGCGTGGTCAATTCTTCTTTCGCGGCCAGTAGGGCAAACACGTCGGCCTCCTGGCCATGCGAAAGCGAGGCCAGAGGCAGTACAGGAGGCGGTTGCGGCGGCATAGCGCATACTCGATAGCCAGAGGCCTGGTCGGTGCGATCGCGCTGTTGGTCTGTTCGCGTTCCCCGCGCCGACGACGGCCCTGCCCAGCCCGTGTGCTGGCGGGGCGAAGCGCGCACTAGGCTAAAACAGAGCAGAACATCGTGCAATGGCCGCCATCAAACGACCCGCCGCACGCCGTTGCTGCCCTGTGCACAACTCGGTCTAATAAAGAGACGGACAGAGACGGCCCACCCTGTTTGCCTGCCCGATGGCAGCCTTGTTCACACGCTGCCGTGCGTGCCGCTCTTATGGCGGCCGCTCGCGCCGTGGGCCCTGACTTGCTGTGGAGACTCGCCCGATGCGCCCCTTACCCGTGCGAATGGCTACAGCCGCCTGCCTGGCAAGCGCGGCCCTCGCCCTCTGCTCCTGGCCGCCGCCCGCCCCCAAGGCCGCTGCACAAGAGCGAGACGAAAATGACGCTCCCCAAACACCCGATATTCCAGACGACCCCAAGCTCCGTGAACTTTACAAAGACTTCGTCACGCGGGCCGAACGGCTGGGCCGGGAATTCGAAAAAGCGCGCCAATACGATAAAGCGCGTACCTGCTACGAGCAGATCCTCAAGCTTGTGCCGGGCTACCCGGCTGCGGAGGCGGCACTGGCCAAGCTGCGCCAGCGCGAGGCCACGGCCGTGCGCCGCTCGCTCGACGTGGTGGCCAACAAGGGCTGGCAGGATACGGGAATCGTGGTGTTGCCAGGCAAGCCGCTTGCCATCCGGGCGGAGGGGACCTGGAATTTCCGGCTGGCTGCCACGCTCGGTCCCAACGGGATGGAAATCCCCAAGGAGTTGAGAGACTTTAACCTAGGCGCCCTGGTGGGCATGGTCGTGGCCAGCGATCCCAGCGAAGCGAAGCCTTTTTTTGTCGGCTCGGAATTCGAGATGGTGGCAGAAGAACGCGGCCGCCTGTGGCTACGCATGTACGACGCCGATCCCAGCGACAATGCGGGCAAGCTGTCGGTGACCATCGAGGGCACCTTCGAGCGAGACTAGCTCGATGTTCGGCGTGTGCGGGCCGCTGTGCACACGACCGAAGGTGTGCCGTGCCTCCCTGGGGCACGCCAGCGAGTGTGTGCACATCCGGGGTATGCACACGACGGGCGTGTGCCACTCTCTTGAATGGGGCCGGTGAGAAGTTTGCTGCAATCCGCGAATCTTTCGCGGCCGCATTCATGAAGTGCCGTGTGAGTGGAGTGCCCGCACGTCAATCGCAATCCTTGCGCCGCAGCGGCACTGCTTGCTGGACTGTGCCGGCAAGCAGCGGCACGCGAGGGGGCCAGCAGCGGCAGACCAAGGGGCTAGCAGGGGCACACCGAACGAGTGCGGTCCGGTCGTGGAGCCAACTGGGCTCCTGACTTGCAATGAGCACCCTTTGCCGGACCAAACAGGCGGGCAGTGCTACACGAGTAGATGGCCTGTGAGGGGGAACAAAACAGAACTCCCAAACGCTGCAAGGCGGCGAGCGCGCAGGGCGCAACCCCAGTGCCGCCAGCGCACTATCGGCACAGCCGGCTCCATAGAAGGGAAGGCCGATTTCGAGTATGCTTGCCATTTCAAGACCCTCTTGCCCGAAAGGCGTGGTTTCTTCGCAACGCCGTTTCACGAGGAGCGCCTGCTTGTCCATCGTCTTTCGCCACTCGAAGCTGCGGCTTGAGTAAGCGGCCTACAGTTCAAGAAGCAAGAAGATGACTCAGTATACCGCTAACAGAGTCTGCCAGAATGAGACGCACGTGCCCTTGGGCGCAATTTGCAGGCGCTCGTCACGAGTGGGAGCGGCTCCGTTGCACTTGCTGTGGCTTGGCTGTCTTGTGCTGCTGACACATGCCCTGCCAGTGGCAGGCCCGGCCCTGGCCGGCGGCCTTGCCAGCAATGCACGCCCTAACATCGTACTGATCTTGGCAGACGATCTGGGGTACGGAGATGTAGGCTGTTACAACCCCCAAGGTAAGATTCCCACCCCTTACCTAGATCGGCTGGCCGGTCAAGGAATGCGGTTTACCGATGCACACTCGGCCTCTTCAGTCTGCTCGCCCAGCCGCTATACGTTGCTGACAGGGCGCTACTCATGGCGTTCTCGCTTGCAGCGGGGCGTGCTGGGCGGCCTTAGCCCCCCGCTCATCGAAGAGAGTCGCTTGACCCTCGCCGCAATGCTAAAACAGCAGGGCTACCACACTGCATGCATCGGCAAATGGCACCTTGGGCTTGGCTGGCACATATTACCAGGTAGGGGCGTGTCGGAGCTTTCCATTGAGAGCCGGGAGCAGGTTTGGAACGTCGACTTCTCCCAGCCCCTTCGCGGCGGCCCGCTCACCGCAGGCTTCGACATGTATTTTGGCATCAGCGCATCACTGGACATGGTGCCCTATGCATTCTTGAGCAACGACCGCCTCACTCAACAGCCTACGCTCGATCGTGCCTTTCCCATGGTGCTGGGTAGAGACGCCGGCCGGACAAGAGAGGGCCCTGCGGTACCCGAGTTCGACCCAGCCGACGTGCTGCCAGAGCTGACCCGGCAGGCCGAGGCGTACGTCCGCAGCCGGGCAGAAGCTGCCCGCGCAGGACGCCCCTTCTTCTTGTACCTGCCGCTCGCCTCTCCCCACACGCCGATCCTGCCCACGACCGAGTGGCAGGGCAAGAGCGGGCTCAACTCTTATGCAGACTTCGTCATGCAGACCGACGCCGCTGTCGGCCGCGTGCTGGAAACACTCGAGGAGGAAAAGCTTGCCGAGAACACGCTCGTGCTCTTTACCAGCGATAATGGCTGCTCTCCCATGGCCGGCTGGGAAGAGCTGCGCGCAGCAGGCCACCACCCAAGCTACATCTACCGCGGCCATAAGGCAGATATTTACGAGGGAGGCCACCGTGTCCCGTTTATTGTGCGCTGGCCGGGCCATGTGGCCGAGGGTAGTGTCTCGCACGCACTGGTAGGATTTGCTGATGTGATGCCGACCATCGCCGAGCTGCTCGGCAGACCATTGCCAGAGAACGCCTGTGAAGACGGGTACAGTTTCCTGGCTGTGCTCAAGGGACAGCCGACGGTGCGCCAGGATCTGGTGATGCACTCGGCCGATGGCTCGTTTGCAATTCGGCAGGGACCTTGGAAGCTATGCCTTTGCCCAGGCTCGGGCGGCTGGAGTTACCCCGCACCGGGCCGAGACGACGCGACCAGGCTGCCGCCCGTGCAGCTTTACAATCTCGAGACCGACCCAGCCGAGCAACATAACCTCCAGGGAGAACAACCCGAGATTGTTGCCCGGCTGACAGCGCTCTTGGAGCAGTACGTGTCGCAAGGCCGTAGCACGCCGGGAACGCCGCAGCGTAATGCGGTGGACGTGCAGATTTTCAAGCGCTAGCTCGCGCCGCTCCTGTCTGCTAGGGTGCGCGAGCCAGAACGTTCGCGCTGCGCCCGCCTAGGGCGAGCCTTTGAGGCAATATAAGTAGCGGTCGTTGCGCAGAAGCAGCCTGCCGCCGGCCGGGGCCAGCGAGGCGTTCGTACGGCTGTCGTCGTCTGCAAACACATTGTGCGCCAGCAATTCGTACTCCGGCTTTGCCGCCACCACGTAGGTGCCGCGATGCTGCGAAACGAAGTACAACCGTCCCTCGGCCAGCAACGGGGAGGCATAGATCAAGCCCGGCTCTGGTTCCAGCCGCTGCTGGAAGACGGTGCGTCCCGTGGCAGCTTCTTGACAGACAAGCACACCGCCGTTGTCGCTGGCCCAATAGAGATAGCCCTGGTAATAAACGGGCGAGGAGACATTCGAACCCTTGTTCTCGCGCCAGAGAGTGTGAGTCGAGGTGACATCGCCCCGGCCCCCGGCACGCACCGCCAGCGACGTGTGTCCGCCGCCAATCGCGTATACCACCCCTTCTGCCGCCACGACGCTTGGGCAGACATAACGGTGTACTCCCTCCGCCTCCCAAAGCCTCTCTCCGGTGTCCGGGTTGAAGCCCAGCAGGCGGCCCTCGACGCTTAGGACCAACTCTTGCCGTCCCTCGGGAACGTCGACCAGCACGGGCGTGTTCCAGGCTGCTATGGCGCCGCCGGCCCGCCACACCTCGGCACCGGTGAGCTTGTTGAGGGCAACGAGTTCGCCGCTCTCTACGCTGGCGTTGACAATGAGCAGATCTTTATACAGCACGGGAGAAGCGGCCGAGCCCCAGCCGTGAATGCCGTCTCCCACCAACGCGTGCCACAGCAGGCGTCCTTCCAGGTCGTAGCAGAACACGCCCGACTTACCGAAGAAAACGTAGAGCCGATCGCCATCGCTCACTGGGGTGCTCGAGCTATACCCGTGGTACGCCCCCTCGCCCTGGTAGGCGTGCTCGGGCAATCGCGGCCGAAGCTGCTGCTGCCATAAGATCTTCCCGCTGTCCAGATCCAGGGCAAGCAGGTGGCGCACGAGGTTGTTCATATCGCCCGGTGCGTTGGCGTCGAGCGCGTAGCCGCTGTAGCAGGTGAGAAACACGCGGCGTCCAACCACAACCGGACTGGAGGTTCCAGCGCCGGGCAACTCGGTGCGCCACTCGATGCCTTCTTGGCTTGACCAGCGCAGCGGCAAGCCCGTCTGTGCCGAGGCTCCTAGACCCAGCGGTCCACGAAATCGCGGCCAGTCCGCGGCCTTAAGGCATGGCGAGGGCCAGCTTCCCAGTAGGGCGGCCAGCAGCGTATAGCCGAAGATGTTGAACATGCGATGCATGGCATCCTCCGGGTGCAATATGAAGAACCAACTAGCTTGTGCGGCGCGGGGCCGCAATGCCCATCCTCGCGGCCGGCCCGCTGCAGCCGCCATCGTATAAACGCGCATGGATGCGTGCAAGGCGGTCGTGGCTTGTCGGCCGCAAGGCAATGTGCGGCGGCGGCTTCGCTCGCCGCAATCGCAACCTTCTTGCCTGAAGCAGCAGGCGTCACCCTCCCTTTAGATGGCAGGGACCTGCGAAGGGGGGTAGACTGCTGATCTTGCACCGGAGCTTTGCCGGGAACGGCCAACGCTGTACCGAGCTGCCAATATCGGCTTGCTTTTCTCCGCCGCCCCGGTTTGGAGTTTTGGCCATGAGGCAAGCTGCTTTCTCGATTGCCGATCTGCTCGCCGGCTGCGCAGCACTTGGTGCGGCTTTGGCACTAGGGCAGTTCTTTGAACCACGGTCTTTCTTGGGTGTTTGGATCGGTGCCTCCTTGGGCGGCCTGCTCTGGCTGGTCTGGCTGTGCCGCCGAGAGCCGTGGCAGATCGCTCCCGGGATCACATTTGGCGGAGTGCTGGCACTGTGGACCGCCAGCTTGCAGCTTTGCATGATGGGCCTGGACAGCAGGGCGGTTAGCATCGCCATTCTCTGCATGTGCTCCTGGTTTCTCACTGGAGCTGCGATGAACCTCTTCAGGCATGAACGCTGGTTCCTGGGAGCGATCTCTTTCACGCTCGGTGCTCCCTGGCTGCTGCTGTGTACGCTATACCTCTTTTTCAGCGACTGACGTCTCAGCATGGACTTGCCTGGGACACACAACGCCGCCTCAGGCATGTTCTGGCTAACCTAAGGGTCTGAGACGCGAGCCAACGAGGGCTGGATGTCGGCCGTTTGGGACCACTTGCAGAATCGTGCAGGCCGGCAACTTGGTCCGTCCCTTCAGTAGGCGATACGGCGCGTGGCCGAACGCGCGATGCTGTTGTACTGGGCAGGCGTGCTCACAGCTTCTGGCAAGCGCTTTTATAGCCGCTCCGGCACACCCTCGGCGTACTTGCGTGCAATGTAGCGGGTCACGAGATTCGGCAGCAGCCGCTTGAGCCGCCAATAGAAGCGCACACGTGCCGGGAGCACAACATAGAGCTGCTTGCGCTCCATGGCTCGCAAGGCTGCACGGGCCACATCGTCGGCGGTCAAGCGCGCGCGCTCCATGGTGTTCTGCGCGGCCGACCGCTGTTGGGGCGTGTCGAACCGGCCGCGATCGAGCAGCCCCGTGGAGAAAAACGAGGGACACAACACGGTAACGCCCACCCCTGCCGCCTTCAGCTCGCTGTACAGCGTCTCGGAAAGCGAGATCACGCCGGCCTTCGAGACGTTGTAAGCTGCCATGGCAGGCAACGAGGCCAAACCGGCCATGGACGCCGTATTGATGATGTGCGCCCCGCGCGGATTCTGCCGCAACCACCCGACAAACGTATGGCAGCCCAAAATCGTCCCCCACAGGTTCGCTTGCAGAACCCAGTTCCAGTCTGCCAGCGAGAAACGGCCTACCTCTCCCGTGCCCACGACGCCCGCGGCGTTGACCAGCAAATCCAGGTGCGGCCAGGCCCCCTGGAGTCGCTCCCGCAACGCCTCCCACTGCTCGGCGCGTGTTACGTCCAGCTTTACTGCAAATCCCTCTCCACCGCACTCGACCACGCGAGCCAGTGTGGCGGCGCTCAATTCTTCGTCGATGTCTGCCAGGGCAATCAGCCAACCGCGGCGCGCAAGCTGCTCGGCCAGCGCGCGTCCCAGGCCGCCGCCCGCGCCGGTAATCAGGGCATGGTGCGGCACACCAAGGGATGACAGGTTTGCAGCCATTTCTGCACGATATCGCCTGAAACCTTTCCTAGCCAGGAGTATATTCGAGGGTGCAACGTCGCCGTCCGGCAGGCGCCGCCTTCCCGAGCGGGTAACGTACGACACCTGCTAAGAGGCCGGCCACGGGTCGGAGATGGCGCCCCTGAACGCAATCTACCGCCGAATCTGGGGCGTGGCCCCTTCCTGTAAGTACAAACCCGGCGAACGCGGTCGCAACACGCTTGGTCCTGAGCAGGTTGGCCCTTCCGAGATTGGCCCAGGCGAGGTTGGCGGGGCGCGATCTCGAGACAGATCCACAGCGGCGTGCCTTGTCGCAGACTGGCAGCGGCCCTGCATGACCACCACTTCGAGCCACGGATACCTCGTATGGGCAGGCAATCTAAACAAAAGCTTGTATCCCAAGTGCCGTAGCTGTTCTGCCGTTTTGTCGAACTGCCGCTGGTCGACCTCAAGCACCACGTAGTCCCAACCGTCGGGTGTGGGCGAGGCACGCAGAGCCGTTTCCAGATCGGGTGCCTCTACGCCCAACAACACGCCGGGCAAGCCGGAGTAGTAGCCGACGTAGCTCGACGTGGCCAGCACTGCGGCGCCCGGCCGCGCGTGGCGGCCGATCCACCGCGCGGCAGCGACCACGGATCGATGAGTCAAGTATCCAGGCTCCAGGCACTTGGGCAGCATGGCGGCCAGCATGATCGATACGAGCGCGGGCAAGAGGAAGCGGGCCTGCGCTTGGGCGGAAGGCAAGCCAAGCAGCCTTCGGCCCCAGGCAGCCAGCCGTTCTGCCAACCATACCGTGCCTGCGGCCGTGCAGGGCATGCCGATGGCCATTAAGGGCATCACGTGGCGGTGGCTGATGTATCCGGCCATAAAGTAGAGCAGGATCAAAAGCCCGAAGTGCCAGGCTGCTAGTACGACAAGAAACCAGAACGCCGCCGGACGCGGCCGGGGACGGCCTGGCGCAAAGTGGCCGGCTGCCAGTGGAACCAACAAGAAGTACATCAGTCCCTCGCAGCCCTCGCGGCCAAATTGGTACAACCCGGCGGCGAGCGTGCGCCAGAAGCCCTCAGGCCGCTCCAGTTCGTCGGCGTGCCGCTCTCCGGCCGCCGGCTCGGCCAGAATGCCGATCGTGCGCAGCGCCTCACTGCGGCTTGCCGTAGTGCAAACGGGCTGCCAAAGCGCCGGTGCCGAGCCTACGAGGTCTTGCGGCTGGTTGGCGCCGCGTCCCGGGGCGGTTGCCGGCTGCTCGCCCGCCGTAGTCGGCATTGCGAGATCCGTTGTACTGGAGCCTGCCGTTACAGAAGATGTTTGCCCCCCCCCGGCAACGGCCAGCTCGCCTTGCCCTAGGCCCGTCGGGAGGATCCAGCCAAGGTGCGGCCCCGCCTGCACACGAGCGAGCGAAGAACGCATAGACGGCTCGCTCTGTGCAGCCGGCCGCACCAGCGGGTTTTTCTTGCTGGTCAACTTACCGGCCAGCGCAACGTATGGCAGCACCACCGCCGCCGCAGCACTGCTCACCAGCACCATCCACGCCAACCGATATGCCGTCTGCCCGCTGGCAGCCGTCTGCTCTCTGCAAGACGCCACACGCCGCCAGGCGGCAACGCAGCCGGCCGCCCACCAGCCGCCGGCAACGAGCGCCGCCATGAGCGCCACGCTCAGCCCCTCGGGCCGAATCCAGAATGCCAGGCCGCTGACAAGACCGCTCGCAACCAGGCAAACGGCACGCCGCAGTGCAGAACCGCTGCCGGCAAATCCCTCGCACGCCAACCATGCCGCCAGAAGATAAAAGGCCAGGTGAGGCGTATCGCTGAGCGTATCGCTTGCGTTGCGGCGGAATAGCGGCAATGGGACCATCAGTAGTGCAGCCACCGCGGCGATGCGGGTATCGAACATCGTTCGGGCCAACAGCCAGACCAGGCCCACGCAGGCCACGCCCGTAACCATGGGCGGCAGACGCGCCGCTGCCTCCCAGGCACGTTGTGTCTGCACGCCACTGTCGCGTGGAATCAAAGAGTGCGCAAGACCGATCAGCGCTGGATAGCCAGGGTGCTGGTCTTCTCTTTGTATGACGGCACGTGGTTCACGCTCCAGCGCACGAGCGATGCGTATGAAACGGATGCCGTCCTTGGCAATGATAGGCGAGCGTGCCGCCACAGCCAGCTCCAGTACCGCCGCAGCTACCATGGCCAGGAACAACCAAAAGCGCGGCCAGCACGAGCAAGTGGGCGAGACGTCAGAAGCCATGCTTACGCACAAACAGCCGGAACGGCGCGATCGCCAGAATGAACAGATCCAGCCACACAGACCAATTGCGAATGTAATACAGGTCGAACTCCAACCTCATGGCAGCCGGGGCGTGGTGGCTGACGCCGTTGACCTGTGCCCAACCGCACAGACCGGGTCGAACCCGCTGCCGATCGGGATGGTTGGCCTCGACATCGGCTCCCTCCACACTCTCCGCGCGTTCGGGCCAGGGGCCCACCAGGCTCATCTCGCCGCGCAGCACGTTGATGAGCCACATAACCCGGTCGAGGCCAAACTGGCGCCACCAACCGGCCCACCAGCCCCGCCCGAGAAACAGACGGTACGCTCGGAACCTCCGCCCGCCCATTCCTATGCGCGTCTCGGCCTTGAACTCCAGGCCGCACCCGCAGAGCCTGAGCAGAAGGGCGATCAGTAACACAGCGGGGCCTCCCAACGCAAGACCAGTCAGCGCTCCCGCAATGTCCAGCAACCGCTTTAGCGCCCGCCCCACGCTGCCAATCGCCCATCTCTCCTCTTCCCACGGCAGACCCCGGCGTGAACCCCCCACACTCCACCGACGATGCACCTGTGCCGTCGATGCTGCGCCCCTCGGTACACTCGCATGACTCATTCGTCGGCTCCTCGGCTAGCATGCCCGCTAGCATCTTGCAGCGCAGGTTGGTACCGCGCGTTACGCCGCTGCGCGGTACGCCCTCAGCGTCTCCTCAGCACATGCAGCCCACGTGTACCCGGCTGCGCGAGCCAGGCCGCGCTCACGCAGCGTGCCGCGAAGCTCCGCATCGTCCAGCAGCCTCTCCAACCCCGCAGCAATCGCACCCGGCGATAGCGGATCGACGTACCACGCGGCCTCGCCCATCACCTCCGGCAGGCTGGCCGCGCAAGAACATAGCACCGGCGTGCCACACGCCGCCGCCTCCAACGGTGGCAGCCCAAATCCCTCATAGAGGCTGGGAAAACAAAAGACCGTTGCCGCCGCCATCAAGGTTGCAAGCTGAGACTGAGGCACGTAGCCCAGCTCGCGCAGCACACCCTGATTTCGCAGCCTGCGCAGCCTGTCACGAAATGCCCCCTCTTGCCAACCATGCGCACCTGCCAGCACCAGCGGATACTCCCGCTGCATCCCGGGCCGCAGCATGCTGTACGCCTCTAGCAGACCCTGAAGGTTCTTGCGCGGTTCCAGCGTCCCCGTGTAAAGGATGAACCGCGGCGGCAGGCAATAGCGGCCTCGTAGCCGCACCACTTCTTCCGGCGGCTGCGGCCGAAACTGCTGTCTGTCGACACCCAGGTGCGCCACCACCACCCGCTCGGGCTCAAGCCAGGGGAAGAAGTGCAGCAGCTCGTTGCGGGTAAACTGGCTGTCGGCCAGCACGGCACGTGCGCGCTTGAGCGTCTCGACCAGCCGTGCCTCCAGCCAACCACGGCGTGCCGCAGGCAAGAATTGCGGGAAACGCAGGTGTCCCAGATCATGAACGGTGACGACCAGCGGAAGCCGGCAGCGTGGGGCCACGTAGCACGTTTCGTGGTAGAGCGTCCAGCGGCCCCTTGAAGTCTGCTGTTGCAAGCACGAGGCCTGCCAGGCATCGACTACTCGGCGCAGAGCATAGTTGGCATGGCGAGCGTATCGGTCGAGCCACCTGGGCAGCCGCAGGGGCCGGTCCTGGCAGCGGCGTGAGAAGTCTGGCAACGCCTGCACGCGGCTGCCGTCGAATACGCCGATCTCTTCCAACCGCCCCGCCGCCGCCAATGCCTGAATGAGATAGGCACTGTACTGGCCGATGCCCGTCCGCTGCCGCAGCACGGGCAATCCGTTAACGATCACTCGCATACAGGCGAAGACCTCCGCCCCCAAGGCCGACACGGCGCGCTTGGTGAAGAATATCGACAGCCCAGAGTGTGCCGCTTGAGAAAAACTCGGCAGCATAGAGTTGCTTGTTGGAACGCCCGCCCCTGGTTAGACTACCGACATGCCGACCACCATAACGTGCCCAACATGCCGAGCGACGCTGCAATGTCCCGACGAAGCCGTGGGCCGGCGAGTTCGCTGTCCCCAATGTCGGACCAGCCTGGCTGTTCAAGAAGCGGGCGCTGTCGCACCCCACACACTGCCCACTGCCTCGCCACTACCTTGGCCACCACCTGCGCCCAGCACCGGTCCTGGCCCCTCTCCGGCGGCGCCTAGCGATGCTACGCCCCCCCCTTGGCCGCCGCTTCCCCCCAGCACCGGTCCGGAAACGTTTTCCTCGAAGCCCGACATGCCGCAGACACCTTCTCAGACGCCGCAGTTGCCGACAGAAGGCTTGTTTCAATCGGCCAGCTTAGGAATCCCGACAGCGGCAGGGCGTTCGCAGGCCAAGCACATCGGCATGCAGCCGCACCGGGCAGGACACGTTCTCGCACTTGGAATTCTTGGCATCTTACTGTGCACTCCGCTCGGGCCCTTTGCGTGGAGCATGGCTTCCACGGACTTACACGCTATGCGGCAGGGGAGGATGGACACGACGTTCAAGGGCGTGACCCTAGCGGGATACGTCCTAGGAATCATTGGTACTGTGATTCTAATTCTGCAAGTGGTACTGATGTGCCTGTACCTGGGAACCATCCTTTCAATAATCAGCGCTGCTTTGCGGTGGGGGCGCGGCTGAACTGTGGACAAGAGAATCTCGCGGGCGGTTTGCGTGCGGCGAATACGGCTGGCTGCTTAACCGCTATCGCCAGGCTCAAATATGGCGACGGCCTCCGGTGCCGGTCCCTGTCCTACCTAGCACCACGCTTGCTTGTCGACCACGTTCCGCAGGGGCTCGCCACGAACGAAGCGGCGGATATTGTCCAGCAACACGGCCAGGTGCCGCTCGGCAATGCGGGGCGAGACGCCCGCTACGTGCGGCGTAATCAGCACCTGATCCATCCGCCACAGCGGATGATCGGCAGGCAAGGGCTCGACCTCGAACACATCGAGCGCCGCACCGGCCAGCTCCCCCGCCTGCAAAGCTGCTGTCAAATCTGCCAGATCGACAATCGCCCCGCGGCCCACGTTGATCAGGTAGGCCGTGCGCCGCATCTGCCGGAATTGCTCGCGGCGAAACAGCTTCTCGGTGGTGGGGGTGTGAGGCGCCGCGATCACTACAAAGTCGCTCGCGGCCAACAACGCGGGCAGCTCCCCCGGCGGCCAGATCACACGCGCCGGCGCCGGCTCTCCCCCCACTTGCGGGTCGACGGCCAGCACTTCCATGCCAAATGCCCGCGCACGCCTCCCTACCTCGCGGCCAATAGAGCCAAAGCCCACAATGCCAACCGTGCAGTCCGCCAGGTGCAGGTGCGCCCGATCCATGTCTGTGGTCACCCCTGGGCCCGCAGCGAATGTGCTGCGGCCCACCTCCCCCCCCGCAGGCTCCCATACCCCGCGAAGCTGCTGCCGTATATAACGCGGAAAGTTGCGCGCCAGCGCCACAATGCAGCCCAGTACATGGTCGGCGATCACATCCGAGTAGAGCCCGCGCATGTTCGTCAGCACGGCCGGATGCGAAACCAGCTCGGGAAACATGTAATGCTCGAGGCTGGCAGTCGGCGCCTGTACCCAGCGCAGCTTCTGCGCCGCCGCGAGCAGCGTCGGCGTCAGCTTGCCGAAGAAGGCATCTGCGCCGGGCATGGCGGCCAACGCATCGTCCGCTGTGGCGGCGTTCACAACCGCCATCGGTTGTGCGGCCTCGACGATCGCCTTTAGCCGTTCGCTCTCGACCGCCGGGTGCAAAACCAGTTGCAGCGCCGCCTGGCTGGGATCGACCTCGGGCACTTCGATAGGGTCTGAGCTGGAGGGTAGCCTTTGCGGCCTGCATTGGCCGCAACACGTGTCGATTCTTGCCGGTGGGAATGCCAAAAGCAAGGCGGTGCGCGGGCGAGGTTGTAACACCTTCCGCAAGGCGGCTGCCCCGGGGCGGGTGCACTTGGCTGTGCCCCGTAGAGCAAGCGTCCCCGCTTGCTCAGGCGGGCCAAACACGTCTGGCACATCTGCACAGGCAAGAATGCCTATGCCCCGTAGAGCAAGCGTCTCGCTTGCTCGGGAAGGCCAAACACGCCCGGCAGTTCTGCACAAGCGGGGACGCTTGTGCTACGGCCGGACGCTTGTGCCCCGGCCGCACGGCCTATTCCTTCGGCACGGATACTGAGACGGCGTGCAAGATGGCGTGGTCGGAGTCGTCCTGCACCAGGGCCACCACAGCCAAATCCGCCAGTTCGATGGGGGGCAGAGCCTTGGGAAAGGGGTTCTGCTGCGCAGCCTGGTCGAGATACTCTTGCAAAGACTTGCGGATCTCGTTCAGGTCCACGGTAAGTTCGGCGGTGGCACGGTTGTTTGTGAATGGCAGTCCCTCGACGCCGCCGGGGAAGGCACGAACCACGTGATGATGGAACCGGATGCCGTTGCCGCCGACGTAGCGCACCGTCTCTTCGGTAAGCACGAGCCTGAGCCGCAGGCTGGAAGAATCTTGTTCGTCTTTGTTCTTGGCATCCGATTTCCGGCGGGCCTTGGCAGTAAGGGTGAGCTTGCTGCCGTCTCGCTTGACTTTCAGGTCGATGGTGGCCTGGGCCTTGTCTTCCAGGGCGGGATCGATGATCGAGCGGTATTGATTGTATTTTGCCTCAGCGTTCCCCATCCCGCCTCCGCCGCCTGCGGCCTCCAGTCCATTGAAGTAGGTGGAGGGCGTGCCGCCGACCTGGTAGTAGACCGAACGAGCCTCGGAGTCTGGGTTCGTGAGCGGGTCGGGGCCGGGGATGTGCAGGTGATACTGCAAGGCGACGAGCGTATCGGCCTCGTACGTTTTCAGCAGGGCGTCGAACGCCACGTCGGCTGCCACGCAGGGGGGGCATTGCGTGCCGGTGAACAGCTCCATCACCACTACACGGTCGTTCTCAGACTGCTTGCGCCCCGAGAACTTCTCAGGTTTGAATGGTGGGACCTTTGCCAGGTACTCCGCGTCGAGTTGTGCCTCGAGCTTGGCGAGCATGGCTTCGGCCTGAGACACAAGGTCATTCTGGCCAGCAGCCGTTGCGGCCGCAACCATCGCCTGCCATGCACGCGCCTGCTTACCGGCCGACGCGCCCTCTTCAAGCAACTTGACGGCCTCCTGCGCTTGCGAGACCGCCAGCGGCGCCAGCTCGCGCGAGTTGCCCAAGGCCTGCGCTGCCTTCAAGCGAACCTCGAACAGGTACGCATCGCCGTAACCCGCTGCCATACCGGTCCACTGATCGACGCGCTGCTGCACGTCCTCCTCCGTCAGACCGGCGGCAATGGCCAGGCTCAACAGAGCCGCATAGGCTTGTTCGGCGTAGGGGGCCTTAACCTTGTCGATCATCTCGCCAAGCTTGACTACCTTGTCGGCCGGCTCGCTCTCCTCTTGCAGTATGGTCAGCACCTGACGCACGAACTCCCCGCGGCCCAGGGGCGCCAACTTCGTCTCCTCCGTACGCTCCAACCTGGCGGGGTGCAAGTTGCCGCCAATCTCGATGGTCCCCAACACTCGGCCGGCATCATCCCCCTTATCGACCGCCTTGCCGCGAAAGGTCAGAACGCCGCCCAACGCCTGAATCTGAACGTCCAGCCGCAGCACCGCGTCGGCATATGCGGCACCCGCCAACTTCATTTGCCCAAACTGCTGCTGGCCGCTTTCAAGCGTGCCCTCCAGTTCTCCTCCGGAAGTCGCGCCCAGCGTCACCACGTAGAACTCGTCCGGGCCATAACTCAGCACGACGAGCTTCCAACGCCCCGCCAGACCAGCGGCTTCTTCATCAGCCGCACTCGTGTGGCTCCCCACACACACGCATACGAGGGCGGCGGCCGTCATCGCACGAACCCAACCAGACATCGGCTTCTCCTTTTTTTCTATACGGTAGGCAGTACTGCTGGGACCTCGGCCCGCCACCTGAATGCTGCGCAGCGCACCCTCGCGAGGTGCCATGTGAGTTATTCAGCCTACCACGCGGCCAAGCACAATGCGAGGGAGAAGGGAAGCGGAAGATCGGCAGCAATCCAGGCGTCGCCTCGGCACGCCCAGGGTACACTGGCGGGCATGCCGCCGGTCATTTCAGCCCGGTGCATCAGCAAGACGCTGGCCTGGTCCCCAGCTCCGCCACGCCTCATTGTGCTGCGGCCACAAGCCTCCTATGTGCTCCGGCCGTCTGCGGCCAGGCGGCGAAGAATGGCAATCCCACGGTCGATGGTCTCATCGCTTGCGGCGTACGAGATGCGAAAATGCGTGTCGAACCGGCTGAAAACAGCCCCAGGGATCACCAGCAGCCCGGCCTGCACCGCCCGCTCGACAAACTCGCTGCCGCTCCCCCATGGCACGCGCGGAAAGGCGTAAAACGCCCCCTCGGGCCGCACCAGATCGTAGTAGCCGGCCAGCCCCTCCACAAGACGGTCGCGCTTACGGTGATACTCGGCAAGCTGGCCCGTCATGTCGATATCCAGGGCCACAATGCCCGCCCACTGCACCGGCTGCGGCGCACACACGAAACTGTACTGCTGGATCTTGAGCATCTCTTGCATGATCTCCGCCGGCCCGTGCGCAAAGCCCAACCGCCATCCCGTCATGGCATACGTCTTGCTAAAGCCGTCGACGACAATCGCCCGTGCGTTATAGCGGGCCGGAGACACAAATGCGTGCTCAAAGCAAAACTGGCGGTAGATCTCGTCTGATATCAGTGCCACGTCGTGCTCGGCAGCCAGCTCGGCCAGGCCGCGCACCTCCTCGTCCGTCGCCACCACGCCCGTGGGATTGGCGGGGCTGTTCAGCAAAATGGCCTTGGTGCGTGGCGTGATGTGGGGCCGGGCACGCTCGGCCGTGGGGCGAAAGTCAGGATAGGTGTCCACGCGCACGCACGTGCCGCCTGCCAGGGCCACGATAGCCGGGTACATCACGAACGTGGGATCGAATACCAGCACTTCGTCGCCCGGATCGACCAGTGCCAAGAGGGCAAGCACCAGGCCGCCGCTGGTGCCGCTGGTGACAAACACCTGGCGGTCTGCATGGCCGTACTCGGCATCGACGCGGGCTTGGAGCTTCTCGCGCAGTTCGGGAATGCCCTGGGTGACCGTGTAGCCGTTCTTGCTTTGGTTGATGGCTTCAACCGCGGCAGCGCGCACCTCGGGGGGCACATCGAAGTGCGGCTGGCCTATCGAGAGGTTGACCGGGTCCTTCAGCCGCGTGGCCAGCTCGAACACCCTGCGGATGCCGGAGGCTTCGAAGTGTTTCGTTCGCTCGGCCAGCCACGATCGGGTCATGGGTGATTCTGTTGCAGTGTATTGGTGCCGCAACCGCGGCTGCCTGCGGCAAAGCCGGCCAGGGCGCGCAGCGGCTGTTCGAGTACGCCAGATGCAGGCAGGTTTTGTCGGCTCAGTACGTGCAACCATAACGTCAACACGGCTAGGGCATCAAGCTGCGGGCCAGCGGCTGCCACGGCCCCGGCTCGTGCAGACGTGCTTGTTGGTACATAGGGACCGGCGCGGCCTTCCAACACGGCGGACACGGCCACATCTGCCAGTACATCGAGAGCCAGCCAAAGGCATCCGCTTGGGCCGCCGCCGAGAGGGGCCCCGTGCTCGAGCATGGCCTGCCAGATGGAGTTCTGCCCAGCCGCGGCGCGATGCACGCGCAGACCGAGCGAGGCGAGTTGCTCGGTGGTTTGCACGTCGCAGGTTTGTTCGACAACCACGGCCGGCGGCGAAGAATCGGCCAACCAGGCCGCAAGCAGGCCGGCTAGCAGCACGAGCAGTCGTTCGGGAGATGCGAGACGGCCGTGCTCGTCGAGCACGTAACACCGCCGGCCGTCGCCATCGCACCACATGCCAAAATGGGCGCCAGACTCCAGGAGGCGGCGCCGCAATGCTGCCAGGGCCTTGGCATGAGGGGCCAGCGGGGGCGCATTCGACAGGTTGCTAGCTGCCATGGCCGCACCCGGCTCTTGGGCTACATGCGAGCCTCGAGGCGCAAGGGGCTCGTGAACTGCGGGCGCCCGAGCGTCCTCATGGGCCACGTACATCGCGGTGTTGCCGGCGTTTCGCGGCTGGGGCGAAGGCCTGCGCCATGCTATCTCTCGTGCGTCAGCCTCTATCCAACTGCACTCAAGCTGCGGCTGATCGCACAGCACCGTACAGCCCGTGTGGCGCATGAGATCTTCGATCCACCGCAGCCAGGGCCGGCATGTGCTTTGCACCACGAACCGCAACGGCCGCAGTCCGTGGCAAAATCCTCTAAGCCGCGCCAGATACGCCTCTGCGGCAGGCACAGCCTGCCATCGCCCCCCGCGATGCCGCATGGGCTGGGTGGCCTGTGCGAGCGCGGCGGAGAGTTCAGCATCTGCGGCCGGCGTGCCGCCCGGCCCCCAGAGGCAAAGGCCCGCGGTATGCGGCAACCCCGGCGGGTTGCCGACGAAGATGGCTCCTGCCCCTGCACGCTGCGCCGCCAATGCGGCCGCTAGCGGCGCTGTGCCGGTCCCCAGCTCCAATACATGGCAGCCGGCCATCCGCAATCCTTCGCATGCAGCGGCAAGCAGTGCTGCCGCTTCTGGGCGGCCATCGCCGGCAAGCGCCACCTGGCTGCGGCATGCATGGTCGGCAGGCGCGGCGGTGTCGCCAACCTCGCGCACCTGCCGTGCCAGGATATAGTGCCCCCACGCCCAGGCGTATTGCCGCACTACTGCCGGCGATATCTCGTTGTGCAGGGTGCCAAAAACGGCGCCGTCGCAGCTTGCAGGCCCGCATCCGCGGCTCGCGGCTTGCAATTTCTGCCACGTGCGGCGCACGCTCGGCGGTAGGAGAGCCGCCTCATGCCGATGAGGGCATGCTCGGCACGCTGCGTCGAACGCGGCCAGGCGTGCCAGGTGCACAGCGCGGCTGATCTCGTACGTGGCGTTCGGACAGCGGTAGCGCTCCATGCACCGGCTCCTGCCTGAAAGGGGCCCAACTATAGGTGCCCGTGCTACACGAGGTCAAGCTGGAGGCAGCGAGCGGCAGCACGCAGGGCGGAGAACTATCAGCACTGGGACGCGTTCGCACCCCAAACGGCCAGGCCACGGGAGTAGGTGCCACATGTCAACTGCAACAGGCCGTAACCAGTTGGCACGCCGCGATTGGCAGACCGCCAGAGGCGTGCACGCACCGCGAGAGCCATGCTGCGGACGACGCATCGCGCAGCGTCAACGGCAAGAGGCTGACGATGACCGCCCAATTCTAAACGCCCCCGCGCCCCACCTGCTCCTCGATTGCTTGCAGCGCGCTAGCCCTTCTTCCCGCTCGGACGTGTGCCGTACTTGGCACGCGCGAGCTTCTTTCTCAGGTGAGGGAACTTCATGGCCGGCTTGCGCACCAGCTTTCGACCGCGTTGCGACATGGCATGTTCCTCCCGATGTCGATCATCCTCCGTGCAGCGGCGATTCTCTGCCCGCCGCTGCCAGGGGCCTCGTCGCCAGCAAGGCGCCGTCGGCCGCGCCTGCTATGAACATCCTACGCTCTGGCCCCTCTTTCTCCAACCATGGACGGGCTAGCCATCCTTTTCATGCCGCCGCGTCGTGCGGTATCTTGCTGGTTTGGCCCATAACCCCTGGGCGAGTATATGCAAGCACGAGTCTACAACTTCTCCCCTGGTCCCGCCGTTCTGCCGTTGGAAGTGCTCGAAGAAGCACAACGCGATCTACTGGCCCTGCCCGGCCTCGGTATCTCTGCGCTGGAGGTCAGCCATCGCTCCAAGTGGTTCGACGGCGTGCTCGAAGAAACCCAAGCCAATCTTCGCAAGCTCCTGAGGGCGCGCGAGAACTTCCACATCTTGTTCCTCCAGGGAGGCTCCCGGCTCCAGTTCTCGATGATCCCCATGAACCTGCTGCGCGACCGCTCGGCAGACTTCATCGTCACCGGCTCTTGGGGGCAGATGGCTTGTGAAGAAGCCGCCCGCATTGGGCAGGTCCGCACGGCCTTCAGCGCCAAGGCTGAGAACTTCAATCGCCTGCCCACCACACGCGAACTCGACCTCGACCCACAGGCCGCCTACGTGCACTTCACCTCGAATGAGACCATCCAGGGCGTGCAATTCCCCAGCGAACCCGACGTGGGCAACGTACCCCTGGTGTGCGACGCCTCGAGCGATTTTCTCAGCCGCCCGCTCGATCTGGAGCGATACGGCATCCTTTACGCCTGTGCCCAGAAGAATGCCGGCCCCGCGGGCGTGACGGTGGTGCTCATCCGCGACGACCTGCTGCAACAGTGCCGCGACGACCTGCCCTCGATGCTCTCGTTCAAACAGCACGTACGCGAGGGCTCCAGGCTGAATACGCCCCCTGTGTTTGCGGTGTACCTGGTAATGCTCGTCACGCGCTGGCTGCTGAATACGATCGGCGGCCTGGACCGTATGCAAGCGCTGAACCAGGCCAAGGCCCGCCTGCTGTACGAAGTGATCGATGCCAGCGGCGGGTTCTATCGCGGCCATGCTGTGCCGGAGGCGCGTAGTGTGATGAACGTGACCTTCCGCCTGCCGGACCAGGAGACCGAGGCACGCTTTCTGAAGGAGGCTGCGGCCCGCCAGTTGTGCGAGCTGAAGGGTCACCGTTCTGTAGGCGGCATACGCGCCTCGATCTATAATGCAATGCCGCTAGCGGGCGTACAGGCCCTGGCAGATTTTATGCGAGAGTTTGCCCGGTAATCCAGCCGCGGCAGCAGGGGGCAAGTGGCTGCGGCATATTCGTACAGGAGGTTGTCAATGAGGATGACATATGTATGGCTGCTGGCCTTGCTGGTGGCCGCCGGTTGCTCGGGAGGGGATAGTGCTCCTCCGGCGGGCACGGCGACTGGCGCCAGGCCCGGCGGCGCCGCGCCAGAAGCGGGCGGTCCAGAGAGCGGAGCTGCATATGGCAGTCGCCCATCCGTGGTAGGAGATGAAGCCGCTGGCCGCGGAGCGGCCGATCGTGCTCGCAGCCCTGCTCACGAGAATGATGCGGGCGGCGGCATTCCCTTCGCGCGGCCGCGCGAGCAGGGAGCTGATGTGGGGCGTGCGGGCACGCCGGTAGGCCCGGACGGTGTCGATCGTTCCGCCCCTCCCAAGCGGGGCGAAGACGAACAGACGGCAGCCGTGCCTGAAAAGGCCAGCCCTGGCGGTGCGGCCATCAGGTCGCTGGGAGAAAGCTTTCTCCGCGCGCTAGGCCGCGCGGCCCTGGGCGGCGGTCAGCCGCAGACACGCGAGCCGCCACCAGCCGAAGACGACCCTTTCCCCCAGGGCGAGCCGCCCGAAGGCCAGCCCAGCGACCCGTCCGAAAGCCAGCCCGAAGAAGAGTCAGAGGCACCCTGAGGCAGTACGCAGGGCGCGCGCTTGCTGTCGGTCGAAAGGGCCGGACACGAGTTGCGCATCAGGCCCTGAGGCAGTAATCCTGGCGCACACTTACACGATGGCCGACTCTGCTGGCCGCGCTGTATGTCGAGCCTTAGGCTAAATACGAACGTGGCGTCAAGCTACCCATCCAGAGCAGCCCGCGTGCGGGCCACAAGGGGATTGTCCGGCTCGCTGCTGCCGCGCAGGTTGAACACGCTGGCGGCGAGGAAGCGTGGGCGCCATTGGGGCGAGAGATGGCTGTAGTCTTCCAGCACAGCAGAGCTGAACTTGTAGTCGTGCGAGTTGTTGCCTTTGAAGAAGACCAATAACCGCGCGGTGTCGAGCAGTTCGGCTGCATCGGCGTGTGCTGAGGCGTAGGCCAGCACTTTGCGTGCGGCATCCTGGGTATTGCGGCCGACCTCGGCAAAGATCTCGTCCACGGTGGGGGGCGTGGCTGCCTGCCAGGGTTCAAGCTGCAAGAGATTCAGATCGCTTACGGCGCCACGGCCGAACATCCGCTCGCGGAACAGCGGGAGGAAGGCGGCATTTTGCAGCAGGAGCAGGCGGCGCATCTGATCGTCGCGCGTGGTGCGGAAGGCGTAGTGGATGGCGTTCGTGGTGGTGAGGGCATGCAAAGAGATGATCCCTGGCTGGCGGCAGAGCAATTCGCCGGCAGAGAGGAACAGGGCATCCCATACGACATCGGGCGAGAGGCCGCCGTTGACGGCCTGTACGACCTGCTCGCAAGCATCTTCGGACTGAGCCGTGCGAAGCATGGCAGCCAGGTCGCTGGCGGCACCGGGGTCGGAACGGCCATTGAGCCAATCGTCGCGCAGGCGCGTGGCGCGTGCCTGGTTGGAGCGCCATGGCCGGTCGGGTGCCAGGTCGGCTGTGGCGGGGTTTGTGCCTTCGTGCTTGAGCAGGGCATAGGCGAGGGATCGTAGCACCGGTTCCGCATGCTGCCAGCCGATGTGTTCCAGGGTGCGAAAGGCGTTGGAAACGAAAATCGCCTTGTGGCCGATGGAGCGGAAGTCTCGGGCGCCGAAGCGGCAGAACAGTTCGAATGCCTCGTGCGGTTTGAAGTTGCGGGCCACGGCGGCAGCAGCCGTATCGGCGGCTGCTTCGTCCCAGGCTTGCATGGCCTGCGTAAACGCGGCTGCGGCGTGCTGCGAGTCGGGTACGGCTGCCTCGTCCACGGCGCTCATGGTCCAGTTGCCCTGGTTGCGGTCTTCTGCCTGTGCCACCTTGAAATAATCAAGGGACCAAAAAATAGGCAGCCAGCGATGCTCCGGCGGCGAGGCTAGGCTCGCAAGGTGCGCCGAGTTCACCACCAGCACCGCATGGAACTTGAAGCCCACTTCAGGACGCGGCTGCACGTTACGCACCCCGGCCAACAGCAGGGCTGCCAGCAGCTCCCTGTACGTGGTGCCCGCCCTGATCCGCGCGGCCACTTCCTCCAGCAGGCGTTCGCGCGGCGTCTCTTCCAACAGCCGCACAAGCGGTTCGATGTCTTCGCTCAAACGCACCGCCTGCGGCGGCAAGTCAGCCTCGCCTGCCGACACCGCAGGCAGCGAAGCTAAGAAGTCCATGCCTGCCGTCCCGAGCACGGCTCCTGCGGCCGTGCGGTGCAAGAACTGCCGCCGTGTCGAATGCCGGAACATGATCCGCGTCCTCCGCCTGCTCGATGCCTTGTTAGCAACTTGGGCTATTGCCCGCCCAACGATTGCTCTCACTCATATTGATTGTACCTGTTTTGGCAGCAGCAACAGCGGTTCATGGGCTGGTTTTCGAAGGTGCCGGCCCACGTGGAATCGCCACGAGTGCTGCACCCGCAAGCGCGGCCGCAAGCCCGGCGGCCAGCCATGTCCAGGGCAAGTGCTCGCGTTCTTCAAGGCCCACCCCCCACTCCCGCAGCAGGGCGAGCCTGGCTGCGGCTGCTGCCAGCAAGCCGTTGTGCAGGGCGTGGAGCAGCATGCCGGGCCAGACGCTGCCGCTACGCAGCCGAATCCAGCCCAGCACCAGGCCCAACAGCGTACTGGGGAGCAGGCGTTCGATGGCCACGCCATGAGCAGCCACCAGGTGGAACGCTCCGAACAGCAAGGCGGAGATACAGACCGCCGCGGTCGGGCTGAGCCGAGAAACCAGGCCCCCATAGACATAGCCGCGGAAACAGAGTTCCTCGAATGCGGCTGGTACAACGGCCAGGGTGAGCACGATGAGCCACAAGGGCAGTTCTGCCAGCTTCGAGACCAGTTCTGCCGCGCGGTCGCGTGCTGCCTGGTCAAGGGTGAACACGCCCAGTTCGTGTTCGAGCACGACCACCTCGTGGACAAGCGTCCACAGAGAGAGGCCTAGCAGCACGGCGCCTGCCACCGAGCCGATGGGGGGCCGGTGCAGAGCGAGACCGGGCATCAATCGCACACGGCCCCAGTGCATGGCCGCCAGCGGCACGGCTCCGAACAGCAGCGCGGTGGCGACGGCCGCAGCCGCGAGCTTGGCGGCTAGCGGCCAGGGCAGCCACAACGCCAGCAACTGCGTGGCCAGCAGGTGCGCGGGGAAGAGCACGGCGAGCACCAGCATGCTTGCGCTGGGCGTACCATGATGCTGCGGCTGCGGAGGAGGGCGGAACACGTCTCGCCAAGCGGTCCGCGCGCTGTACAGCACCGCCTCGGCGCCGAACAATCTCGCTGCCAAGGCCACGGCCGCCAGAGCGTATAGTAACGTGGAGGCTACCACCAGCACCGCGGCCGCAGGTTCTGCCCGATGCTCCAACAAGTCTCGGCTAAGAAGCACGATGTTCAGCAAGGGCGTGATGGCCGCGCCGCCGCGCAGTTCTAGCCCCGGCAGGATGCCGGCCAGACCCGGGGCGATCGAGACAAGCATCAGCGGCACCAGGTATGCCTGCGCCTCCTTGAAGCTCCGTGCGAAACTGGCCACCGCCAGCAGCACCGCGGAAAAGAAGGCCGCAAACAGCAGCAAGAGCAGCGAGACCTCCAGCACCGTGAGGGGGCGCAAGCCCTCGTCTCCAAACAGCATCTTGCCCAGACCCAGAGCTACGACCGTGGCCGTCATCATCACCAGGTTCATGGCCGCAGTCAGGCAAGCCACCACCACCACGGCCAAGTACTTGGCCAAGAGCAGGCTCATGCGCGGCACCGGAGCAGCCACCAGCACTTCGAGCGTGCCGCGTTCGCGCTCGCCCGCGGTCAGATCGATGGCCGGGTACACGGCGCCGGTGATGGTCATCAAGATCAGCACCAGCGGGGCGAGCGCCACCAGAGAGAAGGGAGGGCCCGCCTCAGGGTCCCGCACGGCCCTGCGAGTGGTCTGTACGGGCAAAGCCCGCTGCGGCACGCGCAACAGCTTCAGGCGCTCTGCCAGCACGCGAGCGTTGGCAGCCTGGAAGGCGTGTTCGACGAACTCGGCGGTTTGTATGCTTGAGGCGCTCCCTTCGAGTACGACCAGGTCGGCATCGAGGGCCACGGGCCGCAACAGGTTCGGGTCGGGCATCGCAAAGTCTCGAAACCGCACCCCCACGTGGATCTGGTAGTTGCGCACCGCCCGGTCGACATCTGTGCAGATCACCACGACAAATTGGCCGCTCGGCCGCCGCTCCCCAGCGGACGGCTGCTGCTGCCAAGATGCACGGCCCGGACCTGCGCCAATCTCTTCGTCCGCTCCCTCGTCGGTTATGGCCGCATCTCTGTTCCAGCCCAGCTCGCGAGCGCCCAGGTCCAGGTAATACTGAACGAAACGCCGCTCTTCCTCGGACATCACACCCACAATCATGTCGTACCCGCGGCGGGCCAGCAGAAACTGCCGGCAGGCCAGGCCCAGTAGCGGATAAAGCAGCAGCGGCATCACCAGCAAAGTGACAATGGTGCGCCGGTCGCGCAAGATCTCCCGCAGCTCCTTGGCAGCCAGCCTGCGCCAGCGGCCCAGCGCTGCATGAGCAAGCACCCTGCCGCCCGGCGCCCCCTCCAGCCCCGCGCCAAATCCAGACCCCGACGTGCCGGCCCGCAGCTCCATCAAGAGGCCTCCGCTTCAGGTAAGTTCCTCTGCAAGCCCGAATCCACCCCAGCCAGCTTAAGAAACATCTCCACCAGCGTCGTGCAATTCGTGCGCGCCTGCAAATCAGAAAGCGTCCCCTCGATCACCAGCCGCCCACGGTGCAACAGGCCGAAACGCTGGCATAGCCGCTCTGCTTCGTCCAAACGATGGGTCGTAACGATCACCGCCCGATGCTGCGCCCGAAGCTGAGCCACAAACTCCAGCACCACCTGGCTGCCGAGCACGTCCAGACCCAACGTCGGCTCGTCCAACAGCAGCACTGGCGGATCGTGCACCAATGCCCTCGCAAAGTTTACCCGTTGACGCTGTCCTGTGCTCAGCGTCGCACAGCGCCGATCGAGGTAATCTCGCATGTCGAGCCACTGCGCCAGCCGCTCGATCTGAGCCTGCGCCTGCGCGGGCGGAACCGCGTAGAGATCGGCAAAAAACGACAACATCTCCCGCACGCTCAGCCATTGGTAAACCCCCGCCGTGGCCGACACCAGCCCCACCCGGCGCTTCACCTCGTCCGGCCGCTCGCTGGAGCGAAAACCCGCCACCATGCTGTAGCCGCTCGACGGCACCAGCAGCCCCAAAATCATCCGCAGCGTCGTGGTCTTGCCTGCACCATTCGGGCCCAGCAACCCATACACCTCGCCGGCCGAAACTGAAAACGACACGTTATCCACAGCGAGCAACTCACGCCCTGCGGCAAGCGGAAAACGCTTCGATAGTTCCCGTACTTCGATCATCGCTGCTGTTTGCTGCGCCGGCTGCGCGACTGCCGCCTTCACAGACTCTAGGCGCTTGCGCACCGCTTGACAACGCACGACCAGAGGGCACAATACCCTGCCGTGTCGAACGTATCATGCGGCTGGCATGTCGCACAGTGCCCGCCGCCTGTGTCGTCTCACGATTCTCGTGAGAAGTGGCGTGGGTCCTGAGCCCACAATATTAGACTCCCGGAGCTACGTGGGAAGGTTTCCAGCGCTGCAAGTGCGCGCGTCTAAGCCCTTCCTCGCGCGCCCCGGGTCGAGATGCACTGCCGCTTGGGGGGCGCTACAGATGGAGCGACGATCGGCGGCACGGGCCGCGGCTCGGAGGTCCCCCCCAAGGCGGTCGTGCCCGCTCGCAAGGACCCGCCGCCCCCGCTATCCTCGGCAGCGAATACCCCCACGATTTGATGCAAGGCCGCTCCCACGATGGCGCACGCACTCATAGCTCTCGGCAGCAACCTGGGAGACCGAACCCAAGCGCTGCAAGAGGCGGTCGAGGCACTGGCGGCTGCTCCGGAGGTGCGATTGCTACAACAGAGCGCCTGGATCGAAACCGCCCCCATTGGCGGACCCGCGGACCAGCCAGCCTTTCTCAACGGTGCCGCGCTTTTGGAAACCAGCCTGGCCCCCGAGGCCCTTCATGCTCTGCTGGTCGATATCGAGCGACGCGCCGGCCGGGAACGCACCGGGCGCTGGGGCCCGCGCAAGCTGGATCTCGACCTGCTGCTGTACGACGAATGCGTGCTGCAAACCCCAAACCTAGTGGTACCTCACCCGCGGCTGGCCGTGCGGCGGTTTGTGCTGGCTCCCGCAGCCCAGGCCGCGCCCCACATGCGGCACCCCCAAATCGGTTGGACCATCTCCAAACTGCTCGACCATCTGGAGCACGCCGTCCCCTACTTTGCCATCGCCGCCACCAGCGCGCAACTGGCCGAGTGGCTGGCGGAGTTCGTCTGCCAGGCCGGCAACTGCCGGTTGATCGCGGATCCGCTGGTCGGCCTGCGGCTCGATCCGTGCCCTACGGGCGCAAGCGGCCTGGCACAAGCCCCCCCCTTGGAGCATGCTCGCATCAGAGCCATGGCCATCGACCGCCGTGCTTGGCCGGACCTGCAACAAACGGCCGTCAGCGCCTTCTGGATCGAGCAGCATCTCGCAGCAGCCCTGGAAGAAGCCCGCGAGCAGCCAGAGCGCATTCACGCAGCGTGGCAGGCCGTGGCGGAGCAGGTCATGCCCCCCAAGCTGTTGGCAGTCTATGTTGCGCCCGAGGCGACGCTGGAGCCAGCCGCCAGCCCCCCAGGCTGGACCATTCTGGCAGAATTGGCGCGCCGCCCTGGACGCGGACCCTTACTATGGATAGAAGACGTGCCGCCCGACGCCGCCGCCGAGGAGATACTGGCGGCTATCGAGGGAATGCAATCGACTCAAGCAACCGTTGGCTGAAGACGATGGAGTGCTACGCAACATGCGATGAGCTGCGGGCCGCAGCGGCCCGAGCACACGCCAGAGGGATGACCGTGGGCCTGGTGCCCACCATGGGCGCGCTGCACGCCGGACACCTGAGCCTGGTCGATGCCTCGCTGCGCGAATGCGATCACACCGTGGTCACCATCTTTGTGAATCCGACCCAATTTGGCCCACATGAGGACTTTGCCGCGTATCCCCGCACGCTCGAGGAAGATCTCGCCGCCTTGGCGGCCCGGCACGTGCACACGGTGTTCACTCCCAGCGCAGAGGAGATGTACCGCCCCGGCCACGCGACCTTCGTGGACGTGCAGGGCGTGGCGCTCCCGCTGGAGGGCCAGCGCCGGCCTGGGCATTTTCGCGGGGTGGCCACGATCGTGCTCAAACTGTTTCAGCTTGTCCTGCCCGAGCGGGCCTACTTCGGCCAGAAAGACTACCAGCAGAGCCTGGTGGTCCGCCGCATGGCAGCCGACCTCAACCTGAATGTCGAAATCCGCCTCTGCCCCATTGTACGCGACCCTGACGGGCTGGCCCTCAGCTCGCGCAATCGTTATCTCAGCCCCCGCGAGCGGGAGCAGGCGCTCACGCTGCACCGTGCCCTCCAGCACGTAACTCGGCGCGTGGCAGCCGGCGAGCAAGACTGCCGGGTTCTGCTAGAAGAGGTCGAGGCCCTGTTCGCGACCGTGCCCGGCGTGCGCCTCGACTATGTGTCGATCGCGGACCCTGAGACGCTCGCACCTTTGGAAAGGCTTGAGGGCCCGGCTGTGTGCGCACTGGCGGCGTATGTGGGCACGACACGGCTCATCGACAATGCTCTGCTCGCCCCGCCAGCCAAGCCGGAATAAGCAACCCGGTCGTCGCCCCGCGTGCCCAGGGCAAGCTTCGTTGCGTTGGCGGTGACTACTGCGTAGGTGCGCGTCGCCCCGTGTGCCCAGAGCAATCCCGGCGGCAGAACCTTTGTGGCGGGTCATGGCGGTCGCGCCGCGTGCCTAGGACAACCCCTGGGCCGGTTGGCGGCAGCCGTTGCCGCCAAACGGCGTCTCATGCCGGCTTGCACAGCCCGTGGCGATGGTGTTTCAAAGGGAACTACGCTCTACGCATTCCCGCCGTGGGTTGTTTGGCTTTTTCTGTCACTCTTCAGTCGTGCCGCCCAGCGTGGTGGTGATCTTGTAGGCATTCTGCAAGTGTGCATGTGCCTCGCTTGCCTGCGGCGTCTTGGGGTAACGGCGGCATACCTGCTGGAAGCCGCGAATGGCGTGCTCCTTGCGTCCGGCCTGCTCTTGGGTGTAAGCCACTTGCAGCATGGCCCAAGGAGCAGACGGCTCGTGCGCCACCGCAATCTCGTGGTAAAGGGCCAGCGCCTGGTCCCACTCTCCAAGCGCACGGTGGCAGCCGGCCATCTGCACGTAATTATCTGGGAAGTTCTCGCACAAGCGAAACGCCTGGATGGCCTCTTTGTACCGGCCGGCGTCGCGGTAGGTGACCGCTAACTGCCATTGCCACTGGTCGATGCCCTGCGGATCGCTTTGCAGCAAGCCGAGATAGAGGGCAATCGCCTCGTCCCACTTCTGGGCTTCGCGCCAGGCCATCGCGGCCTCGCCCAGCCAGCGCGGGGCACGCTCGGCGTCGCGGCCGGCCAAAGCCTGGTACGTTTGCACGGCCAGATCGTACTTGCGTTCCTCACGATATGACCAGGCGACCTTGGCCTCGCCAGCGAGCTGGTCCTGGAACCGCCGATACGCCGCCCGCGCCTCATCGTACTGGCCCTGGCCCTTGTGCCAGGCAGCGATGCGATCCAACAGCGCGTCGTCGATGCCGAAGAGTTGCTCCATGCGCGCATAAACCTCGCGAACTTTGTCAGGGCGTCTCGCATGGCCCTGGACGTCGGCAACGTAGTACCAGAATTGCACGGCGCGGGCGCGCTGCTCGGGGTCATTGAGTGCTTGCGGCGTTTGGGTTTGGATCCACTGGGCGATTTCGTCGGCTAGCCGCGCGGCACGTGGGCGGTGTTCATCTGCGGCCGAGAGCGTAACGAGGGGCTGGGCGGCGAACTGCACGAGCGCGGCGGGCAACTCCTGGGGCTGATAGGTGGTGGCGAGTGCTTCGAGGGCCTGGGGCAGGGCTGCCTGGGAGAGATAGTGGACAGCAAGCTGCTGGGACGCGGTTGCGCAGGCCTGGCGCGCCAGCGGATCGGAGCGGTCGGTATCGAACGTGAGTTCTCGCCACAGCTTGACGCAGGTTTGCTGATCTCCTTCGGCGCGGGCCATATCGATCAGGTCGACCCGGCTGAGGACGGCCACGAGATGCTTAGGGTGGTTGGCCAGCACGGCGGCGTAGGCTTTGCGCGCTTGCTGGGTTTCTCCCATATCTCTGTAGGTACGCGCGATGAGATAGCGGCTGGAGACGGCCTCTGGCGAATTGGGCCAATAATCGATGACCGACTGGTAGCCGTCTTTGATGGCCGTGTTCAGCTTGCGGAGCTGCACCTGGCAGAGGCTCCACTTGAGCTGGGCATACGGAGCGCCTTCGCTGCGTTCGTAGAGGGTAAGGAATTTTTCATATTCGGCGAGGGCGACTTTCCAGTTCTGCTCGCGGTAGTACTTCTCTGCGATGTTGAGCTGGTAGCGCTCGGCCTCTCGCAATTTGGCCCAGCGATCGAGAGACATTTCGTCCAGTGGGCCTGGCATAGCCGCTCGGTTTGCGGAGAGAAAGGCGCATAACACGCCGAGCACCAACACGAATGGGGTGGCCGACAGGTTCCGTACGGCGAGCCGGGCTAGCGATGGGAGGCTCCGGGTTTCAGCCGTGCATCGAGCCATTTGTTGTACTCCACGTGTGCATAGAAGATGATGTTGGTGCCGAGTTGGTAGCAGTACTCGTAGATTTCGGGCGGCACGCCCGCATGGTCGTCTGCCCAGGCATCGGCGATGTCTCCGGGGTGGTAGTAGGCCAGCCAGCGGCCGTCCATTTTCCAACCCCAGGCGAACTTGCCGCCGTGGGGGGCCACGATGGGCAAGAAGGCAAGGGTGTATGGGACGCGGTGGATAATATCATCCAGGGGCACCTTCACGGGCTGGATGTTGGGCAGCACCTGCGCCATGAGGGCAAAGAACTGATTATGAAAATGGCTGCTGCCTCCATTATCGCAGAACAGCATGCCGTGCTTGTCGACCAGGTACTCGCGCAACACGGCGATCTCGCTTTTGGAAAGCGAGATGCTCTGCTGCCCGGTCATGAACACGAAGGGCGGACTCTTGCCCAATGGGAAGTTGGCGAGCTGCGCCACGGTGCGCGCCTCGGTCTGGTCGTGCGTCTTGTGCCCTGTGCGGATGCCGTACTCGATGAGCATGTTCAGGTCGGCACCGACGCCAAAGTCCTGGTCCCAGTCGCCGCCGTCGTATTTGAGGCGGATGAACCGTACCTTGCCGCGCTGTGTGCCCCCGGAGAAGCCTGCCTCGCTTCCTGCACCATAGCCCACGGCGTACTGGTGTGCCGTCTGTTCGACAAGTTGTAATTTCACCTCGTCGATCGGCGGCGGGTTGAAGATGATCGAGCTGAAGCGGTTGATGACATATTTCTTGCGAATGACCTTCTGTACCTTGACCGTCTGTGCGATCACGGTCTGTTTGCCGCCGCCGGCCGGCATTTCGTACAGCTCGCGGCACCCTTGGAGCTGTCCCAGAAGTGCCACCAGCAGTGCGAACGCTAGCGCGTACACTGCCAGGGCCGCCACAGACTGATTCAGCCGCCGCGCCCGCCGCCCGTAATACCAGGCCGCCAGATCCAGCGGATTCCATATCCGCTCGGGCCAAGCTGCGGCCCGGCCCAGGTATTCATTGCGCACCGCAAGGCCGGGATGCCGCGCCAAACGCCTCTCTTGGTAAAAGCGGCTTGCACGCTCTACGCCCCAGACAACCCATGCCAGGCCAATGACAAACAGCCCCGCCAGACCCCAGTTTGCCACTCCGGCCCGCAAGCCGTCCCACCCGCACTCATGCCCGGCAAAAACCAAGAGCTGCCACAACGGCAGGTAGGCCACGCTCCACACCCCATGGCGCGCCAGGGGGTCGTACCGCCGGGCACGCCATACCCACGAGGCCGCTACTCCCGCGGCTTGCAAGAAGGCCGCCCAGAGTGCGCCGTGATACATCCAGGGTGCAAAGCTCTCGAGCTGCGGCGCGAACCGCCACAGGAAGACAGCCGCCAGCCAAAAGGCGGCAGCGGCAATCAGCGCCAGATGCCGGCGCCCGAATTGCAGTGGTCCGGCAGGCATGTCGTTACAAAAGCGGGTATGTGTACAGAATGGTGCAATGGGCCGTAGCAGGCGGCCCGCCTCGGCGCGGGATCACTTCAGGTCGTCAAGCAGGTCGTCGGCAGAACTTTCCAAGGGATTCACATCCGGGTCGGCGGTCTCGGTATCGATGTCCAGCTTCTCGAGAATCGCCTCGCTCCCCGGCGGCGGCTGTCTTTCAACATCTCGATTTGCACCCGACGTGTCCGCAGCCGCCGACGCATCTGCGGCCTGTGCCGGCGTACCGCCGGCCGCAACGGCCGACGAGGCGGCCGGCGGCTCTCTTTCCCCGGAGCCCAAGGCCGCCGCGGCCCCTGCCGAACTTGCGGTGCGTCCAAACGCGCGTACCCAGACGTACGGAAGGATCGTTAATACGGCTACCAGAATCGCGCAGCCCACGGCGGCCATGCAGGTGGCACGAACCAGACCGCTGTGGGCCACCAGGCCCAGCACCTCCTGCGGGCTCTTGCCGCGAAACTGTTGCAAGAACTCGCGCAGCTCGTCGCTGCTGGCCGCCACGTCCGCGCCCAGTCGGCGCAGCTTGCGGCCCATGGGTGCGGGTTCAGAATTGCCCGGAGTGCGCATCATGGCTTTCGCTCCTCCTGTAAGACATGCACCAGCTCGCCGCCAGCCTGGCTGACGGCTTCGATGATCGGCTCGAACCGTTGGGCCGTGGTATCGCGGTGTATCTTCAGCATCACTGTCCGGTCGCCGGGCGGGGCGTCGCCCAAGAGCTGGCCCACGCGGGACGACAGGTCTGCGATCCCCGTCTGCTGGCCATTCAAGTACAAATCGTTGTTCACGTCAACCACGATCGTGGCCCGTGCATACTTGGCCGGGTCGATGCGCTCCGTGGTGGCCGGCAGCCATTTGAGATGGCTGTCGTCCTGTGCGCGAGCCAAAATAACAAAGAAAATCAGCAAATTGAAGGCAATATCTCCCATGGCCACCACCGGCACCTCGACACGAAAGGTCTTGCGTGCAATCCTCATGGCGCCACCACCGTGCGCTCTTCTTCCAGTTGCAAGGTGATGGTCCCGCCGGCGGCCTCGATGCGCCCCGTCACCTCGATCCACTGGGCATAACTTGCGTCTTTGCTGCTCTTGACCACGACCACCTTGTCTTCGGGGCGCGGCTTGGCGGCCAGAAGTTGTGCCAGCCGGGCCTGAAACTGCTCGAGATTGCGGTACGGCCTGCCGTCGATTGCCGCCGTCGTGCGCGTGACGAACACCTCGACGTTCTGGCTCTGCTCGCTGGGCTGCTGTTTCGGCTCGCTGGCGGGAATGTTCTGCCGGCGGCCGCTGTCCGGCTGCGTGGATGCGCAGACCAAAAAGAACACCAGCAGGTTAAAGGCAATATCGCCCGTGGCCGCTGCCGGAGGCTCCACGAGCAGGTTCGTTCTACGTGCAAGACGCATGAACAGCGACCAGAAGTAATGGATTTGCGACGACGGACAAGGATTGAGAATTGCATCGGCCATGGTAGGCCGTATGGGAACGCATAGCAGCAGGAGCTACGGCTGCGGCGACGCCGGTGCCGCGGCGGCCACGGCGTCGGGCTGATTGTCTGCGCTGCCTTGCGCATGGCTGCGCAGGGCCATTTGCAGCGTAACCGCCTCGATCAACTCAGCGGCCGTCTCTTCGACCGATAACACAAACCGGTTGATGACGCTGGTAAAATAGTTATACGCCGTGAACGCTGGTATGCCCACCATCAGCCCCAGCACCGTGGTGAGCAGCGCCACCTGGATGCCCGAGGCGGCTGCCTCGACGATGTTCGTTTGTCCCATGCGGGTCACAATGTCGCGGAAGGCGATGACCATTCCTTGCACCGTGCCCAGAAACCCCAGCATAGGCGCCACACTCGACACGGTGGCCAATATAGGCAGGTGCCGCTCGAGAGCGGCCACGATGTGCACGCCATAATCATCCATGGCCTTGACCACCTGCTCCTCGATCTTTCCCGGGTCGTAGTTCAGCCGCCGCAACAGCAGGAACTTGCGCAATCCGGTTGAGAGGATGGCGGGCACGGGGCCCTGTTGTCCGTCGCACAGTTCGAGCGCCTCTTCGACCTGATCTCGCTGCAACAGGTCGAGCACCTGGCGGCGGAGCGCATCGGTATCGGTGCCAAGCATCTTCAGGCTGCGGAACCGTTCGATGATCACACCCGCGGCGAGTATGCCGGCCGCCAGGATGATCCACATGAACACTCCGCCCTCGATCAGGTAGCCCAGGGCGCCAGTATGCAACAATTCTTGGTACCAGGGTGTGGCCTGGGCCGCGGCGTTGGCGGCCTGGGCTGCAAGGTCGGCCGTCTGGGGGGCAGCGTCCGCAGCGCGGGCAGCCAGATCGCCCGCCTGGGCTGCGGCGCCGGCCGCGGCGTTGGCGGCGTTGCCCGCGTTGGGAGCAGTCTGGGCGAACAGGTACAGCATCGGGCTACCTGCCAAAACTAAAAGGGATCGGGAGTGGGGGACACAGGACAGAACAGGGATTAGAGGCGGTGGGGCGGTGAACACTCCAACCTTTGCCGGCGCGGCAAGCAGTGCAAGGTGCCGTCCGAAAGCACACGGACATGGTGCACGGGGCTGCGTTGCTGGAGCCAGGCTCGCGCGTCACTTCTCACGGTTTTTCTCGCTATTCATGTCAGCGTTGTTCTTGCTTTTCCAATTCCTCCTCCACTGCATTGGCCTCGGACTCGAACAGGGCGAGCATGGAGGGTAGGGCCAGGCGGCCGCGAGCATATTTGGCGGCATCGCTGGAAGGAAAGTCCCACTGGCAGCGGTTGTAGCGGCGGAAGGCGTCGCGATTGTTGCCGGCGAGGCGGTAGCTCTCTCCTGCCCAAAAAAGGGCGTCAGCACACAGGGCGTCGTCCGGGAACTCCTTGGCAAACTTGTCGAAGGCCGCGGCCGCCTGCGCGTACTCCTTGCCCTTGTAATAGCACTGCCCTACGCGGAAGGCCATCTTGGGCGCCCACTGGTGTCCCTCGAACTTCTCCAAGAAGCGCTCCCCCACCTGCGCGGCCACCTCGTAGTTCTCGTCCTTATAAAAACGATCGCTGATGCGCACCATGACGTGCGCCACTAGCGGACTGTTGGGGTAGGTCGCCGCCAGGGTTACATACGCCTCGAGTGCGGCGGCGAAGTCACCTGCCTCTTCGTGGCACTGGGCCAGCTTGTATTGTGCGTCCGCCGCCAGGGAACTGTCTGGAAACTGCTGCACAATCAAGCGGTAGCTGGCAATCGCCTCGTCCCATTGGCCTAACTCCTGGGAGAACTGGCCCAACAGGTAAGCGACTCGCGGTGTATAGCGGGGGTTGGGGTAGTCTTCCATCAGTTCGCGCAGGACGCGGCGGCCTGCTTCCAAGTCTGCCCGCTCCTCCTCGCCACGGCCCAGCTTCTTGTGGCTCTTGAACAGCTCGAAATAGCTTTCCGCAATGTGAAACTGCGTCTCCACGGCCAGGTTCTCGTCTGCAAATGCCTTGCTGAAGGCGGCCACCAGGCCGTCGGTGCCGACGACCACGGGAACGGTCAGCGAGACCTCGGCCCGGCCAGATTCTGTGTCGGCTGCCGGGTCGATGTAGCGCAGTTCCAAGGCGTCTCCAAACCAGGTCTGTACGCCCGGGCCGGTGGGGTCCAGGTTGCCCGGCTGGGGCGCCTCTGCGGCCAAAAGTGCTACCGAGCCGGCAAACATGCCGCTGTGCGCCAGCGTCTCTTCCAGCTCGACGGTTTCCTGCTCGCCCCGCGGACTGGAAATCTGCACGGGGCAGCGGTCCCGCTCGTCCGACAGGTCCCGATCCGGGTCGATCACCAACAGGAACATCCGCTCTCCCACGTGCAGCGCCTCGACCTCGCGGCGATACTCTCGGTCTGTACAGGCCAGCGTCCCCGTGGTGATCAGCCGGCCTCGCGCCCGCAGCTCCAGCGGCTTGCCGGACGGCCGGGCGGCGTCTCGATACGCGGCAGAAATAATGTCCTTGCCGGTGACATTCAACACGCGCGTGACGACCGATTCGCCGCCGCTGGCGCGGTCTTCGTCCGTGAGCTTCGGTCCGCCCACCAGGCTCACGGGCATTGCCGCCGTGCGCGGCACGAGCGACGGGCTTTGTTTGCCGCCAAGCTGCATGATGACCTGTCCCAAAAAACGCCCTTCTTCGAGCGGATCCGCCGCCTCGCCCACCAGGCTTGCGTGCAAGTATGCGTCTGAGATGACGCACTCGACCTCGACCTGTGCGCCATCGGTGGTCGTCAGCAGCACGGTCACCCTGCTGCGGCTGTCTCGTGCAGCATCGCGGTCGATCACCTCTACAGTTAGCGGCGCTGCGAAGGCCACGCCCACGGCGCGGCGCGCCTCGTCTGCGGTTGGTGCAAGGTAGAGCCACTCGGCAGTCGCATCCGGCCGTTCCGGGCGAGGCACGGTGCGCGAGGGCACAATCCGCACGCGGCCCTCGGTCGGCTCGGCCACATAGACCACAGCTTCGCGCGGCACTGCATGGCCGGGGAACGTGTTCTGGCCGTCCACGTACGTGCAGTAAATGCGATCGCCGCGCTTGACTACGAGCTTTTCAGGTTCGGGCGTGCTGCTGGTATCGACCTCTTTGGTGAAGATGCCCGAGTAGGGTTCGGTCTCATGGGCCAGAAGCTCGACGGGCGCGCCGTCGTTCACGGAGACCTGGATCCGGACGGTGTCGGGCTGGTCGGTGGCGTCCTGGTCATAATCCACGACTTCGATCACCAGGCGGTCGCCCGGGTCGATCCGCTTGAGTTCTTTGCGGATGTTGACCACCTCGCCGCTTTCGAGTCGGACGAAGTCGTAGGCGATGGCCTGCACGCGTGCGTCGAAGTAGGTGGCTTGAAGCTGTGCCGTGAGAAGCTGGCTGCGGCCGCCAGCGGCCAGGCTGAACTCATCGGTATAGGCGGCGGTGATCAGGTCTCCCGCGGCGATCTCCAGCACGTCGTTGGTGGCAAGCGATAGCACGTCAGCCTCGGTGGGGATGTACTGCTCTGAGCCCGACTCTCCGCTGATCTCGAACTGGCTGATGGCGACCGCTTCTCCCAGGTACTCCTGAATCCACAGGCGGACGTGGCGCACGTCGATGGGCTCGAAGCGGAAGTCCCACACGCCCTCAGCCAGCGTCAGCTCTGCCGGCTCGCGCACCAGGGCAGGCCGCGCCGCGGGGTCGGAGAGGTCGAAATCCGCCGGCCGAAAAGGCACAAGCTCCACCTGGCTGCGGTTGAAGTCTGCGCGTGCCAGCCGGCAGGAGGCACCCTGTGCGGCGGCCGGCACGGCGGAGAATACGGCTAGATCGTGCGTGCCCGCTGCCAGCCAGAGGTCGACGTGGCGGCCGCCAGGGCCGAGCGCGAGTTCCAACCGGCCGTCCATGGCCAGGGCCGTGGTCGCACCCTGTACGGCGAAGCGGACCACGCCGTCTCGAGGCTGCACAAACTTGCCGTACCAGACGACGCTGTGCGGCTGGCTGCTGCGCTCGTTATCTGCCTCAGGCAAGATGCTCCAGGCCAGCGTGCTCACCTGTTCTGCGGAGATGGGCTGGCTATTGCGCGCCAGTTCGGCCACCTGGTTCCAATCGGTAAAGTGCACGTGGCTGCCGGCGTAGACGCGCTGCGTCATCTGGCCGCAGGTTTCGGCCAGGGGAGCGGCAGGCGGAGCTGCGGGGTTGCGGCCTAGCGGGAACCAGAAGCGGCCGTCCTGGCTGCCTTCGAGCATGCCGCGTACGGGCACCTGGCGGGTGGGCTGGGGGGAGCGCACGGTGACGCGCTCGATCGGCCTGAGGTCCTTCATATCGACGGAGAGCCACTTGGGCGTGGCGCCGTCGGGCTGGCTGATCCAATAGGTTTGGGGATCGCGGTCGATGGCCATCAGCGGACTGTGGTCGATGGCCGTATCGCTGGCCAGTGCTCCGGCGGGAAGTTCGGCCGTCTGCGCGGTTCCCTGGAACACGCCTGAATGCGGCTCGGTTTCTTGCAGCCGCACTTGCACCTGGTCTCCGCTGGTGGCGGTGAGCTTGACGAGGATCTGGTCGGCCGAGTCGGTCAGGTCGCGGTCGGGATCCTTGACGCGCAGGTAGATGAGATTGCCGGGCTTGACCTGCTGGGCCGGACGTCCCTGGGAGCGGCGCCGATCTTGCCGGGCACGTTCTTGCTCTTCGCGTTGCAGCCGCTGGGTGAATGTCTCTTGCTCGCGGTCGATGATGCGTGCGCTGGCGGCTTCGAGCAAACCGTCGGAGGCGACGCGAATCTCGGAATCAGCTCGGGCCACGCTGTGAAACTCGGCCTTGAATTCCGGCGGGTAATCACAGCGGATCACATCGCTGCCGGTAAGCTGCAAGACCTTATCGCCCGGGGCGGCGGTGCCCAGCCGGGTCTCCAGGTCGGCACGGAACAGGCCCTTGCCCGCCCCGCCGCTGGTGAGGTAGATCAGTTCCCGGTCTCCGCCCGGCTCGGTCGTTACCAGCACGGGAATGAGGCTGTGGCCGCGGCTCACTCCCAGGTCGCTGTCTTGCACCACAATCGAGAGGGGAGCGCCCGGCGCATGCCAGCGCTGGCTGGTGCGGCCCAGGCGGCCCACGGTGCGCAGCAGCTCGAGCTGCTCCAGGTAGCGCTGCTCGGCCCCATACACCTCGGCCAGGTTGAACAGCGCCTGATTGGCTAGCTCGACGCTGGGCACGCGCTCCAGCACGCTGCGGAAGATCCTGCGAGCCTCGTCCAACTCCCCGCGGCGGCTGGCCAGCACGCCACGCAAGAACTCGGCGCGCACCGCCGTATCTCGATCCTGACTCTCGGCCAGGCGCTCGAACGCCAGTTCCGCCTGATCGTAGACCTTCTGGGCCATGAAAGACTCGCCGATGCCGAACTCGGCTTCCAGCGCCTCGGGCGTGCCGGGAAAGCGGTTGATCACCGTGGTGTACTCGCTGCGCGCCACGTCGTAGCGCTGGCTGCGGAAGTAGTTCTTGGCCAATAGAAGCTGCACGCGGGCCTTGTCTCGCGCGTCCACCTCCGGCCGATCTCCCATGGCAACCAGCCAGCCGCGGAGAATGTCTTCCGCCCGGTCGAAATTCCGATCTCCGCCCGCAGCAAGATGCGTCTCGCAGACAAACAAGATCAGATCCACAGGCAGCTCCAACCGGTGCTGGTCGAACAATGCCTGGTGTGCCAGGTACGTTTCCAGCGCCAGGCGCTCATCTCCCAGCCGCAGATATAGCGCCGCACGCATGAGGGGAGCGATGGGACTCGATTCGTCGATCGCCAGGCCCACCGCTCCCAGGCGGCTGTAGCACAGCGCCAGAAGGTCCCGCCCTGCTTGTTGTCTGCCGGCATCGACATTGGGGATGTTGGCCAGCATGCCGGAGAGCAGGGTTGCCGCCGCCACGTAGTCTTGCCGGGAGACGAGCGCCTGCGCAAAGGGGAACAGCCGGTCCCAATCGGCGTAATTGTCTTCAAAGAGCTGAGTGGCGCGCTGGTAGGCCAGCAGGCGTTCGAGCGGTGCCGCCGGCTCGGCCGCTGGCAGTTCCAGCAGCGCAAGCTGCGCCGCGGCCGAGGCACGTCCTAGCCGCATATCTCGGATCACAGTAAACACGCGCCGCCGCTCCGCCTCGGTTGCCTGAGCCTGGTTGCGGTAATAGTCTAGCCAGGTATGCAGCGGGTATTCTTCCATGCCCCAAGGACGGAAAGGACGCTGATCCTGGCGTTGGCGGCTGGCGCGCAGGATCCGCTCCCAGGTGTCAAGGTCCGGCGTGCGGCCCTCTGCCCAGGAGATGGCATCTCCGGCCAGCCACATGGCGTAGGTACCGTGGAAGTCTGACTCTGCCGCCAGCAGCTCTTGCAGGTACGCCGCGCGCTCTGCACCTGACAGCCGCCGCAGCACCCGCTCGGCGCAGGAGCGCGAGTAATAGCTGTTGCGGTTGACGCCCACCGCTTTACGCCAGTACTCCAGCGCCTCGGTACTGAGCTGATGCTTGTCCAGCACGTCGCCAATCGTGTCCGCGTAACTGTTGTCAGGACCGAACTGCTGCTGCGAGCGCTGGATCCACTCGAACGCCTGCCGGACCAGGGCGGCGTCTTGGGCGCGATCTGCCGCGACCATCAAGCGGTACCAGATCGAGGGGTTGTTAGCCGTTGGGGCAAGCCCGAGTACGTGGCGGGCTGCGGCCTGTGCCTGCTCCGGTGTGCCGTAATCTGTGGCGGTTTCCAGCCAGTTGGCCGCGTGCGGCCACTCCTGGGGGAAACGCTGCACAAGCTGGCCATACAGAGCTACGCTTTGCGCCCGCTGCTCGGGGCTGCCATAGTGCCGAAAGACATAGGCCTGCGCCCCCGCGGCAAGTTGGAATTGTTCGTCACTGAGGGATCCCGCAAGCAGCCGGGTGCGTGCAGCGATGGCAGTTGCCATATCGGAGCTTTCGGCAGCCTGCCAGGTGGCGTACGCTTCGGCCTGGGGATCGTTTGCCAGAGCAGCCTGCACGGCGGCAGCCCTCGCCTGGAACATGGGATTGCCCGCCGCCTCCTTGGCCCAATTCGGCAATATGTTGCGATGATAGGCCCAATGGGGCCGCTCGCCCCTGGCCTGAACGGCACGCGCCAGCTCTGCCTGGAACTCGCCATCGTCCGCCGCATTGTACAGCAGCCAGCTTGTGGCCTCGTACGTGAGACCGTCGTTGCTCGGCGAGCGGCTGACCAGTTCACGCAGCACCTGCCGGCAGCGCGCCGCGTCTTTCAGCCGGTCGCGATACAGAGAAAACGCCAGCACATACCGAAGATAGGCAGCATGCCGCGGATTGCGTTCAAGCGCCGCCAACAATACCTGTTCTGCCTGGGCAAGCTGCGCCGGTTCGCTGCCGGCATTGTTCAGGTAAACTTGCGCGTTCGAGTTGGTCGCCGCATCCTCAGGGAGCAGCTCGGCCAACAGGGCCGCGCCGCGCGCCGCCTGCTCCGGGACACGTAAGTATGCATGTGCCAGCAGGCTGCGCAGGCCAAAACGCTCCGGAGACTGCGGATACCGCGCGAGGTACTCTCCTACCACCGGCTCCATCTCCTCGGGCCTAGCAGAAGCAGAGTGCATGGCGCCGATCAGCATGCGGTGCACGTACTCGCCATCGAATGCAGCACGCGCCAGGCGCCAGCTTGCCACGGCATTGCTGTGCTGGCCCTGCGAGGCGTGATTGCTGGCCATCGTCTGATGCAGGTAGGCCAGGTCTGCCGGCGCTTGGGGCGGACTCTTGGCCAGCAGCGCCGCCGCCGCGAGATTGCTGCGCGCATACTCGCCGGCTCGGCGGAAGAGTTCCACCGCCTGCCAGCCTGCCTCCCTGGCGAACTCGCCAGACGGCGCGGCCTCCAACAGCGCCTGGCCGATCTCTGCGGCCCGCACGAAGTACGGCGCCGCGTTCGCGGCCGCGTAGCGGCGCATGGCCGCCAGTGCTGCCTCGGTGCCTGCGGCCGTCCCCGGCTGCCGCCGCCATACCAGCTCCCAGGCAGCGGCCGCATCTGGCAAATTGGCAAGCTGGTCGAGCGACTCGGCCAGGCGAACCTCGACCGCCGGGCATGCGGCCGCCTCGGGATATCGGCTGAGAAACTGCCGGGCGATGGCCACGGCTTCCGTATTGCGCGAGAGGGCCGTCAGCCCGTCTAGCAGCTTGAGCATCACCTCCGCATGCCGCGGATGGTCTGGATGCTTGCCCACAAACAATTGGCCGATTCGTACCAGCCCGAGCACACGGCCCTCGGCATGATACAGGTCGATGAGCTGAAGCATCAGCTCGGCCGCCTCGGGCGCAGTATCTCGCAGCTTGCCCAACTCTGCCTCGAGCGCAGACGCCTGGCGGCTAACATCGTCCAGCTCGCCGGGCTCAGGTTGTGTTTGGTTGGGCGCTGCGGTTGCGGCCGGTGCCGCCGCATCTTGGGCCAGAAGCCGGCTGGCGTGAGGGGCCGTGCCCCACAGCGGCAAGAGGGCCGCTGCCCCAAGTAGGGTGAGCGCACCCATACGAAGGCAAACACGGTGGCGCATGACGTTGGCCTCTTCCAAACGCTCTAAGGATCTGTGTCCGGTTGCGTGGCAGCCCTGCGGCTGGTTTTACGGCCGGAGGCTTCTGCTGGTGACGCATCATCGCTGGCAGCGGCGCCAGCACTACCGCCGCTGTTTCCAGCGGTGGGATTCTGCCGGCCGCCGGCGCCGTCGTTGGCGGCCCGAGCGGCTTGCCGCGCGAGTGCGTCTGAGATCTTCTTGGCCTCGGCGGCCAGAGGGCTTTCGGGAAACTCTGCGATAAGCTGGTCGAACTGCCGCCGCGCCTCTGCCGGCCGATTCATGCGGAACAGGCAGCGGCCGTAATTGAACAGGATCACGTCCAGAAAGCGGGCATCGGGGTGGTTGGCCAGCACAGATTCGAACGTGTCGATAGCTCGGGCATAGTCTTTCTGCTGGTAGTAGTAGTTCGCCATCTTGGCCACGGCCTCGCCCACGCGGCCGCTCTCTGGATAGCCCTCATAGACCTTGCGGTATTCTTGGAACGCCCGGTCGAAGAGCTGAAGCCGAGCGGCACCTTGCGCCTTGCGCGCCATCTCTTCGTAACACTCTGCAATGCCGAATTGCGCCTCGCCGCGCAACTGGCTCTCTTGCATGGCGACCAGCCGGCCGTAGAGGCCGATGGCACGGGAGAGATCTCCCTGTTTGCGGGCCACGTCAGCGAGCTGCAAGATGGCGTCGTCTACGAAACCGCTATTGGGAAACTCGCGTTGGAGCCGCTCGGCCATGGCCGCGGCCAGTTCGAGCTGGTCCATGGCGTAGTAGATCTGCCAAAGCTGCACATAGGTCTCCTCCAGCAATTGGCCGCCAAGCTGCATCGCCTCTTGGCTGATGGCCTCGCACACCGCGAGCGCCTGTGCGTACTTGGCATCTGCCTGCTGCTTGAGGCCGAACTCCTTGTAGCGGTTGCCGATGTTCGTGAGGGCACTTGCGGTCTTGAGCTGCGTCTGCAAGCGCAGCTCCTGATCGGAGATCTGTGCGCGCGTGACGCGTACCCCCCCAAGATTGCCTTCCACACACTCGGCCGTGGCCAGCACCGTGCGCAGGCCCTCGCCTCGGTGGCGTTCGTCGAGGTACGTGATGCGAATGCGGTCTGCCGGCAGAGCTTCCAGCATGCCGTTTGCCGCGGCCTCGGCCTGCTTCACCAGGGGCAGCACGGCGCGGAATACGCCGCTGTGAACCGAATCATCGTCGCCAGGGCTGGCGGCACCAGTCGCTTCCGCTGCTTGCGCGTCCTGGGCGGAGCTGCTGGCGGGAGCAGCGTCGATAGCGTGCGATTGTTGGAGAGCCGCGGCACCTTGCGGTGCCGCAGCGCCGCCGGGCAGTCCGGCAGCGGCGCGCTCGGCCGGCGGCAGGAGCGCTTCGGTGAGCGCGATTTCCAGGCGGTCCACCACCTTAAAGGGATCGATCTGGGGCACGTTGTCCTCGGGCGGAGGCTGATCCTGGTCTTGGGGTGTGTCGGCGGCGGGCTGTTCAGCCGTGCCGCCCTGCTGGGGCGCGGTGCCTGCGGCTGCTGCGGCGCGGGCGGCCTCGGCATCCAACTCTTCTTGCGTCTTGTGCCGCAGCACCTCGACCACGGCCGTAACCTGGTCGGCCCCGTCCGAGCGGTCCTGGTCCGCATCGACAACCTGGATGTTGACCGCCTTGTCGAGCACCACGCCTTCCAGGCGGTCGCGGAACGCGCCATCCATGACCGCAACCAGCGCGTCTCCCACCACAACCACTTCTCGAATCACCGGTCGATCGAAGGTGCGATCGCTGGTCTGGGCATCGACATAGCGCACCGTGATGCGGTCGTCTCCTCGCACTTCTAACACGCCGTTGCCCGGCCGCGGCTTGCCCAGTGCCGTGGGCAGCGAGCCCAGCACCACGCGCACGTTGCGGCCCACGGGGTAACAGACCGCCCGCTCCAAGTCGCCCTGCGTGGTTTCGCATGCGACCTCGATGGTCTCGCCAGGCGCCAATACCGCCAAGTCGGCATCTTCGATCTTCAGAAACAGACGGCGGCCCGCCTCCGCCTTCTCTATGCGCATGTCGCTCTCGGCAAAGGCAGTGCCTACCTTATCCAGTGCCTCGATGGCCCGGCTGTAGTGCCCAAGCTGAAAGTGCCCAAGCCCGATGTAGTAGTATGCCTGGTTCACGTAGGCGCTCGCGGGGAATTTTTCGATCACCTCCCGCATCACCGCGAAGCACTTGCCGTAATTGCGCGCCTCGTAGAAGCAGATGCCCACGTGCAGCGTGGCCTCGGCACGCAGCGCCTCATCCGCGTTCTCTTCGGCGGCAGCCGCCTCGAAGTGGCTGCGGGCCTTGTCGTGGGCACGCTCGCGCTCCAACAGATGCTTGCCAAGCCGCACGTGTGCAGCGAAGCGCACCTTGCTGCGGGGAAAGCGTTCGACCACCGACTGCCAGATCTCGAGGGCCTTGGCGGTTTCGTCGGCGCTATAGCGGGCATCTCCGGCCTCGAGCAGCTTGGCGGCGGCCCGGTCTTCGACGATCGAGCCGCGCGCGCCGGCCAAGGGTTCGGCATCTGCTGGGGGCTCTTGGCCGTGCACGCGGTCGGGGCCTGCCGCCAGCAGCATCACGGGCATAACCAGGCGCCAGAGCCGCGTGACGGGCAAGCGCGCGCGGCACACCAGAGAAGCTATGGCACGGGTCATGGCACAAACCATTGCGAGAAGGATCCCGGCGGGAAAGTCGGCACCTTACGAAGGCGCCACTTGTTCACCGTAATCTCAACGGCGGGGGAATACAAACGGACAGCCCTGCTCGCGAGGCGCGCAGCAACAACCTGCGAGCAAGCGCACCGCTGCAAGCTGGCCTGCCGTAGGCGGCCGTACGAACTATCCGAACAGTTCCGTAACCGGCTCACCGCCGTTGACCAGCTTCATGGGACGGCCGAGCGGGGTCATCACTTCCTTGTTGTGGTCGACGCCCAGGGCGTAGCAGACCGTGGCGTGCAGGTCGGGCACATGCACCGGCCGGTCGTGCGGCTGTTCGCCGTTGCGATCGGAAGAGCCGACAACGGTGCCGCCACGCACGCCGCCTCCCGCGATAAGGCAGCTAAACACCGCCGCCCAGTGATCGCGGCCGGCATCCTTGTTCACCATGGGCGTGCGGCCGAATTCGCTGAGCATGATCACCAGCGTCTTCTCCAAAAGGCCGCTGGCCGCCAGATCTTCGATGAGTGCGGCGAGCGCTGGGTCCATCACCTCGCCGTGGGCACGCATGGCCGGGAAGGCATTCGCGTGCACATCGAAGCCGCCGCGGTTGACCTGCACGAACCGCACGCCCTCTTCCACCAACCGGCGGGCCAGCAGCGCGCCGCGCCCAAACTCGTTCTCCCCATAGCGCTCGACCAGGGCGGCGTTCTCCTCCTCCAGGTCGAAGGCCCGCAACGCGGGACTGCGCATCAGCCGCACCGCCTGGTCGATCGAAGTCTGGGCAGCCTGCAACTGGGGCCGCTGCGACCGCCTCGCAAAACGGTCGTTGAAACGGGCCAACACCTCCAGCCGGTGCTCGCCGCGCACTTGGGTGATGCCCGCCGGAAATGCCAGATACGGGTCCCTCTCGCCCGGCCTGCCAACAAAGTACGCCTCACACCTCTGCCCCAGATAACCGGCTCGCGGGGCCTCCGCACTGATCGAGATGTAGGCGGGCAGGTCTCCCAACCCCTCGCGCTCGTGCACCACGACCGAACCAATGCCCGGGTGCTGGAGATTGGGGAAGGGCTCGTAACTGGTCTGCAAGTGGTACGTGGCCCGCCCATGATCGCCATTCGTGCCGGCGATCGAGCGGATCAACGCACAATGATGCATCTGCTGGCTCAGCCGCGGGAAGATCTCCGTGATCTGCATCCCCGGCACCGATGTGTCGATCGGCTCAAACTCCCCCTGCGTGGGCCGGCCCGGCTTGGGATCCCATGTATCGAGGTGCGTCATCCCCCCGCCGTTCCAGAACAAGATGACGTGCTCTGCCGTGGCCCGGCGGTCGGTCCCGGCCCGCGCCACAAGCTGCCGCACGCTCAATCCAAAGAACGTTCCTGCGGCCGCACCGAGCATCGCGCGGCGAGAAAGCGTGTACCCTCGACAACCTGTCATCATCGTCTGGCACTCCTGGATGGCGGTAAGCGAGTCTGTCTTGGATTCGCAGCCCGCACAGTACCGGCGGGCCCACGGCTATATGGCATCACGGTAAAAATCGGAACTCGTGGCAGTTGAACAACACCCAGCGCAGGTCGGCCATCCCCTCGCGGGGAGTATCGCCCTGCTGGACGATCGCCAACCCTTCGGCCAGCTCTTCTTCGCTCGGATCTCGAGTCAGGATCTCCCGATACGCGTAGCGTACGGCAGCAGCCAGGTCCGGCTGCTTGCCGCACACAAGCTCGTAAATAGGCTCGAGCGTGCCCACGCGGCTGGCCTCGTGCGACAGCTTGCCGTTGAGCATGAGCAAAGCCTGCCGCATGTTGGCCGAGTGATCGCGATGGTCTCCCAGCGCCTCGCGGGCGGGCTGCCCAAAGATGCGCAAAAAGTGCGAAGGTGCGGCCGGCGAGGCCATCCGCATGGCGGAAGCGAAGCGCGGATTGTCGTCGACTTCGACCTCGACAAAGCGCTCGACGTAACGCTGCATGGCCCTCTCTCCAGCCATGCCCATCTCTGCCTCCAACTCCTCTCGGCTCGCGGCCTGCATTTGTTCGAGCTTCAACTCTTCGGCCGCGGCGGCCAGCACGGCATCGAAATCCACCTCCACGGCCGTCTCCAGGTCGTAGCCCGAAGCGTCAACGGCGACGGCCCCAGCAGGCATGCTGCGCGCGGGCATCTGCTGCTTGCCGCCATCGAGCGGAACGAGCGTCTGCTCCTCGCCTTCTACCGGGATCTGCACAAGCTGCCGCACGGTCTTCACGTTCTCTCCCGGCCCCCACTTCTCGGTGAACAGGTGGCCAGCCTGCACCATGCTGTCGTACAGGGCCTCGGCCAGCATGCGGCGCATGGGAGCGGCCACGAAGGCCGCTTCCGATGCCTGCCGCTGAGCCTCGGGCACGTCGTACAACTGCGCTCGCTGGTAGGCCCGGCTGGAGACAATGGCCCGCACGAGACTGCGGAAGTTGTAGCCGCAGGCCACAAACTCTTGCGCCAAATAGTCCAGCGTCTGAGGGTGGCTGGGAGGATTATTGTCGCTGAAATCGTCGACCGGCTCCACGAAACCACGCCCCAGCAACTCGTGCCAAACGCGGTTGACCAGGTTGCGCGAAAACTGGAGATTGTGCGGATCGGTGACTAGGGCGGCCAGCTCTTGCCGTAAGGTGCTGGGCCGATAGAGGTCCCCGCGTACGTTGAGCTGCTCGGCGTCGCGGCGTGCCTCGGCCTGCACGTCCAACAAGCCGGTTTCCGAGCCGTCCTCAGCCGCCAGCGAGGTACCTGTTGCCAGGGCTCCGTCGGAATCTTCCAAAAGATCCTCCACGGCCGACTCTTCGCGCGCTTGTTGCGCTTCGGCCTGGTACGCTGCCCGCAAGGCGAGCAATTGTGTCACATAGGCGGGCTCGCCGCCGTCGGCCCGTACCAGTTCAAATGGAAAAGCTGGCGGCATAGGCTCCCGCCGGCCGCCGCGGGCCACATCTTCCGGCGGCCAGAGAACCGTGGTCTGATCCGACTCCGTCGTGTACACCCGCTGCGTGAGCGCCGACTCGACCCTCTGCGTCTTGCCAAAGTACGCCGCCAAGCCGTAGAACTGCTCTCGCGTCCACTTGTCAAACGGGTGGTCGTGGCATTCGGCACAGGCAATGCGTACGCCAAGAAACACCTGCGCCGTTGCGCCCGCTAGGGCCATGGGATTGGCATTGTCTCCCAGCACCCAGCCGACCTCGGGCACGGCACTGGGCCGGCCATTGGCAGCTAGCAGTCTGCGGCACATCTCGTCGTAGGGCATGCCCTGCTCGACGGCTGCGTGCACGAATGCCAGAAACTGCTCTCCGCCCGCCGCCCCGCTGCGGATCCGCAGCATGTCGGCAAAAAACACCGACCAACGGTCTGCAAACCGCGGGTCGGCCAGCAATCGCTCGATCACCTGCGCCCTGCGGCTCTCGGGGGGCATCGCCAGATAGGCATCGATCTCTTCGACTGTGGGGATGCGGCCGATCAGGTCCACGGTAACCCGTCGCAAAAAGCCTAGGTCGTCGACCGGGCCCGCTGCGGCCAGCTTTCGAGCACGGTTCTCTGCCGACAATACTTCGTCTAGTGCGAGGGCCATGGCGGGTGCCTGGGCGGCCGTCAGCACCGCAACCTCTCGCCCCCTACCGGCTTGGCCCTCGGGTGCGGCATGGCCAGAGGCCGCCCAGACGGCAAGAAGCAGCGCCGCACCGATGATCGAGCCTCCCGTCAGGGCCTTGATCGACTTGTTCACCAGATTCGCTCCTGCTAACGCCTGCTATGAGCCGCCTGCCGGGCATATCAACCGTCCGGCAACGGCCCCTCGGTTTTCTATTGACTGGCCCGGCGTTTCGGTTACGGCCGCGAAGCGCCACCCGTGGAGTAGCCACCCTGAATCTCCCAGAGACGAGGTGCCACGCCGTGGCGCCCCCTCCCGGATCGTCTACTTTTCCTTTGTGGAGTGAGCCGTCGCATAAGCGTCCTCGTTTGTGCCGAACTGCCGGACGCGTTTGGCCTGCCCGAGCAAGCGGGGACGCTTGCTCTACGGAGCATAAGCGTCCTCGCTTGTGCGGAAGTGCCGGAGCAGCTTGGCCTGCCCGAGCAAGCGGGGACGCTTGCTCTACGGGGCATAAGCGTCCCGCCCGTAGCATAAGCGTCCTCGCTTGTGCAGATGCGCCGGAAAGGTTCGACCTGCCCAAGCGACCGGGGACCCATTTGGCCGTTCCGAGCAAGCGGGGACGCTTGCTCTACGGGGCGAGCACGCTTGCTCTACGTGGGGCCGGATACGGGCTAGGCGATGGTGCCTCACGGACCCCGGTTCCAGTAAATGCGTACGTTGTGCGTATGGCGGCCCACGGCCACCAGGTCGGCGCGGCCGTCTCCATCCAGATCGGCCGCCGCCAGATCTTCCACCGAAACGCCGCCGGGATCGACCAGCGTACGGCTCCAACGGCCGGCAGCCGGCTCTTGCGGATCGTAAATCCGCACGCCCATGCGGTGCTCGCTGCTCAGATCGTCCCGCACGCCGATCACCAGTTCCTCGTCGGCATCGCCGTCGAGGTTCACGCACCACACGGCATGGCCCCACTTGAGGTCGGCATCCAGCACGTGGCGTTTCCAGAGTGGGGCGGCGCCATCGGGTCGGGTGTAGACCACCACGTGGTCGCCATGCCATGGCTCGACCGACGCCAGGTAATCGCCGTTTGCCAAGCGGCCATGCTTGATCTCGCTAGCGCCGCGCGCAGGTGCTGGGCCTTGATGGCCCTCGCCGATGCGCCGGCAGCTCCAGCGTCCGGCATCGTCTCGCGATAGCAGGCTGATACCCTCGTAGCTGGCCACCAAGATGTCTGTGCGGCCGTTGCCGTCCAAGTCGGTAGGCCAGAAGTTGTGTGCCACGTGAAGCTGCTCGCAGATGATCTCTGGCTCCCAGGGTCCGCTAACGGGATCGCTTGGAATGCGGTAGGCAAGGATGCGTACGGGCCGCTGGTCGAAAGTGGGCCTCTCTGAGCCCCGCCCCATCAGGGGGACCACGACAAGCTCGTGGCGGCCGTCGCCGTCGAGGTCTGCGAACCTTATGCGGTGCACAGTGGGTTCTTCGCCGATGGGCAGCACGGACCAGGCATCGCCATTCCCAGTGCCGCGCCGCAGCCACTGGATGGTGCCGCCGGTTGCGGTGTCGAACGGCCGCCAATCGGCGCCCAGGGCGAAGTCGAGCATGCCGTCGGCGTCTATGTCGTAGGGTGCAATGCAAACATTATGCGGCCGCGTGCGGCCCTCGATGATCGCATGCTGCGGCCATGTACGCTCGGCCGGCTCGGCCGCCGGCTGCTCGAACCAGATCACCCGCTCGGTATCGACCACCACGATATCTGGCCGGCCGTCGCCGTTCATATCCGAGAGGTTGACCGCGTAGCCCACGCCTAGCTCGGTCGTGAGTTCCTGCGCCGTGAAGCGGAATGCACCGGCATGTGCGATCGCGGGCAGCAGCGCACACAGGGCCAACGAGCAAGTCAAACGTGAAAGATGGGCCGCAGGCGAAGATTGCATTGGGGGCGCGGAGTGAACGATGGGCATGGCTGCGTGGGGTGCTTGGCGTGTAGGCGAAGGCAAGATGCAGGGCAAGGTCTTGAGACCGTTCACAAAGCACGGCCATACAGTTTAATCGTTTCGAGCAGCGTTGGACCCCCATAAAGTAACTCGCCGCACCGTGCCTGAGCGGGCAACCCGACGGCGCTCCCGAGATCGCGGCTATCTCGGCCGCTTGCCCTACTGGGAGCGTGCTTGTTCCGCCCGCCTTTCCTTTTGGAAGTGGGCGCATCCCGCTTGCATTCCCTCACGTGCTCGCCCTACGCGCCACGGCGCCGCTCTTGCAGGCAGCAATGCGACTCGCCTGGCGGCGTGGTCGGCCTGCGTGCGAGGGCACCGCCCCAATCGGCTGTCCCGGCGGCAGCAGGTTGACTGCCAACTGCATCCAATAAACAGCAAGGGTCCCAGCCAGCCAACCCGGTAAGCTTCTTCGAAAGCTGCCCAGAGAGAACGCACCGGTTGCTGCCGATCTGCGGGCAGATCTCCCAACGGCTTCGTGGCGAGTTACTGGCCGGGGATGGCCAGCCGGGACTTTGGCCTGACCAATGTCCAAGGTCAGGTGGTGTGGGCCGTATTGGCATGGCGAAAATGTTGTCAACTTTTTCGGGGCAAATCCGCATAATAGTTAGAAGCGGCTGGCAGGCCCTTGTGGGGTCTGGCAGTTCCGGTCGCCGCGCGGCACCGGCTGCCATGCGCCGGCCGGACTTTTGGCCACATACCTCGGGTGCCAATGGGGAAATGCCATGGATCAGCTGGTTGGCTACCGTGCAGTAGGATGGACGGCCTGGCTGGCCGTCGTTGTTGCTACGGCTAGTGCACAGGCCCAGGACGGGCCGCGCGTGGTGTTCAGCCATATCTACATACCCGCAGGAGCCACGCCCTATTCGGCCGATGCGCTTGCGGAGGCAGACTTCTTGCGTGCATTCGGCGAGATGCACTACTCGCTGGCGCTGGCACGCGAGGCCAATCAGCGCGCCTATGAGCACTTCGTCAGGAATCAATACCTGCACGTGGACACCAAGTACAGAATGCGGCTTTTGCGCCTGTACTATCGGCAGATCTTGGATCCTCCCGGCGACGTGCGCGAGAATGCCTACCAAGAAAGCTTACAAGCCCGTCAGCGGCAACGGTATCAGGCGGTTCTCGAGGGCGGCATCACCAACGACCTGAACTGGATGCTGCGAGAGATCTTCCGCCGCTCGTCGGCACCCACGGCCATGGTCACGGCGGGCTCCGGGCCGCTGTCTACGCAACAGCTCGAGCATATCTGGTTCACCAGCCACGGCGGGTCGCGCGGCGGCTATGGCGTGGCGCTGCAAGCCGGCACGGGCGAACTGCGAGCACTGCACTGGCCCTACCTGCTGGCCGGAGAGGAGTTCGCCGCCGCCAGAAAGGAGTACGAGGCCCAACGAGACCTGGTACTGGTGGCGCTGCGCGAGGGCAAGCTGGAACATGCCCAAGAGGCTGGGCTGCGTGCGGCACTCGAGGGCCTGACCAGCCAGTTCGATGCCCGCTACCATGGGGACGCGCTCACGGGGGCTGTTGCCCAGGACTACGCCGAAGCCAAGGCATTTCTCCGCGCGCGGCAGCGCGAGGTGCGTGCGCTCACATCGGCAGAAGACCGAGCGGCCCTGCAAGGGGTGTATGCTTTCGCCGGCAAGACGGTGGGCGAACTGGTCGAGCACATGTACCGCCACGGGCTGGAGTTTTATTCGCCGCAGCGAGCAGATCGTGGCGTGTATCAGTACTTGTACTTCGAGCTGCTCAAGCTGTACGAGGCGCAGCTTGGCAATCAACCCATTCCGCAGCCGCGGCTGCTGAGCCAGCCGGGGCCGCCGGAATAGAGTTCGTAGTGCCTTTGAGGGGTATAGGCGGCACGGCAGCCTTCGGCCGGAAGCTGGGAGGCTCGCTTCGAGTCTGCCGCGCTTATTTGCACCATGCAGTTCAGCATTTGGCCGTGGTTCGCTTCTTGCCGACAGCCCCACGAGCCTGAACCTTGCGGATGTACTCGGCCGCGCTGGGCACCGTGCAAGCGGTTTTCCCCATATCGACATGCACCGTGCCGATGGCTTGCGCGGCCTGCAACGCCACATCAGACAGAGCTTTCACATAGCAGCCCAAGGCAATCACAAAGCCGTTCATCGCGTAGCGCACGCGGTTGGGCTGCTGATGAATGCACCTCTCGACGCGGCCCAGCAACTTGCGCAGGTCCGAGAGATCGAGGTCGCTGTCGTCCTTGATCGAGACCAGGCTGGCCAAGGTCGCCCAGCCCGCTGCCGCCTCGTACTCCTGTTTCGACTCGATCCACTCGAGGGCCAGCTCCAAGCCGTACCGGCTCTCTGCTGCCACCCAAGGTACGGTGTATTCGCATAGGGCTGCACACTTCGCCCCCTTCAACCAGCGGTGCAGGTCCTGGCGAGTCATCTTGGCATCGTCGGCAATCAGCCCTGCCAGGTACATGGCGTCGTAGATACCCGTATCGTACAGCTCCAGGGCCAGCCGATAGTCTCGCTTGATGCGTTTCTGCAACTTCTTCAGCTCTGCAATCTTCACGCCGTATACCGGCTCCGGCACGCCATGGTTGCGCAGAACGCGTTTGTAGCTTTCTGTACCTAGACGCTGGAGTTCTTGCACAATCTGGGCAGTCGTCATTGGACCGGTCCTTCTGTTGCGAACAGCAGCAGCCATGACGCCCGATGCAAGGGCGGGCCAGCACCTGCTGAAGTCAGATACGTCGCCCCAGATACCGTCTGCCGGGGAGAAGGGCAACCGCCAGGGACGACTCCGGCTGCCGATAAGTGGGCACCCGCCGCGAGCGGTTTTCTCATGGCACGTGAGGCCCGGACTCGGCACCGGCAATGGTGCCTTCCGGACTCCTGCACATTCTGCCACCACGCATCTGCCTGCGCGCATTTCACAGCTTGATCTTCTCTGCCTGCTGGAGCACTTCTTCTACGGTATACAGCTTTCCCTGCCCCGCGCCTGGACACACGCTGCACGTATACTGCCAGTCCTCGGGCGAGCTGATGTTCGAGTACCAGAAGGGCCACGTGCGGCACTGGCGCGGCCGATCCTCGTACACAGTGCACAGCCGGGTACGATTATCGAAGAAGATGCAGTCCCCGTTAGCCAGTTCCACCAGGCTCTTCTCGCCGTTCACGCGCCGCACGTAGCCTGCCTCGAACTCCGCGACACTCATGCCCAGCCGCGCGGCCAGGGCCGCAATTTCCCCATCGGTCACCCAAACGTATCCCGGGGCTCCCGTACAACAATTGCCGCACTGCGTGCAAGTGAATCGCAAACCATCGGCAAACCAGGGTTCTTGCTTCATGTTCAAAACTCATGTTCCAGCTTTGAGCGTCTTGCCCGCCAGCTCCTCGACGGCGGCCACCGTACGAGCAATCTCTTCGTCCGTATTGAAAGCGCCGACGCTAAACCTGAGCGTCCCCCCAACGTGCAAAGTACCAAGCGCCGCGTGCATAAGAGGCGCACAGTGCAGCCCGGCACGCGTCTGGATGCCAAATGCCGTATCGAGCGCGGCGGCCGCCGCCTGGGGGTCGAGCTGCTCGAGCCTGATGCTGACGATTCCCACACGCGCCGCAGGGTCTCTCGGACCGTAGACACGCACACCGTCGACGCACGCCAGGCCATCGTACAAGCGCTGGCTGAGCCGTCTCGCATGCTCGGCGATTCTCTCCACGCCCCGCGCCAGCAGCCAGCCGGCCGCCGCGCTCAGGCCCGCCAGACCGGGGACGTTGAGATTGCCGCTTTCGTACTTATCAGGCAGCCCCTCAGGCTGACGGTCCTGCCAACTCTCGCTGCCCGTGCCGCCTTGTCTGATGCTCTCCAACTCCCGTTCGACACCCGGGCGGATGTACAGAAAGCCAGTGCCCAGCGGTCCCAGCACGCCTTTGTGCCCGGGAGCGGCCAACACGTCGCAATCGAGCGCCCCAACGTCGATATGCAACTCGCCTGCGGTCTGCGCGGCATCGACCAGCACCAGGGCGCCGCATGCACGGGCAAGACGCGCCAGCTCGGCAACCGGTTGAATCGCCCCGGTCACGTTCGAGGCATGCGTGATGGCCAGCAGGCGCGCACCGCGCGCGAGGGCCGAACGCACGTCGTCCGGATCCACCACTCCAGAACCGCCGACTGCAACGCGTGTGACTTCGATCTGCCCACGTTCTTCCAACAGCCGCAAGGGGCGAAGCACCGAGTTGTGCTCGGCTGCCGTGGTCACCACGCGGCCGCCGCGGGCCAGCAACCCGTGCAGTGCGAGGTTGAGGCTGTCGGTACCGTTGAAGGTGAACACCACCTGGCTCGGGCTGGCTGCACCGATGAGGGCAGCGATCTGCCGGCGAGCGGCGGCGACGATGGCGTCGGCCTCGATAGCCTCGCGGTAGGCGGCACGTCCTGCCGGCGCGCCGAGGGTGCGCAGGGCACGTTCGACGGCGTCGTACACAGCCGGGGGCTTGGGCCAACTCGTGGCGGCGTTATCGAGGTAGATGCGTGCCACGGCGGCTCGCGAGATATGGGTGGTGCGTGCGCAGCAGCCACGGCCGAACCCGATGGCAGCGAGCCGTCTCCGCTGCGCGTGCTAGGCGTGACATGCCATCCATTGCTGGGGATTGTGCCGGCCTCTTCAGCCGCCTATCTGGTACATGGCCCGCTGGGGACGGAGAAAATCGTCGCTGTTGATGCCGTGCCCGGCCTTCTTGGCCGCCACGCATTGGCGGATGAGGAGCGCCAATTCGTCGTCGCCGGCCTGGCCGCGCAGCAGGACACGCGCGTCCCACTCGACGATGGAAAACAGGCAGTTGCGCACCTGGCCCTCGGCCGTGAGCCGCAGGCGATTGCAGTCGTGGCAGAATGGCTGCGTGACGGGGTTGATAAGGCCCACCACGCCCCCCCCATCGACGAAGCGATAGTCGCTGGCCGGCTGGCCGGCATGCTTGGGCGGCACCGGTTCGAGCGGCCCGAACTCCGCCTCCAGCAGCCGCAAAATCTCGGCGCCAGACAGCACTTGGTCCTCCTGCCAGCGGCCGTCTGCGTCTAGCGGCATGAACTCGATGAACCGCAGCTCTAGACCTCGCTCGCGCGCAAACCGGCCTAAGGGCGCCACCTCGGCCTCGGTAATGCCGCGTATGGCGATGGCATTGAGCTTGATGGAGTCGAATCCCACGCGCTGCGCGGCAGCGATCCCCTCCAGCACCCGCTCCAAACCATCCCGCCGCGTGATTCGCCGAAAGACCTCGGGAGACAGCGTATCGAGGCTGATGTTCAACCGCCGCAGCCCGGCACGCCGTAGGGCATGCGCCTGTTCTGCCAGCAGCATGCCATTGGTCGTCAGAGCCAGGTCTTGAATGCCCGGGACCGCGGCCAGCATTTCTACAAGCTTGTGCAGATCTTGCCGCACCAGCGGTTCGCCCCCGGTGAGCCGCAGCTTGTTGATTCCCAACCGCGCCGCCACACGCACGAACCGCGCGATCTCTTCAAACGTCAGCAGCTCTTCCCGAGGCCTGAACCGTACATTTTCGGCCGGCATGCAATAGAAGCAGCGGATGTTGCAGCGGTCGGTCACGCTGATCCGCAGGTCCGAGTGCACGCGGCCGAAGCTATCGACCAGCGGCCCTTCCCAAACGCCTGCGTCTGCTGCAAGTGCGGCGGCAGGGTCGTTCATGGAGCACCCCGGTGGCAGGCAGTGCCAGATGGCACGCCGGGATGGACCCAGTCGCTGGTGCCGTCTGCCCAATTCTCGCGCTTCCAGATGGGCACCACGGCCTTGAGAGTGTCGATGAGCCACTGGCCGGCCTCGAATGCCTCCTGGCGGTGCGGGCTGCTTACCGCCACGGCCACGCTCGCTTCTCCAAGCTCGACGCGGCCCACCCGATGGACAACCGCACATCCGATCAGCCGCCAGCGGCGCCGGGCCTCTGCCACCAACTCGCGCAGCTTGCGCTCGGCCATTTCGGGGTAGCACTCATAGTCGAGCGAGGCCGTGGCACGCCCCCCTGTCTGTTCCCGAGCCGTGCCCAGAAACAACACCACGGCACCGGCCGCGTGCGACTGCACCTGGCCCAGCAACCGCGCAACGTCGATCCGGTCATTCGTAATGCCGATCATGGGCGAAAACCGCAACACGCATGGAGCCAACGCGCCATTGTACCCCACCAGGAATGCCCGGCGTAGGGGCACAAATCCCGATCGCAGCCGGCGCCGCGTGCGGCACAACCGCCCTAGCGTGCCACGCCCCCACGCCGCCGTCGTTGGCCCAAATGTCAGATTGCCGCATGGACCGATGTTTGCGCTCTCGATCCCTCAACGCTTTGCCTGATAAAGACGCTCTCAACGATAAACCAACGCTCGCAGCGTTCAAACCCAGCGGGCCCGCCAAGCAAGAAAAGATATAGGCGGATCCCTCGTTGCAAGTGCGCTGAAAGGCTTGCGCGGCCTTTACGTACGCACCGGCCGGGTGTTGCTCGCCTTCAAGCGAGGGAACGAGCAGAGCGGCTTGCTCGAGGTCGGCTCTGCCAATAGCTCCGCGACCGTAGATGACCGAAACGCCTCTTCCACCATGGCCATCGCCTGGTCGAGCCGGCGGTGCATGGGGCAAAGATTCGTCCCGTGAGCCTTCAGGCCCAGCGGGCAAGTGCGGATGCGGCGAATGGGATCCACGGCCTCGATCACGTCCCAAACCGTAACCTTCGATGGCGAAAGGACTAACGTAAACCCCCCATGCAGCCCACGCTGCGAGCAAACCAGGCCCGCGCGCACCAATTCTTGTAGTACCTTTGACAGGTAGCCCAACGGTACCTGGGCAACCTTGGCAATCTCGCGCGCCGTATGGGGGCGATCAGGGTTATCTGCCAAATACACAATCGCGCGCAAGGCATACTCGGCTGTTTGAGAGATCATCGCTCGTGGTGCCGGGTGTGGCTGGCGAAAAAGACCTTGACATCCAGTATAGCACACCGCACACTGTTGACAAATAGATATTAGGAGCTACATATCCGAATATCAACCTGCTGTGCCGGGCTGGCCGGCACCAGGTCCACGCACCAACGAATAGTGGAGGAAACGACATGACGTACCGCAACTTGGCAATCTTGGCGGCCGCCGGGGCCGCAGGGCTGTTTTCGGCTTGGGTGGTGGGGCTGGCGTTCGATAAGGCTCCTGCCACGGGCGGCACGCAGGATGCGGTCGAGCGTGCCCGCCGCGAGGTCCGCATGCTGGACGACCTGTACAAGACGGCCGTGGTGCTGGTGAACGACAACTATGTGCAGGACGAGTCTTCTTTTGCCGCGGGCGAGTGGGCACGCCAGGTGTTCACCGCAATGAAGGAGAAGGGGTGGCACCATGCCCGGCTGGTCGATGCCACGGGCAAGCCGCTCAACGACGAGAACAAGCCGGCAGACGCATTCGAGGCCAAGGCTGTGAAATCTCTGTTGGCCGGAGAGAGCTACCTGGATGAAGTTGAGACCCGAGACGGCAAGCGATACTTGCGGGCCATGACGCTGGTCCCGGCTGTCAACCAGAAGTGCGTTATCTGCCATAACGACAACAAGGTGGGAGACGTGCTTGGCGGCATCAGCTACACCTTGCCGATCGAAGAGTGACACGAGGCGTGCGCGGGCATGCCGCGCCGTAGCACAAGCGTCCTCGCCGTAGCATAAGCGTCCTCGCTTGTGCAGATGTGCCGGAAACGTTCGACCTGCCCGAGCGATCGGGCACGGGTTTGGCCGTTCTGAGCAAGCGGGGACGCTTGCTCTACGGAGCATAAGCGTCCTCGCCGTAGCATAAGCGTCCGCCCGTAGCATAAGCGTCCTCGCTTGTGCAGACGTGCCCGAAACGTTCGACCTGCCCAAGCGACCGGGGACCGATTTGGCCGTTCCGAGCAAGCGGGGACGCTTGCTCTACGTAGCATAAGCGTCCCGCCGTAGCATAAGCGTCCGCCCGTAGCATAAGCGTCCCGCCCGTAGCATAAGCGTCCTCGCTTGTGCGGATGTGCCGGAAACGTTCGACCTGCCCGAGCGCCCGGGGACCGATTTGGCCGTTCTGAGCAAGCGGGGACGCTTGCTCTACGTAGCATAAGCGTCCCGCCCGTAGCATAAGCGTCCTCGCTTGTGCGCGCTCGCTGCGGTGCTCGGCCTCCCTGAGCAAGCGGGGCCGCTGCCGCACGTGTTCGGCTTGCCCGAACAAGTGCA
>FWWM01001399.1_pt1 | contig 72770 bp, 85 predicted proteins | sample 2228351 | NCBI WGS metagenome assembly FWWM01 (sample SAMEA103939774, study PRJEB20133) | metagenome | reverse complement strand
CGTTCGCGAAGCTCTTCTTGATGACGCGAGAGGCGGGGTCGTAGTCGAAGGTCGTGATTTCGCCGTAGCCGTTCGTGATTTGTTTGAGGCGCCAGGCGAAGTCGTACGAGGATTAGTTGCCATCCCGGCGCTGCATCCACTCAACCATCTTTCTTACCGGAATCAATCCTTTGGACCGGGCAAGCTCAGCAGCCGCGTCAGCCGTAGAGACTCGGTCGAAAAATGGAAGCGCGCCGCCATCTAGCGCCGCCTTCAGTCGCTGCAGCACCTCCGCCTGCGCGACCTCGTCGCCATCCAGCTCAATCTGCCGATGCGGCCACAGCTTACCAGCGACATTCTCCAGTCTCCCTCGTGGGCAGAGCTATGTCCAGGCGAAGCGAGGATCGGCAAACTTGATCTCGCCCAGAATTCTGCACCGGCCCATGTATGCAAAGCGCTTCAACGCATCCTCCATGTCCCCGACCGAGTCCACGCGGTCAACCAATACCCCCGCCGCGCTGGGACCCCACCACGAATCCCAGAGACGCTCCCCGCTGCGCCGCAAAAGAATGAACCGGGACGCGTCATCCCACTCCTTGAACTCGCCCGGAGTGAGCGGGTTGTCAAACCTGTCCGGCGAGAACAAGCGACGAGGATCATCCGACTCGCTAACACTGCGAAGTTCAATCATCGTGACTCCACCAACACTGCGATCGAGGAACTCTCCACACGTTAGCGGTGCAGCAGCGAATGTGAACCCGCAGTCGAGTTGTAGGGAAACGATTCCTCGCGCCGTTATCCGACCGGACGCTGACGGCCGCACGACCTCGCCTACGACTGACGCTCCACCATAGGGCTTCACTCCAGGAGGGGAATGAGCGGAGTCCCATAGTATTACATCCTCCAATGCGCGCAGCACGCCAGAGCTTGATGCCTGCGTCGGTGCAGGTAGCAACAACGGTCCCTCTCGACCCAGTGGTAGCCCCTCTTTCCGAGTACCAGAGACGATCATCGCACACCATGGGATAGGCTGGCGCGTGCTGAGAAGAAAAGCGGCCGTCCCCTTCTGAGTTCTAAAAAGCAGTAACTCGCGCCGTAGGCCCCTATCTTCCTTTACAATGTCCGTCAACGAACCGACGGCATCGAAACGAACGTCGCCTGAATGAATGTAGTATACATCACCAACACGCAATTCCATTTTTTTGTTAGTCCCACGGTCTCGGTCCGTGGAAGCCCGGAGGGTTGCGCATTATTACAGGATTTCGCACCGTGGATCGCGGAGATGGTGTACGAATCTCGACCATCCCGTTCCCCAGCGGGGCCTTCGTGATTGGGTCACGAGCTGGACCCGGAAACCAGGTTACCCCTTCCTCACTCAACCGGCCCGTCGCCGAGTCGTAGTAGCGGTGGCCGAGGAGTTTCAGGCCGTAGTCGCCATCGCTCTGATAGCCAAACCTGCCACCGTACGCAAACGGGCCGTTCCACGTGCCGCCGCCCGACGACACCGGGTTGCCGAAGGCGTCGTACTGCTGGCTCGAGACGATCTGGCCCGAGGAGTCCGTCTGCTCGACGAAGTTCTTGATATCCCCGTGATAGAAGTGGCTCGCGCTTCCCCGCCGCTCGCTGATACCGGGGGTGTACACAGCCCCGGAGTCGGCAACCACCGGCGCGACCACCGACGTGCCGCTCCGCAGGTACGTCGTCGTCCCCGACGAGTCGCTCTTCATCACCCTCGCCCCGAAGCCGTTGTACGCGAACGTGTTCGTCGTCATCCCTGGCCTCGTAATCGAGGTACCTCAGCCTGCAACGGTACGGACGAGGGCCGCGCGGAAGTCCTGATCTTTTTCCAGTAGCTGAATCTTCTTCTCCGCGCCCTGATACTGTACCAGAAGCTCGCAGTAAGGAGACTCGTGGGTGGCCTTCCACATCGCTGTGCTCCGCTCTGCATCGTCAAGCCGCCCATCAACGAGCAGCCCGCTCCATTCGACCATATCACGCATCCTCGCACGGGCGCGAACACCGGTGGCGTCCGACAATAGTCGCGCAAATCCATCGCTTTCCTCACCCAGCCGAACAAATCGAATCGTCCCTCCCGCGCTCCATGGTAGCTCGATGGTGAACTTAACCTCGTGCGGACCCCAGCGGCCGTGCACAACAGCCACCAGAGTCTTTCCCTCCCGACGCACTTCCGACAGCGGAAGCGTGATGCGCTCCGGCAGCGAGTCTTCAGGAATCGCGGGCAGATTGCGGATCCGATCGGGAATCTCTGCCTGTAGGCGGGACAGTCTTCGCTCCAACTTTCGAATTGCACGCTCCATACCGCGTTCCGCAGCACGCAGACGGGATCGAAGCGCCCGTTCAAAGAATCTCTCTTTCGAGCGCGCGCTGTCTTTCACAAATCCCATTTGAACGTTGAAATCCCATTCCTTAGAGACGAATCGGAGAAACACCGGCTCCAAGCTCGAAAGCTGGGTGCGCCATTCCCGAAGCGCGTTCAACGATCGTTCCGTGCCGACACGGGCCAAGCCATCGAGGACATCCTCGGGCGAAGAGAAATTCTCGGGAAAACCACACAAAAGAGCATCTTCCACTTCGGCGGGTGGACAGTACTTCACTGCAGCGGAAACGAGCGCCGAGGAACTGTAAGGATCCTCGCGAAGCATGCGCAAAAGAGAGGCGCTTATGAGATCCCGCTTCGCCGGATTCGAGTTGCGCAACGCCTCGTTGACATTGAAGAGCGCGGCCAAGTCGCGCGACGATTCGGCATACTCCAAAACGCGCGTCGGGTCATACTCGAAATCGGTGCCCTCGACGGTTCGAATGAGAGTCGAACGATGATCCTCGCTCGGGACCTCATCGAGGTTGTCCAAGATAAACGCATACATTTCCGGCGTTAAGGGCACCTTACGCCAAATAACATGCCAGACATCAACCCCAAAGCGCTGCATGAACTTCTCATTCAGCGGCCTCATCATTTCCCGGATCTCAGTTCTCACCACATACCTCCTTGAAACCGATTTGGAAACGGCGTTCGGAGTTCCTAGGAATCGCCAGCGGACACACTGATGCCGCCGGAAAGAGCTAATAGTTTCCCTATCACCAGGTCCCGAAGTTCCTTGAACCGCGAGCGGGCATCTTCCGGAATCGGAGGCAATACACCACCGAAGGTACGGGCCAACCATGACATCTGCCCTGCTGCCCGCCTCGCTTCCTCTGCGACAATCCGCTCGACTTCTCGCTCGATCTCGTCCAGATCCTGAATCGGCGGCAGCAAACACGTCGTGTTGCCGCACGGCCACCAAGTGGCGCCCGGCGAACACATACAGTCGAGCCATGCAACCAGATGCCACAGCCGCTCTCGCAAGCCCGGCTCCGGCACATCGATAGCACCAAATAACTTGAATCCTAAGTGTAAGTCGAAACGTAGGTCAGTGTAATCCGCCCATAATTCATTAGGCCCCCAAAAGGATACCTCGCGATCGTTAGTTAGCCATGCGTATCTTTCGTCGGAAGCGTCAACATCCAAAAGGCGCCGCAAACCCCAGAACGTGCGATGCATCCGCGGTCCCAACAGCGGAAGACCAAGGGCGTTTCCGCTGTCCGTTATCCTAGGCAAGAACTCCTGCACCGTCCACCGATGGATAAATGGAACACTTCCATCGACTGCAGCACCAACAAGAGCACGAAGTGGCGGGCTAGTAACAAAAGCCCCCACGAAGGCAATACGCCGGTCAAGGATCAGGTCGAGCACCAGCGGAGCTATTGAGGTCCCGATCAGCTGAACCTGTTGCATAGTCAGTTGATGATTATGGGCAGCCTAATACCCTCGCGTAGCCAATTACCGACCGTCTGTTGATCTTCAGCATGCGGCGATGGTGGGGTGTACAAATCTATATGCGTACCACCTCCGAACCAATTCTTGATCTTGTCCCACATCTCTCTAAGCCACCGCCCAACCTCGTACGGCAATTGAGGTGAACCCTTCGCGTCTCCTAGTTGAAGGTGGAGGCGAGCCGGTCCGGGCTTGCCATGTTGGGGGCCCCTTTCGATGCGAAGAATACCCTTTCCCAGGATGACAATTACCCGACCAGGGCTGACTTCAAACCGACGACCATCCGACACATTCACCAAGATTGCGTGCGATGATTCATTGCGGACCAGTTGGGTTCTTGTGTCGGTCCACAAGGTCAACGGAACACCGTTCGCCTTGGCAATGTCGAGGAGGTCGACCATCTGCGCCGTCCTATACAGTTTACATCGTTTTGGCGCGCTGAGCCCCGATCACGGAGCGGGCCAGTCTCCACGAACGACATGCTCAAGGTTCTCACAGAACCTCCGGTAAGGCCTCAGACGCCGGTACTCTCTGACGACTTCTTTCCGCGCAATGGTGCGAAGGAGAGTTCGAATAGGCTCCACCCAGCTTGGGGCGACAAATGCCCGCGCGCATGGTTCCGTTTCTGGCTGTGCCGCCCACAAAAACACGTGCGACACGGCCGCGGTGTCGAACATCACCAAGGCCCTTCGAAGGGCATCCGCATCATTTGGATCGAGGTCGGGCTGGCACACGAGTAGCTCGCCGTGCCCGTTCCCGATGCCTTCTTCATAGCCTGCAAAGAACTCTACGCGCCAGTGCCACGCAGATGTATCCTCCAAAGGCGACCAATCATCGCGGAAAGTTCTATACCAGCACAGTGCACCTTGCGCGCGGGCCAGCTGGACAATTCCACGCCGAATCGAACGCGGCCTGATTACTCCCGCTTCGACGGCAGAACAGCCGTCGTCGCGTATCCACCAAAACGCTTGGCGGTCGCAGATATGCGGGAAGTAAGTCCCGAACAGTTCACTCTCACTCTCGGTCATCTCTTCCCTCTGTCCAAAGCCGGTCCGCCACGGCTGCCCCGGCGATACCACCAATGATACTTCCAACCAAGCCGCCGTTGGAAGGACGGCGACCAACTACTGATTGCGCGCACGAGCTCGGACGGTGAGCCAGGAGATAACGTCCGACAGGTCGGAAACCCTCTACGGAAGACGTTGGGCTGGCGCTTCGAGCTCTAGAAGGCTACGTATCAAGGACTCGTGTACCAGCAGATCGCCGTCCCAAGTCTCGATAATTCGATGAGGAGGGCGAGTGCTTTGTGGCAAGTCACTCCTTCGCAGTCTCAAGGGGCTACTTGCTCAGCTCCAATGCCGCACACCTGACAGGCGCGGCTGTAGTCGTGAACCACTTCCTTGCGCCCATTGCCCTTGGGCGCTCCTCGGGGGCTAACCGTCAAGAAACACCACCGGGACGTACACTAAGTGCCGTTGACGATGTCGTTCCATGATTGAGCGAAACTCACTGTTCACTATGAAGCGCGGCCCGGCGAGACGCACCCCGAGCACGGACCGCCCCATCCGCTCCCAGGTTGCAGACATGAGGTGCGTGACGACGGCACCTCGCACCGCGGCATGGTATGCGACAATCCCACCCTTCGGCCTGTCGTACCACCCGTCCCGACCACAGGCTCGGCAGGGCAACAGGTAACGGGTATCTTGATAAATGGCTGTCGTCTGAGACAGCATGGGCGGCAACTCATTGGAAGTCGCTAGTTGATACCATACGTGAGAGGCGCCGACGCCCTTCACCTCCACCTCCTTGATGTCGAGGCATGGGTCTCCCACCGCTGCGAGGTCGCTCGCTATCGAGGCATGCACCAAGAGGTCGTCGCCCCACGTCTCGAATACCTTGTGCCTGGGCTGGGAGCTTTTGGGCAACTCGCTTGGCAGCATAGTCAGCGGCCCGATCTGCCTCGCGCCAACACCGCACACCGGGCAGGCGCTCTCGTATGCCAGCTGTCGCCGCCCTTCACCCCTAGGCGCAGCATCAACCTGAAGCATGAATGCTTCGCAAGCGCTGATCTCACCAGCCGCCATGCAGGACACTTTACCTTCCCAACCTGTGAGGCTGTAGGAACTCCTCTACCTCCGTCACGAGGTGCGGAGCGTCCGAATAGACGCGCCGGTATGCGTCCAGCACCTCATCCATGCCGTATTTCCCACGGTAAGGCAACTCGCTGCGAAGGCGACGCGTGACCTCAACGTGCAGTTCCCGCGGCATCACGATGGCGGGCGCGTCGTCAAGCAAGTTTGACATGCCCCATTTGCGTAGGTGACGCGCTTCAAGCACGTGGTGTGCCTCCAGCGCACCGTCGAGACCCCGTGTAAGTTTGGCCGCCTCACGGTACGGCATCACATCGGCCGCTTGGAGAAACTCGCCGAGTTCATCCGCCGGGCGCGCACCTCGTCCGGCTTTCGTAACCCCCCGGCCGATCTTCGCAGCATCGCCAAGATACGGCACGATTGCAATCAGGGAGAGGCCCGCGTTCGTCCAGTCCCCTTCCGCGGCATACCATAACCCGTTCAGTAGATCCGAGGCACCCGTTGGGTCAAACACCCCGATTGCGTCGAGCACATCGTGGGCACTGACTTCAAGAAGACCGGTCGGGTCGGCATAGGCCACTGGATTGTTGCCGCAATACGCATACCAATTCCGCCCATCCTTGATCGGATCGCGGGTGAGGAAGCGGCCCGTCGTCGGGTCGTAGTATCTCGCGCCCAGGTGTTTGAGGCCGTAGTCGGTGTCCGTGTGGTAGCCAAACGCCCCGCCGTACTGGAACGGGCCTTGCCACGGACCCTGAGACGACACCTCGTTCCCGAACGCGTCGTACTGCTTGCTCGCGCTGACGCTTTGCGAGGTCGAAGTTTGTTCGACGCTGTTCTTGATGTCCGAGTGATAGAACGTGCTCGTCCCCCCGCGCTTTTCCGATACGCCCGGCGTGTACGTCGCTGCGCTGTCCGAGACAATCGAGCCGATCAAGCCCGAGCTCGCGCGGAGATACGTGTTGCTTCCGCTTGAGTCGTTCTTGCTTACCCGCGCGCCGAAGCCGTTGTACGCGAACGTGTTCGTCGCAACGCCCGGGCGGGAGATGGAGACGAGGCGGTCTTCGTAATCGTAAGAAAGTGTTGTATTCCCGCCCGAGTTCACAGTTGAGTGCAAGGTTAACCATCAAAGCTCTCGCTTAGGAGCGCTGTGCACGCGTCGTCCACATCGACCAACAAGCGCTTCGCGTCGAGTTCAAGTCCCTCATTACTCAGATACTCGGCAAGGGCCTGGAAGCCACGACGGATTCGTTCCGTTAGTATTGAGACCAACGCAGCGGCCGGCAAGCCCTCCCACTCGGAGCGGGTTAGCGCTATCTGGAAACTCATCGTATTCTCGCTCCGGCCAAGCTCCACGCCGAAAACGCCGCGCTCTGATTCGTCCAGGGGCACTTCCTCACATTCAAACCAGACGGTCACAGCAAACAGATCCACGGCACCATAGTGCCTGCCATTCAGCTGCCCTGCGAAGATCTGGGCGACACGAGCACACACCTTACGAGGTAGATCCGCCTTCTCGCCGACCGCCGCGGCGAGTGCAAACGACGCCCCGCCCCCATCCTTGTCAAACATGCTTGGCTCCATCGGGGCGGCCTCGGCTCTCCCGGAGATCTACCGTCCTAGTAGTCCAGACCATACTCAGCTAGCTCACCCGGCTCGAAGCCAGCCCGCCGATTGTACCAGTCCTCGACATCGCCTTGAGCATCTTCGATGAAGGCGTTTCCTTGGTCCCTGAGCCAACCGCCTGCGGCTTCGATCTCCTCAACCATTAACACTTCCCTTACAGCCGCATCAGCACCCTCTGTGGCAAGCGTGTGCAGCGCGAAAACCATGCCCACACCTGGCACCCTCTTAGCAGCCTTCTTTACGAACTTCCTTATGATTGACCGATATGCTTTCTTGAGTTTCTTTGGCATGGGCGCTAGTGTTCTGCCTCGATGCCGTGCGGCCTCGCTGCCGTCGGCGTTGATGACGTATTCGCGGTTGCCATCGTAAATGTGCATGTTTGGTTTCGGCTTCTGACTCAAGTCCTCCCTGTATTTCGTCCCCATGGGCCCATCCTTGGTGCCTTGCGCGTCCTTCGCTTGCTCACCCCACGAATCAAAGAATCGGATCGGGTTGCTCAAGACGTACACATACCAATTCCGCCCATCCCCAATCGGATCCCGCGAGAGGAACCGGCCGGTTGTCGGGTCGTAGTAGCGGTGGCCGAGGAGTTTCAGGCCGTAGTCGCCATCGCTCTGGTAGCCAAAGCGGCCGCCGTAGGCGAATGGGCCGGACCAGGCGCCGGTCGAGGAGACCGGGTTGCCGAACGCGTCGTACTGTTGGCTCGAGACGATCTGACCCGAAGAGTCCGTCTGCTCCACGAAGTTCTTGATATCTCCGTGATAGAAGCGGCTCGCGCTTCCCCGCCGCTCGCTGATGCCTGGCGTGTACACCGCCCCTGAGTCGGCAACCACCGGCGCGACAACCGACGTCCCACTCCGCAGATACGTCGTCGTCCCCGACGAGTCGCTCTTCATCACCCTCGCCCCGAAGCCGTTGTACGCAAACGTGTTCGTCGTCATGCCTGGCCTCGAGATCGAGGTTACCCGATCTTCGTAGTCATAGACGAGCGACGTCGTCCCGCCCGAGTCCGTGATCCCCGTCGTCCGCCCCGCCATGTCGTAGGTGAACGACTTCACCACCACGCCATTCACCTTGATGTTCAGCAGCTTGTCTGCGTCGTCGTAGGTGTAGACCTCCGTAACCCCGTTCAGAGTCCGAGTCAGACGGTTCCCGTTCTTGTCGTACGTGTACGACGCCGAGTAGCCAGGGCGGGATTCCGAGATCAGCTGACCGAGGTCGTCATACCCGAACGTCGTCGTAACCCCGTTGTCCGTCCGAGTCAGAACGTTCGAAGCGGCGTCGTACGTGTACTGGTGCTGCGAGAGGAGCTGGTTCGACGAGTTGAACAGTTTGATCCACTCCACCCGCGAGCGGCTGTCGTAGGAATAGGTCTCGTACGTCCCGTTCGCGAAGCTCTTCTTGATGACGCGCGAGGCAGGGTCGTAGTCGAAGGTCGTGATTTCGCCGTAGCCGTTCGTGATCTGCTTGAGGCGCCAGGCGATGGAAGCCCAGAAACGAAACCAACGAGACCTTCTCATCGCCTCCCCTCCGATTCTCTTGATTCTCCTATTCTCTGGTTGATTTGTTGACCGCGGGCTCCCGAGGTCACCTTCTATTATACACGACGTTCCAGGCTTGTCAAGGGTTTCAGCGAATTTTTCGTTTTCTTTTCTCGCGGTGTGGGGCGGAGTAGAATCGAAGGGCTATGGAGAGCGAAGAGCGAGAGAGTCTGACGCCTGGTGGGGTCGCGGTTGTACGTTCGCCTCGTGCCTCTCCCAACGCCAATGACCGATTCTCACAATGGAGCATCAGGTCGAGGCGAGCATAGCGCCGCGTCTTTATGATAAGGCGATGGAAAATGGGTCTGGCGGACGGTATGTCGCTCAAGAGGACAAGGGGTTGACGCCGGAGTGGGTCGCTTCGCTGTTCGAGCGCGGCGAGGAGCCGTGGGTTCGCGCAGAGGAAGCACGCACGGTGGGTATGCCGGTGGGAGGGTGCTTCGCGGGGACGGTGTACCTCGGTGCGGACGGGCGACTTTGGAATTGGGACCTCTTCAATCAGCACCACCTCGGAGCGGTGATTCGTCGCGAAGAGGTCCGGTTCCGGGGCGAGAGTCTGGATGAGATTCGGGGTGCGAATTATGTTCGGCCGCCCGAACCGTTCTCTCCGTTTGCGTTGGGTTTTTGGGTTGAGAGTCATCAGGGACGTCGGACGCTCGATTCCGAAGGTGGGTGGGACTCGATACGGTTTCTGGGTCGGTATCCGATCGGCACGGTGGTGTACGAGTCCTCCGACCTCGAAGTTCGGTTGGACGCCTTTTCGCCCTTCGTTCCGTTGCGGATCGAGGACTCTTCCTTCCCTGCTGTCGTGATGGCGTTTCGCGTACGGAATCGCTCGCGCGAGGAGAATGAGATCCAGGTGGCGTGCGAATTCGAGAACCCGTGCCTACTCTACTCTCGCCGCGACCACCCTGAGGCGAGGGTCGAGAGCGAGTACTACACCGAGGCGACCTACTGCGGCGTGAGGCACTTCTCGCATCCCGACAGCCTCCGCGATCTACCCGACTTCGGTACGTTTGTCGCTACCTACACGGGCGCGCCACCCGCCCTGTTTCTTCCTTTGCGGGACAGGAATGCGATCGCCGTTCCAAGGAGGCTCGCGCCAGGGGAGGAGGCGGAGATGCGGTTCGTAGTCGCTTGGCACTTCCCCAATTGCTCGATTCCTGGAATAGAGGGGAGACGCAGGTGGTATGCGAGCCGATGGAGCGACGCAAGAGCGGTGGCGGACGATCTGATCTCGCGTTTGCCCCAGTTGGAGAGCCTCACTCGGAAGTGGGTGGATGTGTGGTACGACCGCTCCACGCTCCCGTGGTACGTTCTCCAGCGCACCTTTGCGAGCCTCAGTACATTGGCGACCAACACGTGCTATCGCTTCGAAGACGGCCGATATTGGTTTTGGGAGGGCGTCGGTTGCTGCCCCGGCACGTGCACGCATGTGTGGGGCTATGCGCAAGGGATCGCGCGCGTGTTTCCCGAAGTGGAGGCGACGCTGCGAGAGCAGGTTGACTTCGGGCTCTCGTTCCATGACGACACTGGCGCCATTGATTACCGAGGGGAGTTCGACCGGACCGTCGCACACGATGGGCAGTGTAACTGCATCTTGCGCGTATATCGTGAGCACACGATGCAGCGAGACGGCGCGTTTCTCCGCAGGCTCTACCCGCGGGTCAAGAAAGCGATGCAGTACCTGATGCGGGAGGATGCGGACGGCGATGGTCTTCTCGAAGGCAGGCAGTACAACACTTTGGACGCCGACTGGTACGGCCCTATGGCTTGGATCTCTTCCCTCTACTTGGCGGCGCTCCGCGCCTGCGAGCAGATGGCGACGGAGATGGGCGATGCGGAGTTTGCTGAGGCGTGCGCCCAACGGATCTCAGCCGGTTCGCGAAGCATGGTCGAGCGGCTGTTCAACGGAGAGTACTTCATCCACGAAGCGGATCCCGATCATCCGGAGGCGAACGCTTCGGGCGAAGGCTGTCTCGTCGACCAGCTCTTCGGGGAGTCCTACCTCCGCCAGTTGTGTCTACCGCGGGTCGTGCCCGAGGGCGAAACTCGGATGGCTCTCCGTTCGATTTTCCGATATAACTACGCGCCGGACGTAGGCCCGTACCGAGAGCAGATGCAAGAGGTGAAGGGCGGCAGATGGTATGCGATGCCTGGCGAGGGCGGGCTTCTCCTGTGCACGTTCCCTCGCGGCGGAGCGGAGCGAGCGACCGGGGAAGGGCCGACCGCCTGGGCGGCGCAATACTTCAACGAGGTTTGGACCGGCATCGAGTATCAAGTCGCCTCGCACATGATCGCCGAGGGCATGGTCGAGGAGGGACTAACGATTCTGAAGACTGTCCACGAGCGCTACTCGCCGAGCAAGCGCAACCCGTACAACGAAATCGAGTGCAGCGACGACTACGGACGCGCGCTGGCGGCGTTCGGGGTCTACGTTTCGTTGATCGGCATGCGCCACCACGGGCCTTCGGGCGAGCTGGCCTTCCGCCCGGCGCTGTCGGGCGAGCAGCGGTTTGCGTTCGTAGCGGCTGACGGGTGGGGGATTGCCACGGTCGGAGAGGGCGGAAGCGCCGAACTCGAGTACGTTTATCGCGTGGAATCGCCGTAGCCGGGCGAAGGAATGATACGGTTTGGGCACTTCAGGCGTCCAATCGGAGTAGAATTCTACAACCCTTTGGAGGGAACACACAGAAAATGACAAAAACACTCACTCTCGTGGCTGCCGCTGCGCTTTCGGTCGCGGCTGCGGCTCAGGATCTCAAGGTTGGCGACCCCGCGCCGAAACTGGACGTGGCGAAATGGGTCAAGGGCGCACCTGTCAAGGAGTTCGCTGCTGACAAGGTGTACGTCGTCGAGTTTTGGGCGACGTGGTGCGGGCCGTGCAAACAGTCCATTCCTCATCTCACGGAACTCGCGAAAAAGCACAAGGACAAGGTCACGATCATCGGCGTCAGCGCCTTCGAAGTGCCGCCCGGCACGAACGATACCGCTTACATGGCGAACGTCGAGAAGTTCGTCCAAGAGATGGGCGACCAGATGAATTACACCGTTGCGATTGACGGTCCTGAGGGCAAGATGGCGACGTCGTGGATGCAGGCAGCCGCTCAGAACGGCATTCCCACCGCGTTCATCGTCAAGAACAAGCAGATTCAGTGGATCGGGCATCCGATGGGGATGGACCAGGTCCTGGAGCAGGTGATTGCGGGGACTTGGGATGTCCAGGCAGCTCGAGCGCAGTTCGAGAAGGAGATGGCTGAGGCGGCCGAAATGGAGAAGCTGACCAAGTCTCTCTCGGACGCGCTGAACGCGGGAGACACGAAGAAGGCAATCGAGGAGATTGACAAGATCCTCGCGGCGCGACCGGACACGAAACCTCTTCTCATTGGCCTCAAAGTAGACCTGCTATTCGACGCGGACCCTGCAAAGGCAGTGGAGCTGGCGAAAGAGCTTATCAAGGGCGACCTCAAGGATGACGCGATGTTCATGAACAATGTCGCCTGGCGCATGGTGGCGGAGGATGAGCCGAAGGTGAAGATGGACTACGCTCTTGCCCTCGAGTGGGCGAAGAAGTCGTGCGAACTGACGCAAAACTCCGATCCGCTGTTCCTGGACACGCTGGCGATGGCGCAATACCGGAACGGCATGAAGGCGGAAGCGATCGCGACGCTCAAGAAGGCGATCGGGATCCTCGAGAAGGACGGCTCCGATCCGGATCTGCTCGACGAGCTCCGGGGAAGGCTGAAGAAGTTCGAAGGGTCGTAAAGGCCCGGTCTTCGACCGTTTGACTCGAAACAGCCCCGGGTTCACACGGGGCTGTTTTTGTTGGTTGGGGCGTCTTGTTGATTCTGCGGTTCTTGCATCCACGCCGCGGGCACTGCAGACATGGCATTGTCGGTAGCGGCCTCTACCTCGGGGTGCGTTTCACCGACTGTACAGTGCACGCCTCGTCTCTCTCCGGGTGACGAGGCGTGCCAAAGAGCCGGAAGAGGGCTCTGACGCTACTCCGCTGGGAGCGAAGGCGGCGGCTCGGGTGGCGTCGTAGGGGCGGGCGTATCCTGCGGGGTCGAGGACTCGGTCTTCCTGGACGGTTCCCAGCCGCGGAGTTTCTCCACGACGTCAATCCCGAAGATCTGCTTGATCTGTTCGGCGAGGGAAACCGCGTTCATCGGACCGGTGCCGCCCGAGCCTTTCGTGTCAATCATCGTAATCTGCTCAATGCGGCTCTGGGCGATGGACTCGGTCAGGATTTCGACGATGCGGTCCAGCTTCTGAACGAGGAACACCTCGCGGGCATTGGGGCCGGCGGACTTCCATGCGGTCGCCAGTGTGCGGAGGGCGTCTGCGCGGGCGGCTCCATCTTGGACGATCGGCGCGGCGTCTGCCTTTGCCTGGGCTTCCATCGCCTCGCATTCCGCCTTGGCGGGAGCCACGACGTCGGCTTCGAGCTGGCGCCGAACCTGCTCGACCCGAGCCTTCTGGACTTCGACCTCCGCCTGGGCCTGGGCCACCGCTGCGGCGACCTTCGCCTTCTCTTCTGCCACAAGAGCGTCTCGGCGCGTCAAGGTATCGGCGAGGCGCTTCTCCGCGTCCGCCTTCGCGACCTCAATCGCTGCGTTGACCTGCGCTTCGACCTCTCGAAGGCGGTTCTCCGCTTGGGCGACGGCCGCGTCCGCCTGGGCGATCGCCTCGGCGATACGCGCCTCGCGAATGATCTCGGCGGACTTGATCCGTCCGATCGAGTCCAAGTACTTCACCTCGTCGGAGACGTGTTGGATCTTCAACGTGTCCACGACGAGGCCGAGCGCCGTCATGTCGTGCTCGACTTCGTGTACGAGCTTTTCGGCGAAGAGGATGCGATCCTCGTTCACCTCTTCCGGAGTGAGGGTAGCGAGGACGCCTCGCAGGCTGCCCTCGAGCGTCGCCTTCGCGATCTGCATGATTTCAGCTCGGGACTTTCCCAAGAAGCGCTCGATGGCGTTGTTGAGCACCGGCTCGTGCCCCGCGATTTTCACGTTTGCCACGCCGGCGACCGTAAGGGGAACACCGCCTTTCGAGTAGGCGTTGTGCGCGGTTACGTCAATCACCATGTTTGTGAGGTCGAGACGATCCACGCGCTCAAAGATGGGTCGTCGGAAGCCCTTCCCTCCCTTTACGATGCGATAGCCGAACACGCGATCGCCCATGCGCCGTCGCTTGCCGCTGAAGATCAGGACCTCATTCGGCTCGCAAATGTAGATCAGGGTGCGGATGTTCAGAAGGAACAGCAAGGCGAAGAACGCCAGCGTCCCAAGAATGATTCCCAATGCAACCATCATGATTGCTCACCTCCGTCGGTGGTTGGTTTGCCGGAGATTTCGGCAGCGATGTCGATACCGGTGGTTCGCTTGACAGCATCGAAGACGGTTTCCATCATGGCGGGGTAGGCGCCCACATACGCGCTGAGAGTCTTGCCCTCACCGCTGTCAATGACGTTGAGGTTCTCGACTTGAACGCGTGCGATGCCGGCCGCGGCCTTGCTCAAAAGCTTGTCTATGTCCTCGATGAGGTACACGCTAAGCGCGTGCTCTCCGGCCTCCCTCCAAGCTTCATGCAGATTTCGGAACGCCTCTGCCAGTGCGGCGCCCTGTTCGCGGATGTTGGCGGCCTCGCCGCGCGCGCGAAACTCGCGAGCCACCTTTTCCGCCTCCGCTGGCAGAACCGTGTCGGCTTGGAGGCGGATCGCTTCGAGTTCGGTGCGGATTTTCTGCAGCTCTTGCTCCGCAGTGGCTCTGGCTTCTCGGGCGGCCGCGAGAGTTCGTTCTTCTTCAGATTGGACGTTGGCTTCGAGGTCGGCTTGGATCCTCCGGAGTTCGTTCTGGAGCTGCGCGATCTTGGCCTCGGCGTTGGCGCGAGTGACGTTCGCTCGGCCCATGTTCTCCGCCTCCGCCTGCTCGGCTTCGCGCCGCGCGTTGCTCTCGGCGATTTCGGCGTTGCGAATGACATTGGCGATCGCCTTCCTACCGATCGAGTCGAGATAGTCCACCTCGTCGGAGACGTGCTGAATCTTGAGCGTGTCGAGGTGGATGCCCAGCTTGCGCAGGTCCTCTTCGGACTCTTGGGCGAGCTCGGATGCGAACTTGAGCCGGTCCTCGTTCACCTCTTCGGGCGTCAACGTTGCGAGCACGCCGCGGAGGTGGCCTTCGAGGGTCTCTTTTGCAACGCGGCGGATCTCTTCCGGGTCCCTTCCGAGGAATCGCTCGATCGCGTTCCCGATGAGGATCGGATCGCTCGAGATCTTCACGTTGGCAATCGCCTCCACGTTGAGCGGAATGCCGCCCTTGCTGTAGGCCCCTCGAATCGAGATCGGCACCTCCATCGTGTTGAGACTCATCCGAGAGACTCTCTCGATGATCGGCATCCGCAGCCTGCCGCCGCCGAAAATAGTCGTGTACCCGCGCACCGTGCCATCCGGCATTCGATACCGCCTCCCCGAGAAGATCAACACTTCGTTTGGCGGGCAGATGTGAAGCAGGTGCTTGAGAATCAGGGTAACAGCGACGAGCAACCCAAAGACCAGAACCGCCCAGAAGATGACGGCCCCACCCTGTTGAGCCAAGCCTTGGAGCTCGTCGGCAGTCACTTGCGCTATGTTCAGCATCGCAATCATAGTGTCGTTCTCCTTACCACATGTTTCCCTTTGGTTCGACCCGAGCGACCGTTCCTTCAAGCCCTACGATGACCACCTCCGCGCCGACCGGCAGCGGCGCCTCGGTGTCGGCCGTAGCCAGGAGGTCAATCGTTTCGCCTTTGACGGTACACCGAATCTTCCCTTCGCTTCCCGGTTGGATGGAAACGGTGACACGCGCGTCCGAACCGAGTAGGTCCTGGCTCGAGACGCTGCTGTCGGTTTCTGAGACTTGTAAGTAGCGAATGGCGTAGGCGACCGCGATCCCGCCGACCGCGCCGATCCCAAAGGAAAGAATGGCAACGGTCGCGGATGCCAAGTCGGTTAAGAGCGTCAAGAGCGTCCCCAAGACACCGGTCAGCGCGGCGAAATACGTCCAGAAGCGGAGGCTGAGGAACGGGAGCCAGATGTCGGAGGCGGGCACGTCCCCGTCATGGGCGGGTTCGATGTGAAGATCGTGATCCGCACTCATCTCCCCGTCGAACGCGACGTCGCCGTGGTCCATGGCGTGGTCATGCCCGCCGAAGGCGGAGAGAAGAATCAGCCCTCCCCCGACAAGACCCAAGACAATGTACAGAGCCAGCATGACAGCGCCCCCAAACTGGGGTTTCCCAAAGAAGAGTACCTGGGATTTGTGCCAACGGTTGCGGTGTAGACTACGGACGTGGACGGTCAAACGGTCGTGCGGACGGTGTTTCTCAAGGGCCTGGAGGTTTACGCGTATCACGGCGTAACATCCGAAGAGCAGCAACTCGGACGTCGTTTCCGAGTGGATGTCGAGGTGGACGTTCCCACCGATCAAAACTGGCTGGAGGACGATCTCTCGCAGACCGCGGACTACGGCCGGATCGCGGACGCCGTGATGCGGATCGCGGGGGGAGAGCGCCACAAGCTCTTGGAGACCCTTGCGGAACGAATCGCGGTGGAGATCCGCAACGTTTCGCCCCTTTCGACGCGCATTCGGGTTACCGTAGAGAAGCTCCACCCGCCCTTGCCCGGCACGATCGAGTCGGCCGGAGTGACGGTCGAGAAGCGATTCAACGGGGTTTAGCGGAAGAAGTCGAATCGCTCGAGGCGTTCGCGGACATCCTTGAGGAACATGCCCGCGAGGGCGCCATCCACCAAGCGGTGATCATACGACAGCACGAGATACATGATGGGCCGCACGGCGATCATCCCGTTCTCGGCCACCGGCGTCTGCTTGATGGCATAGGTGCCGAGGATGCCGGCCTGCCCCGGCGGAATCATCGGCGTCCCAAAGAGCGCCCCGTAGGAACCGGGGTTGGTTAGCGAGAACGTCGCTCCCTGCATGTCCGAAATCTCCAAAGAGCCGGACCGAGCCTTGCTGGCGATGGATTCGAGGTCCTTCGCGATTTCGACCAACGTCTTGTCCTGGCAGTCGCGAATGACTGGGACGACGAGCCCTTCGCTGCCATCCCCGAGGGCGACGGCCACACCCATGTTGACCTTGCGATTGACGGTGATGCTGTAGTCGTCGTGGAAGGCGCTGTTCAACATCGGGTACTTGAGCAGCGCTTCCGTCGCCGCCTTGATGAAAAATGGCGTGTAGGTCAGCCGGACGCCGTACATCTCTTGGAACGACTCTTTGTTCGCCGTCCGGAACTCGACCAAGCGGGAGACGTTGACCTCCGTAACGGTCGTGACCGAAGGGATGGAGTTCGCCCGGTTCATCGCCTCGGCGATGGCTCGCCGGAGGCCGGTGAGTCGAATCGTTTCGGTATCGCCAGCCGGTACGGCTTCCGGCTTGGGCTGCTCCCTCGGTGTCTCGGGCGGGGCCTGGTACGCGGGCCGGGATTCGCTAACGACCACCTGGGGCGTCGGCTCCGTTTTCGGCGCTTCCGCTGGCTGCTCGGCCGGTGCAGCCGGCTTCGGTGCCACACCCTTACTCGCGAGATAGGCCTCGAGGTCGGCCTTGGTAACCCTGCCTCCCTCTCCGCTCCCTGGAATTCGGGACACCTCTTCCTCGGTCAAACCGTGCTCCTTCATCATCGCACGGACGACCGGTGAGAACCATTTTCGCTCTTGATGCTCCGCGGCAGGCGCCGGGGCCGGTTCCACCTGCGACGCTGCCGGGGCCGGCGCTTCCGCCTGCGACGGCTCGCCGGACTTCGGCGCTGGCGAGCCACCCTCGTCCAGGACCTCGCCTTCCTGCCCGATGTAGCCAAGGGGCTTGAACACTTCGACGTTTTCGCCCTCCGGAACGAGAATCTTCAGTAGCACGCCGGATGCGGGCGCCTGAAGCTCCGTGTTCACCTTGTCGGTCATGATTTCGACGACAGGCTCGTCCTCCTTGACGGGGTCGCCTTCCTTCTTGAGCCACCGGCTCACCGTCCCTTCGTGGACGCTTTCGCCGAGTTCGGGCATTAAGATTGGTTCAGCCATAGTGTTTTAGAATTTCGCAATCCGCAGCGCCGTCTCATAGATCTGCTCGACGCTCGGCAAGACAGCCAGCTCCAGCGGTTGCACCCACGGGACTGGAGTGTCCGCCCTCGTCACGCGAAGCGGCGGCGCGTCGAGGTACTCGAAGCAGTTCTCGTTGATCCTGGCGATGACCTCGCCGGCGAAGCCACAAGTCCGGCTCGCCTCGTTCACGACCAACACCCGTCCGGTCTTCTTGACCGACCGGTAGATGGTCCCTTCATCCAGCGGAACGAGGGTGCGAAGGTCAATCAGTTCAGCCTCGACTCCGTCATCGGCCAGCATTCCGGCCACCTTAATGCACATATGCATCGGGTTGCCATACGAGATGATCGTGATGTCGGATCCCTCCCTCACGACGCTGGCAGAACCGAGGGGCACAAACGTGTCTTCCGGGATCTCCTCCTCGATCTCCCGTTTGCGGTAGAGGTCCTTGACCTCGTAGAAGATCACCGGGTTAGGGTCCCTGAGCGACGCCACCATGAGACCGTAGGCATCGCGGGGCGTGCTTGGGCAGACGACCTTGAGGCCGGGTGAATGGGCGAACCAGGCTTCGTTCTGCTGGCTATGGTAAGGCCCACCGCCGCCGTACCCACCGCTCGGGCCTCGGATGACAATCGGGACAGACGCCTTCCCCGCGGTTCGATACGCCATCGTGGCGGCGTTGTTGACGATCTGGTCGAACCCGCACGAGATGAAGTCAATGAACTGCATCTCGACCATGACGGTTCGCCCCCGGAGCGCCATTCCGATTGCAGAGCCGACAATCGCGGCTTCACTGATCGGCGCGTCAATCACTCGATCGGCGCCGAATTCCTCCTGGAGGCCCTCGGTGACGCCGAAGGCGCCGCCCAGTAAGCCGATGTCCTCGCCGATGCAGATCATGTCTGGGTTCCGCTGCATCTCGAGGCGGATCGCGTCCTTCAGCGCGGTGAGGTAGTTCTTCTTTTCGATCGGAGGGGCAGCGATTTCTGGGCTCATCCTTGCTTGTCCTCCACAAAGACCCACTGGAACGCCTCCTTGGCGGCGGGCAACGGAGCCTTGATTGCGAACTCAACGCCCTGCTTGAGGTACTCGACCACTTCGGGCGGGAAGTCTTCGTCGGTGGTGCTCGGCGCGTCTTTCCCTTCCGGGGAGTAGCGAGCCGCCTCCTCTTCCGAGAGGATGCCGTGCTCCACGAGGTACCGCTTGAACACGGCTATCGGGTCTCTGCTACGCCCCTTCTCGACTTCGTCAGATGGGCGATAGCGCGCGGCTCGGTCGTCATCGTGGTCGCCATGCCCGTAGGCGCGGAACGTCTTGCACTCGATCAGCGACGGTCCCAACCCTTTGCGCGCCCGGTCTACCGCCCACATCGTCTTGTCGTACACATCGAGAACGTCCTGGCCGTCGGCGATGAGGCCGGGAATTCCGTATCCCTTCGCGCGGTCCGCCACGTCCTTGGTGGGGCACTCGAGGTGTACAGGCGTGCCGTAGGCCCATTGGTTGTTCTCGATGACGACGATGACCGGGAGCTTGTGCACGGCTGCAAGGTTCACGGCCTCGTGGAACACGCCCTGGGCGGTCGAGCCTTCGCCGTTGTAGGTCAAGACGACATTGTCCAAACCGCGGAGCTTGAAATCGTAGGCGACGCCACAGGCGACGGGAATCGTGCCCGCAAGCATGCTCGTGCTCGGGATAATTCCGCGTTCGATATCGCCGATGTGCGACCAGTTGTCCCGAGCGCGGCCGGGAGAGGTTGCCTTGCCCCAAACCTGCGAGCAGACCTCCTCGATCGACATTCCCTTGCGGTTGGGATTGTTCCAACCGGCCCGAATGTCTTTGAGGAAGAAGGCCGGCATGTCGCGGTGAATCGGGCTAATCCAGTCGTCCGGTTTCAGCCCAAAGAGCGTTCCGACGAGGATCGCCTCCTGATTGTGAGAGGAATAAAGCGTGCCGCGAAGACGCCCCCGGCGCTTCTCCTTGATCAACCGGACGTCAAAGTAGCGGGCGAGGTACAGCTGAAGCAGTAGCTCCTTCAGGTCCGCCGGAGTGAGGGTATCTCTCGGCCGCCCGGCTGTGCCTTGCTCTCGGTTGTCTTCCGAACTCTCCGACGAGGTTACAATGCTCTTCGCTTTCAAATCTGAACGGCTCCTGACCAGTTGACGCCTGCCTGACTTGGCGGGCAAAGTATACCCTTCTACGCAAGTCAAGTCGCGCAACGTTCTTAGGAACATTATCGGCGCGGCGGACGTCTAATGAACCGTGCGCACTCCGTATCGTTGGGCCGTCGTTCTTGCAAGCCTTTTCGGCGTATCCGCCGCGTGGGCTCAAGCCGTCGTGGATCCGGATCAGGTCATCGGCGCCGCAGTTGGGAATACCCTTGCGCAGCCCTACGTATTCATCGAGCAAGTCGGCTGGGAGAACCTTCGCGGCAACCGTGTGGCCGATCATTTGACCCGCGTCTGGATCGAGTCGCCGAACCGCGTGTACCTGGAGGCCTACAAGGACGGCGCCCTTCTGCTGCGCGTCGTCGCGGACGGATCCAAAGTCTGGCGGTACGATGCCGTCCGGAACGAATACTCTTTCTCGCAGCAGCCAGGAACCCTGTCGCAAACGTTCCAGGTCATGGCGGCGTGGTCTCGCAAGGAGGATCAGCACCTACTCAGGCTCCTCGCCGGTTCCAGCAACTGGCTCATCCTCCCGGATGTGTACTACATGCCCTCTTCCGCTACGATCAACGAGGTGTTGAAAGAGCGCGTCAAAGCCGTCGGCGCTGACTGGCGCGGCGAGAAGCACACGTTCCGATTCGACGACTTCTATCCCGCCGGGAAGATGCAACGGCTGACGCTGGAGGCAAAGCGCGACACACCGAACGGCCTCTCGCATACGTACTTCGATAGCCAGTTCAGCTATCCCGCTGGATTTTCGTTCACGATCCAGTTCACTCCGCCCCCCGGGGCCAAGCCAGCCGCAGACCTCCCAGGCCGGATCGGCGGAGGCTAAAGCAGCTTTCGCCTCAGCGAAAGAGGTAACCAGGTCAGCCCAATCCGCAAGAGCGACTTGAGACGCAGGGGGTTAAGCCGCAGAGAGCGAAGATACGCCCTTCTGGCTCGCCCCGGTTCGCCAAGAATCGAGTACAGCGACCCCAAGCACGCGAACGAGTGAGCCAACGCCCGTTTCATCGCCGCCGGATCCGGCGCGTGTGCGATCAGCTCTTCCGCCCGGGAGGTCCATGCCTCCCGAATGAAGACCTCTTCGCGATACTTCGGCTCCAGCTGATAGATCGTGTTCGTGCCGTGAACTCGGTAGTAGGTTAGCTCTTCGTCCACGAAACCGACCGTGCCCTTTTCGGCGAGGCGCAACCACATGTCCCAATCGCCAAGGATCTTCAGGTTCTCGTTGAAGCCGCCGAGATCTCGGGCGAGGTCGCGCCGGAACAGAACCGAAGAGGCGATGGCGGTGTTGTTCGCGATAAAGGTCGTAAGGTGCTGCCCGGATTCCATCCGCGGAAACGGAAACCCCATAGGCTCGCCGCTGATTCGATTGCCGTCGTCGTCTATGAAAGCGCCGTAGGTGTGGCAAAAGGAGTGGTTCGGATGAAGGCGCATCTCGTCGAGTTGACGCTCCAGTTTCGTCGGCGCCCACTTGTCGTCGCTGTTGAGTACGGCGCAGTATTCGCCCTCCGCCATCTCCATCGCCTTGTTGAGAGAGCCATAGGTTCCGAGGTTTCGCTCGTTGAAGTGGAGCCTGATCTTGGGTTCATAGGACCGCAGGATCTCTCGTGAGGCGTCCGTGGAGCCGTCGTCCACGGCGATGATCTCCACCTGCTCGTACGTCTGCGAGAGAGCGCTCTCGACGCACTCGCGGAGCCACCGCTCATGATTGTAGCTCGTCAACAGCACGCTAACGAGCGGCTTACTCATCCTGATACTCCACCACGTCGCGGAGGCCACGATATCTCTCGTTGACGTCCATACCGTATCCGACGACAAACTGGGGCGGAATCTCAAACCCAACCCAGTCAGGCTTGACCTCGCCCCGATGGGCGGCCGGCTTGAAGAAGAGAGACGCGATCCGCAGAGAGCGCGGACCGCGCGCCGAAAGCAGGCGATGGAGATAGTCGAGCGTCAGGCCAGTGTCTACGATATCTTCGACGAGGACGAGGTCTCGACCCGTGATGTCGGTCGCAAGATCCAGGACGATCTCGACTGCTCCGGAGGATTGAGTCCCTTGATAACTGCGCACGGCGAGGAAGTCCACCTCGAACGTGGGCGGCAATTCGCGAACCAGGTCAGCCAAGAACAGGAAGGAGCCTTTCAGGACCGCCACGAGGAGCGCACCGCCCGGGTACGCCGCAGTCAGTTCAGCAGCCAGATCCCGAACCTTGGCTTGGATCTCCGACTCCGATACGACTCGTTTTCCTATTCCCATTCGATTGTCGCCGGCGGCTTGCTCGTCAGGTCGTAGAGCACACGATTCACCCCTCGGACTTCATTCACGATGCGCCTCGCGACGCGTTGGAGCACTTCAAAGGGGATCTCCGCAGCCCGGGCGGTCATCGCATCTTCACTGACGACGGCCCGGAGCACGATGGGGTGTTCATACGTGCGCTCGTCTCCCATCACGCCGACGCTGCGAACGTTCAGCAGCGCGGCGTACGACTGCCAGATGCCTTCCTCCAGCCCGGCCTTCCGCAGTTCCTCACGAAAGATCCAGTCGGCCTGCTGCACGATTTCGACTCGCTCCCTCGTGACCTCTCCCAGGATTCGAACCGCCAACCCCGGGCCTGGAAACGGTTGGCGCAAAATCATCTCTCGCGGCAGGCCCAATTCCAGGCCCACCTGCCGCACTTCATCCTTGAATAGCCATCGCAATGGCTCCACAAGTTCCATCCGCATCCAATCGGGCAGCCCACCCACGTTGTGGTGGGACTTGATCGTGGCGGCGGTGGGCGAGCCACTCTCGATGACATCCGGGTACAGCGTCCCTTGTGCGAGGAAATCGCACCCCTGGAGCTCATCGGCGTGGGCCTCGAAGACGCGAATGAACTCGGCACCGATCGTCTTCCGCTTTTCTTCCGGGTCGGTGATACCCTTCAAGGCGTTGAGGAACTGCTCGGATGCATCAATCATGATGAACTCCGCAGGAATGTGCTTGCGGAACATCTGACAAACTTCCTCCGCCTCCCGGTAGCGAAGCAGACCGTGGTCCACGAAGACACACCGGAGTCGGTCCCCGATCGCCTGGGCGATGAGGGCTGCGCAGACGGAGCTATCTACTCCCCCGGACACAGCACAGAGCACCTTGCCTTCCGGGCCGACCTGGTCCCGGATGGCTTCGACCGTCTCTTCGATGAAGTTGGTGGAGGTCCAGTCGCCCTGGAACCCGGCCACATCGTACAGGAATCTTCGAAGGATCTCCTTGCCGCCTTCCGTGTGGGACACTTCCGGGTGGAACTGAACGCCGAAAAGTCTCCGAGAGGGGTCTTCGATTGCGGCGACCGGGCAGGCTTCGCTCGCTCCGGTCACTTCGAATCCCGACGGAACCTCTTCGACGGCATCGCCGTGGCTCATCCAAGCGACGAACCTCTCCGGAAGCAAGGAGGAAGCGGAGACCCTTCCGACGGTCTGCTCGCCGTACTCGCGAGTCTTCCCAGGCACGACCCTCCCTCCGGTCAGCTTCGCGATCAGCTGGAGTCCATAGCAGATCCCGAGAACCGGTTTGCCCGAGGCGAGCAAGTCCTCCGGGATGGAGGGGCTATCCGGCTCGGTTACGCTTCTGGGACCTCCGCTGAGAACGACCGCCTTCGCCTCGTCCCACTCTCGTTCGAGCTCCGGGGAGTTCCATGGGACGATCTTGGCGAAAACGTTCAGTTCTCGAGCCTTCCTCGCGATCAGTTGCGTATACTGACCTCCAAAGTCCACGACGAGGAGAGGCTCGTGCCGCTTGGTGAGGTTCATGCTGCGCAGTTTCGCACTCTCGGCGTCGTGAGGTCAATAGGAAGGGGCAGTGTGTCCAGGCGACTGAGAGCGATCGGATTCGGCGAGGTGTGGGATGAGGATGCGGCGAAGACCGCGCTCCATCGCCTCGCCGACGCTGCCATCCCGAGAGGCGACCAATGGGTTACGACGATCGCGCCGGGGATTGACGCGATTCTTCACGTGAACGAAGAATCGGACCCGACCGGTTTGGTAGTCCGCCTCCACGGCCAGCGACAGCCTCTGCTCGTGGAAGAGCTCGAGACCAGGATCCTCGATGGATTCACCAGCCTCGATGGCTGCCCAATTACCCCGATCCGCGCGAGGGTCCAGGGCGAAGTGCCTGAGGTGGAGCGCCGCTCACTCTGGGCCGTAGAATATGCCGGTTTCTGCGATTCTGTCGAAGCGATCGGGGACCGGCCGTACGGAGTGGAGGAGGAGGACGGGGAGACGAGGTTCTCGGGCGTGCTGCTCCGTACGGTCGAAGCCGTGAATCCGCTCACAGAGAGGCGTTTCGCCCTCTCTTCCCTTTGGGTGCCTGGCGCAGTAATTCCGTTCTGCTCCGACCAACAAACCCTCCCTCCCCCCGGCAGCGAGGTTTCTCTGACGATGGACCTTTTTGTGGAGGTCTTCCAGCGGTTGTAGGCAGGTAGACTTCCCGTGTGGCTAACGCCGTCCACGAATCCGTGAACCCCAAGAGAATCGCAGAGATCCGCGACCGCGTGTTTGCGGGAGAGCGTATCTCCCCTGAGGACGCGCTCACTCTGTTCCACTATCCAAACCTGCCGGAATTGGCGGCGATGGCGAACGCCCGCCGGCAGCAGCTCGTGCCAGGGCAGATCGTCACCTACGTCATCGGGCGCATTCTGAATTACACGAATGTCTGCTGGGTTCGCTGCAAGTTCTGCGCCTTCTATCGCGTTCCCGGCCATGACGAGGGCTACCTGCTCTCCGACGATGAGATCCTGCAGAAGGTGGAGGACACGGTTCGGCAAGGCGGCGTCGAGATCCTCTTCCAGGGCGGTCTCAATCCGCAACTGAAGATTGATTACTACGAACGGATCTTCCGCAAGATTCTCGATCGGTTTCCGAACGTGATCCTACACGCCCTCAGTCCGGCGGAGATCCTCTACGTGGCACACCGAAGCAAACTGACGCTCAAGGAATGCCTGCTTCGGCTGAAAGACGCCGGGCTTCACAGCATCCCGGGCGCGGGCGGCGAGATCCTCGTAGACCGTGTGAGGAAGATCATCGCACCGTACAAGGACACCACCGACGAATGGCTCCACTGCATGCGAACGGCTGCCGACCTCGGCATTCGCTCCACGGCAAGCATGATGTTCGGACACGTGGAGACCTTGGAGGATCGCGTCGAGCACCTGCAAAGAATTCGCGACCTGCAAGACGAGTGTGCCCCCTTCCGGGCATTCATCACTTGGAGCTTCCAGCCGGAGGACACAGACCTTCCGATTGAACGAAAAGCCTCGGCCTTCGACTACCTCCGAACGCTCGCAGTGTCTCGCATTTTCCTCGACAACATCCCGAACATTCAGGTTTCCTTCCTGACGCAAGGCCCGCGCGTCGCTCAAGTGGCCTTGGAGTATGGAGCGAACGACTTCGGGTCCGTCATGATCGAAGAAAACGTCGTCTCCGCCGCGGGGAACAAGTTCATCGTGGATGCGAACGAGTTCGAACGACTGATCCGCGATGCGGGCTACGTGCCGCGCAGGCGAAACACTCGGTACGAAATCATCGACGAGCGCGAGCCGGTCAGCGCAGCAGGCCGTTCATAGGCGAGCCTGGCCGGACCGTCTTGACGAAGTCCGACAGGATGTCCTGCAGTTGGTCAGGCGGTAGTTCCTTGCTCGTGGCCGTGAATCGCAGCCGCCACAATTGCGCTCCGACGTAGCTCTCGAAAGCGGCGTAGTTCGCGCCGTCTGCAGTGGTCCCCCTCTCCATTCCGCCGAAGAAAACACCCAATTGTACGCCTTCGTCTCCGGATGCGTCCGCCAGGACTCGTTCGTCCTTTGCAGGCTCGGGCAAGTTTCTTACTTCGATGACGACGCCGGGATACGTGGTTGAGATCAGACGCGCAGGCATGGGGAACGCCCTAGACGCCGGAATCTCGACGGCGTCCACATGCCAACCGTTCTGCATGATGCCCCACGCCCCTCTGCCCGGCGTATCTGTGGTGAAGATCACGAGATCCGTCGTTCGGCGATCCTCTGCCTGAGCTGCGACGGGCGTGAGTTGTTCGGTAGGCGCTTCCGCGGAGCGAGGTCCGCCGCACCCAGCGAAAGCCACAAGCACGAGCAGAGCAAAGGGTATTCGCACGCTACCTCTCATGATGCCTTCAGTCTATCGCAAGATTCACCCTGGGCGTTTGCGCCATAATGCCGCCCGTGGCGCGAAAACGGCTTCTTAGCGGGATGCAGCCCACCCAGCCCCAACTCCATCTCGGTAATCTTGAGGGTGCATTGCGGAACTGGGTGCGGCTGCAGGACGATTACGACATGTATTGTTGTATCGTGGACTGGCACGCGCTCACCACGATGATCGAGCGGACCGACGAGATTTACGAGAACTCCATCGGCATCGCTACGGACTACATCGCGGCAGGGTTGGACCCCGAACGGTCCGTGATCTTCATCCAGTCCCAAGTCAAGGAACATGCGGAGCTGTACCTGCTCTTCAGCATGGTCACTCCGCTCGGTTGGCTGGAGCGAGTGCCCACTTACAAAGAGAAGCGGGATTCGCTGGAAGGCAAGGCCGAGGCGAGCCATGGTCTTCTCGGATACCCGGTGCTGCAAGCGGCGGACATCCTGCTTTACAAGCCCTACGGCGTCCCGGTCGGTAAAGACCAGATCCCCCATCTCGAACTCACCCGTGAGATCGCGCGACGATTCAATCACCTCTACGGCGAGACCTTCCCCATGATCGAGAACGTCCTCAGCGATGTTCCGATTCTGCTTGGAATTGACGGCCGGAAGATGAGCAAGAGCTACGACAATGCGATTTACATCGCGGACTCGGCTGAGGAGACAGCCAAGAAGATCCAAGGAGCGTTCACCGATCCACAGAAGATTCGCAAGGACGATCCCGGACATCCCGAAGGCTGTGCCGTGTTTCATCTTCATGTCGTATACAATCGAGAAAACAAGGATACGGTAGAGGCGGAATGTAGAGCGGGCGCGCGGGGCTGTGTGCAGTGCAAGAAAGAATGCATCGAGGCCGTCAACGCGGCGCTCGCCCCGATTCGTGAACGTAGAAAGGAATGGGAGGCGAACCGCGAGGGTGTACTGCGAATCCTGGAGCAAGGTGCGGATCGCGCCCGCGCGGTCGCCAGCGAGACGATGAAAGAGGTCCGCGCCGCGATGAAGTTGCCATGAGTAAAGACATTCAAGCGATTTATTTCGATTTGGACGACACACTCTGCGCCTATTGGGCAGCCTCGCGAAAGGCGCTGCGCCAAACTTTTGAAGAGGCGCATCTTCCCGTGAGCGCAGACGATGCTATGGATGCTTGGCGCGCGGTCTTCGCCACGTTCTCCGAGGAAGTCCGCAGAGACCCATGGTACCGCCACTACTTGGAATCTGGCGAACCCACACGCACGGAGCACTTGCGCAGGACTCTCGAACGAATAGCCCCCGACCACGCACACAAGGCCGAGCCGATGAGCCGGCGCTATGCGGAGTTGCGTCTTCAGTACCTGGAATTGTTCCCCGACGCCAAGCCGGTCCTCGACGCTCTGCGCGGCAAATACCGCCTCGGACTCATCACCAACGGCCCTGCGGACGTCCAACGCAGCGAGATCGAAACCTTGGGCATTGAGGGCTACTTCGACCATATCCTGATCGAAGGCGAAATGCAGATTGGCAAGCCCGCCAAAGAGGTCTTTGAGAAGGCGAGTTCGAAGTGGAACTGTGAGCCGAGCCAAATGCTTTTTGTCGGAAACTCTTTCGACCACGATGTACTCGGTGCGAAGAGCGCTGGCTGGCAAGCGCTTTGGATGAACAAAGAGGGTGCGCCTGTACCCGATGATGCGCCCTTTCAGCCGGACGGGATCATCCAAGACCTGTGCGGAGTGTTGGACTACTTGGGTATCGAGCGGTCCTCACTCAGTACGCGATAGAGGTCAGTTCTTCTACCGCTAAAGAGCGGGAGTTCGTAGACGCCCGGGATGACCACAGGATCCTTCACCCTGGCTTCGTCGAGATCAATGTCCGCGGTCAGGATTTCCTCTTGGTCGTGGTCCGCCGCGGCGAGAATACGGCCGCCCGGCGCGATAATCTTGCTGTAACCCAAGAACTCCACTCCGTTCTCGACGCCCACGCGGTCGGCTGCAATCACAAAGGTCTGATTCTCGCTTGCCCGTGCGGGGCAGACGCAGTTGCTCGTAACGATCGCTTGCTTCGGCCAGTTCGTAGGCACACAGAGGATCTCGGCGCCTTTCAAAGCCAACGTCCTCGCCGCCTCCGGAAACCGAACGTCAAAGCAGATGAGGACGCCAATTTTCGCTTCACCTGCTTCGTAGACGTCAAGCGAATCGCCGACGGTTGCGAAACGATCCATCCCGAGGTAGGGCAAGTGCGTCTTCCGATAGAACGCCGGTGGTTTCTTTGGTGAAAGAATGACAGCTGTGTTATAGAGCGTGTCTCCATCACGCTCGGCAAACCCGACGAGGGCCGCGCAGCCGGTTCTGTCTACGGTGTCGGCGAGGCACTGAATCTCCGGCCCCTCCTGATCGAGGGCAACGCGCAGAGCGTCCTCTTTCGAATCGAAACAATAGCCTGTCAGCATCGCCTCGGGAAAAACGGCGAACTCGATGCCGCGGCCGGCGAGGTCCTCGAGCGTTTCGACGACTCGTTCGACGTTCGCGGCGACGTCGGCGAATCGAGGCGCAAGCTGAACGGCAGCAACCTTCATCCTGATCAGGATTCTATCCGGAACCAGCTTTCGATTCGCTCGATCATCGGAAGGTGCTCGATGAGCGCAAGCGCCTTCTTCAGATTTCTTTCCAGCGCCGGGTGCGTGAGGAACACGAGTTCGGATCGGTTCTCCGGCAACTCGTGCATTTCGAGAGCGGACAGGGAGACCTCATAGTCGCCGAAGGCGCTGGCGATCTGTCCGAGGGCTTTCGGGCGATCTTGAGACGTCATGCGAACATAGAACCGTGCCACCGTCTCTTCGATCGGCTGAACTGCGACCTGGCTCTTCTCGTTGCAGCGGAACGCTTTGCCTGTGGCGATCTCTTCGAGGTCGCCGAGGATTGCCGCGGCCGTCGGGTGGCCGCCCGCCCCGGGGCCCAAGAGCATCAGGTCACCCAGATACTTGGATCGGATCAGGACCGCGTTGTCTGCCCCATCCACTTTGGACAGGGGGTTGGTCAGGGGTACCAGCGCGGGGTGGATGCGCGCCTCGATCCCGCCCTCTTTGCGCGCGGCGACAGCCAGCGGCTTGATTCGATAGCCGAGCAGGTCTGCGAATTCGATGTCCCGTGGCGATGCCTGCTCAATCCCTTCCCTGTGGATCTCTTCGACCGCAATCCGCGCTCCGAATGCTTCCGCGACGAGCAACGCCAATTTGCTCTGTGCGTCGAACCCCTCCACATCGGACGTAGGATCCGCCTCCGCGTAGCCCTCTTCCTGCGCGACGGCAAGCGCCTCCGCGAACGGCTCCCCGAACTCGGTCATCTGCGTGAGAACGAAGTTGGAAGTTCCGTTGACGATTCCGATGATGCGCTCCACCTCGTCCGCCGCGAAGCGGTGTCGAAGTGTGTTCAGGACGGGAATTCCGCCGCAGACCGCGGCGTCGAACAGCAAGCAGACGCCCTTGGCGGCAGCGTCCTCCTCCAATTCGCGCCCTCTCCGTGCAAGTAGCTCTTTATTAGCAGAAACTACCTGCTTGCCCTGCCGAATCGCTTCTTGAATCAGTTCAAACGCTGGTTCCTGCCCTCCCATGACTTCGACGACGACGTCCACATCGTCCGCCGCGACTACGCACATCGGATCCGTCGTGATCCTGTCGGGGGCGTGTCGGCGTTCGCGGCTCGCGTCCCGAACGCAGGCTACAGTCACTACGGGGCGAAGACCGGTCTTGCGTTCGAATGCCTTGCCTTCGGACTGAATCAGTTCGCACACGGACTGGCCGACCGTTCCTAGCCCGAGCAGCCCGATGCGAAGCGTCTCCATATTAGGGTTTTAGGATCAACAGCGTGTCTCCCTCCTGGACGAGGGAGCCGCTCTCTACGACGATCTTGACCACGGTACCCGCCGCCGGCGACGTAACCTCATTGAACACTTTCATGGCCTCGATCAGCCCAATCACTTGTCCGACTTCGACCCGATCACCCACCTCCACAAAGGCGGGTTCGTCGGGCGAGGGTTGGCGGTAGAAAACCCCTACCATCGGACTGGGAATCGAAATGCCCTGCTCCGCCTCGGCAGCCGGACCGGGCGAGGGCGTTGGGGCGGCCGCAACCGGCGCAACGTGCTGCTCGCGCCGAAGCTCGAGAACCCGTTCCCCTTCTCGCACGCGAAGACCCGTCAAGCCATGGGCATCCATGAGACGGATCAGGTCCTCAATATCCTTTCGCAACTCGCTCATTTGCAAAAATGGCGCGGACGGAGGGATTCGAACCCCCGACACCCAGTTCCGAAGACTGGTGCTCTATCCACTGAGCTACGTCCGCGTCCTCGCAAAGTTTACCCAGCGGGCGAACTTCCGGGGTACCCTAAAGGAAACTATGCCCAGACGTCGAGGGCCAAGGCCCTACTTCGGGTTCCGAGTGACGCGTCGCGGCTTGCGCCCGTACGCCGGAGTGGGCTGCTGGATCGCAATCCTGGTTCTTGTCACGGCTGCGTGGCTGCTGGCGCATTGAGTAGAATTAAGGGCCGTCGGGGCGTGGCGCAGCCTGGATAGCGCGCTTGCATGGGGTGCAAGAGGTCGCTGGTTCGAATCCAGTCGCCCCGACCATTCTCTTATTGGAGGCTCCGGACCTCGATCGTCCAGTCCACGATGTCGAGTCGCGGATCGTCGGTATCACCCTCCGGTTCCAGGTTCGTATCGCTGTTTCGATAGATGCGATCCGGCGTCATGAAGATCGTGAGGTAGCTGGAGATCTCGTTGATGTCTCTCGAGTTGCCGAGCGCGTCCCACGTCTTTGGGTCATTGTCGTTCGGGTCTGTAGGGACGCGATCCATTGTAAGAAGGTTGATTTGCAGGGCTTGGATGTTCAGGGCGTCCGCAGGATTCGGTCGGAGCTGGGTCAGGTCAATCTCGAAACGCAGGATCCGCTCGCCGGGCCCGGGAGTTTGAAAAGAGATGGGAACGCCGAGGAGAATCCAGCTGCTCAGGTTCTGCGTGTCCGTGAAACGATAGAGGCCATATCCACCGTTCGGCTGGTCCCCATCGAAGCGGACGAAGTGCGTCGCCTTCCCGGCTACGAAGCCGTTCCCCCACGGCGGAGCGATCACCGGAATCGGGCCTTCCTGGCCGGTCAGATCATCCCCATCTCGGATGGCCACGATGTAGACGAAATCCGGATTGATCTCGGACGCCATCTCGATCGTGAAGATGAGGCGCCGGGTGCCCTGCTGACTGCCGGAATCTGGAAACTTGGCGCAGCCGATGGCGAAAAGGATCGTCAGGCACAGGGCAAACCGAACCAGCATTGCACTAAAGATACCGGAAGAGCGAGCCGCCCGTAGGCAAATCGATCCGCATCAGCCTCCGCCAAGGCCATCTTGGGCAGATTTTTCCTCGCGAAACATCAACCCGAGGGTCCTGGAGACGCACACTCGTACAGACGGCGGTCCGACCACGCAGGATCTCCGCTTTGAGGGGGCGTAAGGTCGCACCCTCGGCTGCGACGTGTAAACTGCCGGTGCGAATGAGCCTCTACCCTCGCACGTGGGCCGAGATTGACCTGCGCGCACTGCAGCACAACGTACGTCTTCTCAAAGAAAAGGCGGCGGGCGCGCTGTTGTCCGTCGTAGTGAAGGCGGACGCGTATGGTCACGGCCTCGTCCCCGCTGGGCGTGCTGCCTACGCCGCTGGCGCCGACTGGCTCGCGGTTGCCACTGTAAGCGAAGGCGTGGCGCTGCGGGAAGCCGAAATCGAGGCACCCATTCTGATCCTGTCGCCCTTTCTACCGGTGGAAGCGGAGCAGGCAGTCTACTACGACCTGCGGGCTTCTGTTCAGGACGTCGAGATGGCGAGAGCCTTGGACGCCGCCGCTCACAAACTCGGAAAGCAAGCGCGAGTCCACCTGAAGATTGATACGGGCATGCGCCGATTTGGAGCCGAACCTGAGGACGCCGCATCCGTCGCCAAAGAGATCTCTTCGCTCAGTCACACGCTCCTCGAAGGCGTTTGGACGCACTTTGCTTGGTCTGCGGGCGATCCGGAGTTCACGCAACGTCAGTACTCTCTTTTTCAGGAAACGGTTCGGAAGATTCAAGAGTCTGGCATCTCGATCCCGATCCGGCATTGCGCGAATAGCGGCGCCCTCGTTCAACACCCGCAGATGACTCTCGACCTCGTTCGCGTTGGAATTCTTGCCTACGGCGTGAGCCACATTCCCGACGGGCCCAGGCTGCCGATTCAGCGCGTGCTGACGTGGAAGACGCATGTCATGGCTCTGCGAACCGTTCCAGCGGGCCAAACCGTTGGCTACAACATGACTTGGCGCGCTTCGCGGAAGACGCGCTTAGCCACTCTGGGCGTCGGGTATGGGGATGGGTACCACCGTTTCTTGGGCAACAAGGGGTGGGTTGTCATCCATGGCCAGCGCGCGCCGATTCGCGGCTTGGTGTGCATGGACCAAATCATGGTGGACGTGACCGACCTTCCTTCGGTTTCCGTCGGAGACGAAGTAACGCTCATTGGCGAGGGGGTTTCAGCGGAAGAGATCGCGAAGTTGGTGGGCACCACCCCCCACGAGATCACAACACGGATCATGTCTCGGGTGCCGCGGAAGTACCTTCATTAGGAAACACGATCTCGTACAGAAGACCAGAGCGCGTACTCGATCGCAGCCGAAAAGCCCCGGAGCGTACTGCGTCGAGAATCAGACGACGAAAGCGCTCCGTTTCCTCGATCGGCGCGTTCGGGTCGTCCAGTTGATGTCGCCACCGAGCCGCGCGCGCCGGACCGAAGACCACGGGCGACGTGCTCACGTAGACAAACGAGCATCCGAGCTTGTGCAGCGCCGCGGCAAGCTCAGCGCCGTCCTTAAGGTTGTCATAAGGTATCAAGGTGCTATGTTGTGGGTTCGCCCAAAGATACGGAACCGTGATATAGAGCCCACGCACCTCGTCGTAGAGCGCCACCTTGTCGCCCGCCTCAAGAGAGTTGATCAAGGACACCCCGTCCCAAGCGTCAAAATTCTGCTCTAAATACTCATCCTCTGACAGCGTGCCCATCGTCGCGGCGATCTGCGCCGCGAGTTCCTGACGGTTGAAGTAGCCGAACAAGAGTAGGGACCAAAGCGTCAGCGCTCCGACTGCGACCGCCACGGCGGCCCGCGCCCGCGTCTCTACGAGACCTCCGCCCAAAAGGGCGATCGCCATGACCTCCGCGGAGAGGTAGCGCGACTGTTGCGAAGAGGCAAACCAGACCACAACGGCGCCAGCCACGACCCACCAGGTGAGGTTCTCCATGGCTCCCCGGCGACCCAGCGCAAGCCACAGGAAGAAAGCGAGCACGAAAACGGGACCAATCGCCCCGAACGGTGAGCCTCCGTTGATCTGCCGATCCGGCTGCAGCGCCAGTGCCGTCAGGGAGCCTGGAAGCGCAAGCCAGTCCACGCTGCGGTCGTCTCGAACCCCGATACCGAAGCGAGTCTGCTCCGCCCTCCACGCTTCTTCATTCTCCGCGCTCCAATTCCTTCCGTCAAAGACTGAGTACAGGAACGGATAGAACGGATTGCCCGTGTTGACCGCATTCCGCACATACCAGGGAGCCGCCACCGCGAGACAGACGGCGACCGCCACCACTGCCGGCGTTCCCACGCGCCGCCGGTAAGCCATCGCGCAAAGCGCCACCAACAGGAACGCAGCGATCGGGATCGCCGTGTACTTCGAGCCAAGTGCAAGCCCTAAAGAGAGACCCGATACCAGGAGCCAATCACGCGCGTCGCTCTTCTCGGCCTCCCAAGCGTAGCCCAACGCGATCACCCCAAGAGCAACCCAAAAGCCATGTGCAATGTCCACGTAGCCCGTGCCCGCCTCCCACAGGAGCACGGGAGTTGCGACTACCGTCAACAGCGTAACGGTCCCGGCGGTTGCGCCGTAGCGCTTCGCTGCGATCGCTCCAAGACCGACCGAAGAAAGAAAGAGGAATAGGACGGTAAGAATCTTCGCGGCGTACTGCCCGCCGAACTTGAGCCCCCAAACGTAGAGCATGTTGACCGTAGCTGGAACGTTGCTGTGCGGCATGAATGGGATGTACGAGACTCGGCCCTCGTCGAGCCAGATCTTCGCCATCGCGAGCTGGTGACTCAACGTATCCCAGTCGCTGGAGCCTGAGGGGGACAGCGCGGCGGGCAATCGAAGCGCGAGCAGCGCCAGGACCAGAACCGCAGGAAGGAAACCGATCCAACGGAAGTCTGCACCTGCCAGCGTCTTCTGCAAGCGGAACCAACCCGGCACTGCAAGGAACAGGAGAACCACAAGGGGCAAGAGGCTCTGAGTGCCGAACAGAAGAAACAGGAGAAACGAAAGCGTCCCGATCAGCCCGTATCCCAGCATGGCGCATACGCAGAAAGCGCCCAGCCGGCCGAAACTTCGGAGAGCGCTCGATGCGAGCCAACCTCCCATTCCAGCCGCCACGAGCAGGGATCCGGCACCGAAGACCAACGCCACCATCGCAACCCGGATTATGTACGAGGTTGCGGGGGGCCTGGAAACTCTCCGCAAGCTCGTTCGGTATATTGTGCGAAGTGCGCCTGCCTATCGTGGCGGTGACTGCGTTGTTGGCGGTCGCCGCTTTTTCTCAACGAAGCCGAGAGCTGCCTGCCGTGCGCCTGGACACGCCACCGGTCGTGGACGGTGTCGTCCAAGAGCAAGAATGGGCTGCGGCAGCGAGGTCCGAGGGGTTCGTAGACCGGTTTACGGAGACGGTTCCGGCCGGATTCAACACCCTCGTCTACGCCGCCTACACGGACGAGGGCGCATACTTTGCCATCGTCGCTTTCGACCCGGATCCGAGTCAGATTCGCGCAACCGAGTATCGTCGCGAGGCGAATCTGGGGGCGGATGATCGTCTCAGTGTCATCCTGAACCCGTTTGGGACGCTTGTGGACGAGGACGAAAACCGCTTCACCGTGAACCCCCGGGGAGCCACCCGCGCCGAATTCGCCGGAGGACGAGCGGCCAAACGAGAGTGGCAGGGCGAGTGGACAGCGAAAGCGCGAATCACCGATACCGGCTGGGAAGCCGAGTTCTTTATTCCTTGGCACATCCTACGCCTGCCCGGCGCCGGCACCCGTACGATGACGATCAACTTCGCCCGCTCGATCCCGCGCGCCCAGTTGGATCTCCAATGGTCGAGCCTTGGGCCGGAGCGGCGCGAAGAGTACATCGGCCGCTGGGTTGGTGTCGATCTGCCAGCGATCGCCCAGCCGATCGTGCTGCAACTGCTTCCCTTCTCTATCTTCAAGGCAGAAGAGGACCGTAATCGCCCGAGCATTCACGCAGGCGTAGACGGGCGAGTCCAGCTGACCTCCAGCCTGACCGGACTCCTTACCGTCAATCCGGACTTCGAAAACATCGAGCAAAGCGTCGTTGGGATTGACTTTTCTCAGTTCGAGAGACTCGGCGACGAGACCCGCCCCTTCTTCACCGAGGGCGAGGAGTTCTTTCGTTTCGGCGGCCGATCGGTACGCATGTTCGCGCCGCAGCGGATCGGCCAGATTGACGCCGGAATCAAGACGTTCGGCAAGGTGACATCCGACCTTTCCGCAGGCGCCCTCATTGTGGAAAGGTTCGGGAAGCAAACGGGCGCGGTACTTCAGATGCAGCAGAGTTGGGGCTCGACGAGCGAGCTCACGGTCGGATATGTGTTTGACGAAACCGAGACGCTTGACAACCACTCGGTGGGTTTGGACGGGCGGTACCGCTTGGCCCAGCCGTGGACGATCAACACGCGTTTCGGGATGACGGATGACTCGGACCTTGGCACCGGCTATCGATACGACGCGAGTCTCTCCTATAATTCGGGGCCGATCACACTCGGAGGCGGCTGGCAACGGATCGACGCCAACTTCCTCCCGCGCCTGGGCTTCGCGCCTCGGCGAGGATTCGAGGGGGCTGAGTTTTTCGGGTTTTACCGGCGCGAGTACCAGACGGGCTCGATCGCGCGGTTCGAAGGGAATGTCTTCGTGAACTCCCGAGATGACGTCGAGACGGGACGACTATACGAGCGCTCGATTTCGGCAGGCAGCGAGGTTTCCTTCCGGCGAGGTCCCGAGATTGAGATACGTCACGATAACAACACGTTCAGCGATCTCGCAGATTTGCGAACGAGCGTTCAGATCCGGTATCCGTCCGACGATCCGATCCGAAACTTCAGCGCGGAGTATGTATTGGGTGAAATCGGCGGCGAGCAGTATCGAGAGATCCGCGGCTCCGTCCGTTGGCGCTTCGAGTGGGGTCTCTCCGTCGCCGGCTCGCTTCAGTTCGTCAAGTTGGGCGCCGATGACGATTCGCAACACGTCTTCAACATCACCTATGAGCTGAGCGAGTTCCAGAGCATTTCGGCCCGCGCCATTGTTCGCGACAACGACGTAAACTGGTATGCGGCCTATCGGTTGTCGGGGGATTTCGGACCCGAGTACTTCGTGATCGTTGGCGACCCGAACTCGCGGACCTTCACGGAAAGACTGGCGTTCAAAGTCATTCTTCCCTTTGACCTTGTGCTGGGCTCGCGTTCTTAGTCTCCAGCGAGGTCGGCACGATTGTGGCAAGGACCAGCGCAACCAGCAAACAGAGTGCGGATCCGATGCCAGGACCGAACGGATCCGATTCGTAAAGGCGCGCGCCGACCAGCGTTCCCAAAATTGCGCCAAAACCCTGTACGGCCATCACGCCCCCCAGGTACAGTCCTGAACGCCGTTCGTCAATCCGGCTGACCATGGCATACCAAGCCGGCAGCGCCAGCAAGAAGCCGATACCGACCAGCGCTGCGGCTGGAATCACGAACGCGAAGTGCCGGATCGCGTCGCTCCATTTGCCGGCTCCGATAACCGCCAAGCCGACCAAACACAGAAGCAATCCGAGGTCAACAGCGCGCCGGTGACCGATCTTTTCGCCGGCCATGCCCATCGGGAGACTGAGAACCGCCAGCATCGCTGCAGCCGGGAGGGCTAAGGTTCTCCCGAAGGCGTTCACATCTACCCCATAGATGTCTTGAGCGAAGAACATCAATACCGGTGCAGGCAAACCAATGGCGACAAACGTGATGAAGCCGAGGATGAAGACCATCGGGATCTCTCTGAAACAACGCCAAACGTCGCTCAACCGGTGTTCCTCTTCAGCGGTTGACCCCAGCGGACGATCATCGTGAATCGTAAACGAAGTGAGCAGAACGCAGAGGAAGAAGAGGCCGGCAGCGGCGGCAAAGGAAGCCTTGTAGGAATTGGCGAGCGCGTTTGCCTCTCCTCCCAACACGAATCCCAGCGCGAGGCCCGCCATGAAACAGAAATTCAACAGGCTCATGCCTTGCGAGCGCTGCTCCTCCGAGGTCGCGTCGCCCATCATCGCGTAGGCGGACGTCCAGACCATCGCTGCCGCGAGGCCGTCTGCGATCCGAAGAAGAAGGATAGCCACGAAAAGGCCCTGGCCCCACGTATCCGGGATCGCCATCGTGAGCAGCGGAGTAATCGTCCAGATCATCGGGCCGATGAGCAGGAACCGCTTGCGTCCGAACCGGTCGGCGTAATGCCCGACTACTCCTTTGAAGAGGGCCTCGGACACGAGGTACACAGCCAAAACGATGCCGATGTAGCGTTCCGAAAAGTGGAGGTCTTCCCGTAGGTAGGCGGGTACAGCGAAGAAGTTGAGCGCGACTGTGCCTAACTCCGCCAGGAAGGTAATGGGAAGGAGGCGAAGCACCGCCTTTTGCTTCCAAATTGGCACCTGGGTCGTTTGCACTCTGCCTCCGAATGAAACGGGGCGCGCCAACCGGACGGACGCGCCCCAACTCGTCCCACGGACGGAACCGGATTAGCGCTTGACGAACTGGAACCCGCGTCGCGCCCGCTTGCGTCCGTACTTCTTGCGCTCTTTGACGCGAGGATCTCGCGTCAGGAAGCCATCGCGCCGAAGCGGCGTTCGCAGGTTCGGATCCATCTCGATGATCGCCTTGGCGATTCCATGACGGATCGCGCCGGCCTGACCGGAAAGCCCGCCGCCATGCGCGTCCGCGACAACGTCCACCTTTCCTTCCAGACCCACATGACGAATCGGAGAAAGCACGATCATCTCCAGGACCTGCCTCCCCAAGTACTCGCCCATGGGTTTGTCGTTGATGACGACGTTGCCCGTTCCGGGTTTCAGCCAGACTCGCGCAATGGCGTTCTTGCGCTTACCCGTTGCGTAGTATCGAACTTCTGCCACGTTAGCTCTTCACCTCCAGCGTCTCGAGGTTATGGTTCTCGTGTTTGTGCTCGGCGCCTTGGTACACATGCAGTCGCTTGATCATCCGGCGACCCAGGCGGTTCTTCGGCAGCATTCCCCAAACGACCTTCTCTACCAGCTTCTCAGGCTTATCCTTCAGCAGCTTGCCGCGGGAGACGCTCTTGATTCCGCCCGGATAGCCTGAATGCCAATAGATCAGCTCGTCCGGCTTCGAGTTCCCCGTCAGGCGAATCTGCGCCGCGTTGATCACAATCACGTGATCACCCACGTCCTCGCTATACGAGAACGTAGGCTTATGCTTGCCGCGCAGCACCTGTGCAACGGCAGCGCCCAGCCGACCGAGCGGCACTCCAGCCGCGTCGACCACATACCATTTTCTTTCTGTCTTTGTTTCCGTCATCTCTATCGGTTTCCTTTCTCGAGTCTCAAGTCCCTGTATCTCTTCCCGTAATGCACCTGCATCAGTGTGAGCCCGTGGGCAGGCAACACGACCGGCCACGTCACCGAGTCTCGCCGCTCTGGGTCCAGCAGTGAGGCGAATTCTTCTTCCGTTCGGCGGTGCGTTCCGACCTCAACGAGTCCACCCACGATCCTTCGCACCATTCCCCGCAAGAAAGCGTTTCCACGGATCGTTACGGTCACTTCGCCCTTCCCTCGGCGCACTCGGCATGACGAGATACGACGCTCCGTGTTGGTCGCTTCCGGCAGCTGTTCGCTGAACGCGCGGAAGTCGTGTCTCCCCTTCAGGTGTTCAGCGGCATTCTGCATGGCTTCCACATTGAGCGAGGCGCCGACCGCGTGCACATATCGCGCCACGAAAGGGTTAGGGTGTCGCGACTCGGTGAGCCGGTATCGGTACGTTCTGCCCCGCGCGAAGAAGCGGCTGTGAAACTCGGGCGGCAGTTCGAACGATTCGGTGACCACGATTTCCGGGCCCAACCGGTCGCTCAGCACCAACGCCCACTTCTTCGCGGGCATCGGCAGACTCGTTTCAAAGTCGGCCCGTTGGCCGAGCGCATGCGCGCCGGCGTCGGTGCGACTCGCGCCGCGAAGCTCGATCGCGTGCCCGCACAGGCTCTCGATACAGGTTTTCAAGGTTCCCTGGACGGTTCTTTGGTTCGGCTGCTCCGCCCAACCGCAGAAGTCCGTCCCATCGTACTGTATGACCAGGCCGATCCTGGTGCTCACATCCTATTACTCAACAAATTCGATGACCGCCGTGGGCGCGCCGTCGCCCCGTCTTCGGCCGGTGCGGGTGATCCGCGTGTACCCTCCGTTTCGGTCGGCGAAACGAGGCGCAAGGTTGTCGAACAAGTGCTTGACCAGATCCTCGCCGTTGATGAGGCCAGCCTCGCACTGTTCCGCGTGGGAAAGACCCAGCCTACGGGGGTCCTTCGCCGGAATGCTCTTGCTATGCCCGACGAGGATTCTCCGCGCTCTGCGCCTTGCCGCAAGCGTGTCTTGTTTTCCGAGCGTGATCAGCGGCTCCACAATACGCCGAAGCTCCTTAGCCCGAGCGAGAGTCGTATGCACATAGCCGTGCCGAACCATCTGCCGCGCCAAGTTAGTCAGCAACGCCCGTCGCTGATCCGACGGCAATCCAAGTTTTCTTCGATCTACCTTGTGTCGCATCTTTCGCTCCTTAGTGCTCCGCCTCCGCCGGCGCGCGAATCACGGCCGCAGTGGATCGCAGCGAGAGCCCGCGCTCATCCAGCTTCTGGCGGACCTCTTCCATCGCCTTCTTCCCGAAGCCGGGTATGCACTCGAGGTCCTCTTCTGACTTCTTCACGAGGTCCTTGAGCGTCGAGATCTCCGCTCGCTTCAAGCAGTTCAGCGTACGCTGGCTGAAGTCCATCTCCTCGACGGTGATGTCGGGCACGCCCTCCAATTCCTCGTCCGCCTCCTCTTCGCCCAGGCTCATGATGTTCATCGCGCCAGGACCAAGGTCAAAGAAGAGGCGCACGTACTGGTCCATGATCTCCGCGGCCTGCTTGACCGCCACATCCGGCGCGACAGCGCCGTTTGTCCAAACTTCCAGTGTCAGACGGTCGAGGTCGGTGCGTTGGCCGACACGCGTCGCATCCACCGTGTAGTTCACCTTTTTGACCGGTGTGAACTGGCTGCCCATCGGCATGATCCCGATCCGACCGCGGTAATTCTCCTGGCGCTCCGGAGGCGTGTATCCCGTCCCCCAGCTCACAAAGAGCTCCGCGTAGAACGTGGCGCCCTTCTCCGACAGGGTGAGCAAGTAGGCCTCTGGGTTCACGATCTCCACGCCCTCGGGCGTCTTGATGTCAGCAGCGGTGACGCGCCCCGGACCCGTAACATCAATCACCAGTTGGAAATCGGTTTCCGGCGGCCGATCGCCCTGGACTCGAATCGCGACGTCCTTGAGGTTCAGCATGAACTCGGTCATGTCTTCTTTCGCGCCCGGAATCGGCGCGAACTCGTGCAACACCTTCTCCACACGAACCGCCACGATGGCAGCGCCGGGGATCGAGCTCAACAACATGCGACGCATAGCGTTGCCAAGCGTCTGTCCATACCCTCTCTCCAAGGGCGTCACGACAAACTTGCCGAACGTTTCTGTCAACTCAATCGTTTGAATCTCTGTCATACTCTTATCTTGTGTAGAATTCGACGATCAGCTGCTCGTTGATATCGTTCTCGACCTCCGATCGCTCGGGAAGACGCAGAACCTTGCCGTCGAACGTTTCGTAGTCCAGACTCAGCCAACCGGGCACATTCGCCGTCTGGACGGCTTTGATCGCCTCGTCAATCAGTTTCGTCTCGCGCTTGGACGGATGCAGCGATACCACATCGCCAGGTCGCAGTTGGAAGCTGGGGATGTTGGTTCGCCGTCCGTTCACGGCGAAGAAGCCATGGGAAACCATTTGCCGAGCCTGGCCACGGGAGGACGCCCAGCCCAGCCGGAACACCACGTTGTCCAGGCGAGTCTCCAAGAGCTGAATCAGGTTTTCGCCTGTGACGCCCCTTCGCCGAGTTGCTTCTTCCATGTAGTGTGAGAACTGCTTCTCTCGCAAAAGGTATTGGCGCTTGAGCTTCTGCTTCTCGAGAAGCTGTTGGCCGTACTCCGTTGGGCGGCGGCGGACCGCTTCCGCTCCGTGCTGGCCGGGCGGCTTCTTCCGCGATTCACGCTCCATCGCGCACTTGCGCGTGTGACAGCGCGCGCCCTTCAGATAGAGCTTCTGGCCGGCGCGGCGGCAATAACGACACTTGGAAGTCCAAATGACCGACATCGGTTTCTCTTACACTCTCCTCTTCTTGGGCGGCCTGCAGCCGTTGTGCGGCAGTGGAGTAACGTCGCGAATCGAATTGACGGTCAGCCCACTCGCTTGAATCGCGCGGATCGCCGTCTCGCGACCACCCCCAGGTCCTTTGACCCAAATATGAACTCGCTTGACTCCCTGCTCGGCCGCCCTACGTGCCGCGTCCTCAGCTGCGACCTGAGCGGCGAAGGGCGTTCCCTTCCGGCTTCCCTTGAAGTTCACGCGGCCGGCGCTGGACCACGCAATTACGTTGCCCTGCATATCCGTGAACGTAACAATCGTGTTGTTGAACGTCGCCTTGATGTGGGCGATCGCCTCCAGCACATTCTTGCTGCCTTTCGACTTCGTAGACTTCGTACTCTTGGTTGATTTCCTCGCCATAGTCCCTTACCGATTACTTCGTGGCCTTCTTCTTGCCGGCAACGGTCTTCTTCGGCCCCTTCCTCGTACGGGCGTTGCTGCGCGTTCGCTGCCCACGCACGGGCAGGCCGCGGCGGTGCCGCAATCCTCGATAGCATCCGATTTCGATCAAACGGCGAATGTTTTGCTGGATCTCGCGCCGCAGGTCACCCTCGACGCGGTAATCGTTCTCGATGATCTCGCGAAGCTTGGCGACCTCTTGATCGCTCAGGTCGCCCATCTTGCGGGTGGGGTCCACTCCCGCCTTCTCGCAGATCTCGAGAGCCGTCGTTCGGCCGATTCCATACAGGTACGGCAAAGCGAAGGCGACGGCCTTGTTTCTTGGCAGGTCAACACCGGCAATTCGCGCCATTCTCCGCCTCGCCTCCTACCCTTGCCGCTGCTTGTGCTTCGGATTCGAGCACAGCACGCGAACCACACCATGCCGCCGCACAATCTTGCAGCGGTCGCACATCTTCTTGACGCTTGTTCGTACCTTCATCGCTAAATCCCAAAATGCCCGATACTCGTCAGGCGCAAGCGGTGAGTATACCCATCTCGGGGGGCTATTCGTCAACCGTCGGAGCCTGGCCTTTATCCCGGTACACGATCCGGCCGCGGGTCAGGTCGTAGGGGGAAAGCTCCACCTTGACCCGGTCTCCGGGCAGGATTTTGATCCAGTGCATCCGCATCTTTCCGCTGATGTGCGCCAGGATCTCGTGTCCCGTGTCCAGTTTCACGCGGAAGTTCGTGCTCGGCAACTTTTCCGTTACCGTGCCTTCCACGATCAAGCCGCGCTCCTTGTCGCTGGTCTTTACCTTCCGTTGTTTACCCATACTACTCCTATATTATGCTTCATTTGGCAGTGTCAAAACCATCGGGCCGTCCTCTGTAACGGCGATTGTGTGCTCGAAATGCGCGGAGAGAGAGCCGTCAGCCGTCACCACCGTCCAGCCATCCGACAGCGTTTTCACCTTCCATGTCCCCGCATTCACCATAGGCTCTACGCAGAACGTCATCCCTCGTTTGATTGCTGGGCCGCCCCCTTTCTTCCCAAAGTTCGGAACCGACGGGTCTTCGTGGAGGTTCCTGCCAATCCCATGGCCCGTCAGATCGCGGACCACGGAATAACCATTCGACTCCACGTACGTCTGAACGGCATGCCCAATCGCTCCGATCTTTCGCGATTCTCTGCATTGGGCTATCCCTTGCATGAGACTCTCTCGGGTCACGTTGAGCAACCGTTGAGCTTCCTCTGAGATCCTGCCGACCGGGTACGTCCAGGCCCCATCCCCATGGAAGCCGTCTTTGAAGGCGCCGACGTCCAACGATACAATATCACCTTCCTCGAGAACGCGATCGGATGGGATGCCGTGGACGATTTCGTCGTTCACCGAAATGCACACCGAAGCGGGAAAGCCTCGATAGTTCTTGAACGACGGCGTTGCGCCCTGCGATCGGATGTACGCCTCGCCGATCTCATCGAGCTCCTTGGTCGTTGTCTTCCCGGGAACGATTGCGGAAGCCATGACGCGGAGCGCTTCGGCGACGATCCTCCCAGACTCGCGCATGAGTGCAATCTCGTCTTGCCTCTTCAGAAAAATCACGCCTCGAGCACCGACTGGATTCGATCGTAGACCTCTTCGATCGTTCCGGAAGCGTCAATCTCTCGCAGAATGGACTTCGCGCGGTAATAGTCAACGAGCGGGGCGCTCTTTTCGAGGTAGACGCGTAGCCGATTCCTGACTGCCTCCGGATCGTCGTCCGCCCGCGTCTGGAGCCTCGACGAGCAAACGTCACACGTGCCGAACGTCTTCGGAGGGTTGTTCTTTTGGTGATACGTCGCGCCGCAATTCAGGCAGGTCAATCGCCCGGCCAGTCGCGTCACGACCTCCTCTTCGGGCGTGACCAGGGCGAGCACGTAATCGAGCTTCTTGCCGTTGCGCTCGAGATGTTCATCCAGCGCCTTTGCCTGTTCCACGGTGCGAGGAAAGCCGTCAAGCAGGTACCCGCCCTTCCGTTCGGCCTCGTCCAAGTACTTCTCCATCATCTGGATGATGACTTGGTCGGGAACGAGCTCACCCTGATCCATGTACTGCTTCGCCGTTTTGCCCAGTTCGGTACCGTTCTCGACTTCTTGTCGAAGCAGGTCACCCGTCGCAATCTGCACGAGGCCTTTGCGCAGGGAGAGCAATCTTGCTTGAGTTCCCTTCCCCACTCCGGGCATGCCGAGCAGGACGATTCTCACCGCCCGTACCCTCGCATCAGCAGGTTCGCCTCGATCTGTCGCATGAGATCGAGAACCACGCTGACGATGATGAGCAACGAAGTGCCACCGATCATGCGGACGCTTTGGATTCCGGTTAGGACCGGAATCCAATAGGGCACAAGCGCAACGAACGCGAGGAAGAGAGCGCCGACGACCGTTACTTTCGTAATGACATCGTCCAAGAACTTCTCCGTCTGCTTACCCTGACGGACGCCGGGAATGTAGGCGCCACTCTGTTTCAGGTTCTTGGCAATATCCTCGACGTTGTACTGGATGGCCGTCCAGAAATAGGTGAAGAAAAAGATCAGCGCTCCGTATACAACAGTCCCTGTGACCCAGTGGTACCAAAACGCCCCGGGCGAAGGGCTCAAGAACGCGCCCACCTCGACCCAGAAGTTGTGCCAACCGGTTCCGGGTTGCCCGAACGAGGCAAACTGCTGGGGCAAAAAGATCAAGGCAACCGCAAAGATGATCGGAATGACGCCGGCTGCGTTGACGGGGATCGGCAAGTACGATGTTTGTCCTCCCAATACGCCGGTGCCCGTGTGACGGCGCATGTGCTGGATCGTGATCCGCCGCTGCGCCACGGTGAAGTAGACAATCAGAGCGGTGATCGCGATGAAAATCAGCAGCAAGAGACCGATCTGCCAGATCTGCACCACGCCGGTTCGCGCCTCTTCCATCAGCAGCGAGGTTTGATACGGCAAGCTGACGACGATGCCCGCGAAAATCATCAGACTGACGCCTTGGCCGATCGCCTTTTCCTGAATCTGCTCGCCGAGCCAAAGCACGAACTGGGCGCCTGCTGTCCAGAAGACGACGATCAGCACCTTATCCCAAAGGGTGAGATCCCCAAGTCCGGCCCTCAGCAATCCGAGGAAACCGATGCTTTGGAAAACACAGAGAACGATCGTCAGCAGCTTCGTTCTCTGCGCTTGACGCTGCCGCGCGTACCGGCCGCCTTCCTGGTCCTCTTGCTTCAGTGCAGGAATCGCGACCTTCATCAACTGCATGATAATGGAGGCTGTGATATACGGGTTGAGACCCAAACTGAAAATGCTCAGCCGGTAGATACCCCGTCCGCCGAACAGGCCCAACATCTGCAAAAGCGAGCTGTTCTTGACCAGCTCCGCAATCGTTCCCGCGTCAAACCCGCGAATGGGCACCGACACTTGCAGGCCGATTGCGTAAATCCCGAAGATGGCGAAGATGAATAGGATCCGTTGCCGTAACTCCGGCTCATCCCACGCCATTCGGAATGTGTCGGCTAATTTCACAGACGAACGACCTCGCCCCCTGCCTTCTCGATCTTCTCGACCGCAGTTCGACTGAACGCGTGCGCCTTGACCGTGAGCTTCTTCGACAGCTCGCCATGCCCGAGAATCTTCAGGCCATCCTTCATGTTACCGACCAGTCCCAATTCACGCGCGCGCTCCGGCGTCAGTTCGTCGCCGTCCTGAAGCTCTCGATCGAGGACGCCCACATTGAGCACTGCGTACTCAATGTGGTTCGGATTGCGGAAACCCTTCTTGACCGGTAGACGACGGTGGATTGGAGTCTGACCGCCTTCGAACCGGGGGTTGATCGTGCTTCGAGACTTCTGCCCCTTCGTGCCACGACCGGCGGTCTTGCCACTGCCCGAGCCGATTCCGCGCCCTACTCGGCGCTTCTTCTTTCGGGCGATTCCAGAATTCCCAAGCAGATGAATCTTACTCATGGACCGGACGAACCTCCACCATATGCCGCACGTTGTGCAGCATGCCACGCAGAGATGGTGAATCCTCGTGGATCACCACCTGGTTCAGCTTTCGCAACCCCAGCGCCTGAAGCGTCTTGCGGTTTCTGGGCTTGCTACCAATCGGACTCCGTACTAACTTGACTTGAATCTTCATTTCGAGACTCTTCCTCGCGGACTTTCGCCAACCATGGCGTCAACTCTTCTGAGGGCAAACCGCGCTGCGTTGCCCGATCCTCTGGAACGACCAATTGCTTGAGTGCATCAATCGTCGCGTAGGCGCAGTTCACCGCCGTACGACTTCCCAGCGTCTTCGCCAGGACGTCGCTCACGCCAGCCAACTCCAGCACGACGCGAACCGCTCCACCGGCGACCACACCCGTACCCGGGCTGGCCGGCTTGAGCAGGACGGTCGTCGCGCCCATCTTGCCAATCACCTCGTGCGGAATGGTGCGCCCAGCGAGCGGCACGTCGATCATGTTCTTCTTCGCGGCGTCCTCGCCCTTTCGAATGGCATCCGGAACGCCGCGGGCCTTGCCAATCGCAACGCCCACTTTGCCATTCGAGTCGCCTACCACGACGAGGCAGGACCAGGACGGCGTCTTGCCGCCCTTGTGGGTCTTACTGACTCGGCGCGTGTTGGCGACCTGGGAATGGACGCCGTCGCCGAGATCCCTTCTTGATCCTTGCATTGAGAACCGCATACTAAAACTCCAGCCCTGCCTTTCGAGCGCTATCGGCCAGCGCAGCGACTCGACCGGCGTACCTGTACCCGCCGCGATCGAACACGACCTTGCTAATCCCTTTCTCCTTCAATCGTTCAGCGATGAGACGGCCCACTTCGACAGCGCCCGAGACCGCGCCACCGCCTTCCACACCCTTCTCCAAGGAGCTGGCGTGAGCGAGCGTGACTCCGGCCTCATCGTCAATCGCCTGAGCGATGATGTGCCGCAGGCTACGGTACACGCAAAGCCGTGGGCGCTCTGCGGTGCCGCGCACCCGCTTGCGGATGCGCTTGTGCCGAATCTTTCGCATATCCTCTCGTGTCTTCGTTGCCATCGTTACGCCGTCGCCCTCTTGCCTTGCTTCAGTTTCACCACTTCGCCTTCGTATCGAATTCCCTTACCCTTGTACGGGTCAGGCTTTCGAATCTTGCGAATGTCCGCGGCGATCTGACCGACCTTTTGCTTGTCAATCCCGGACACCACGATCCGGTTGATGCGGCCGCGGTCCTCCTGCACCACCTCGAAGGTAATCCCTTCCGGCGGCGCGATCGTTACCGGATGGCTGAATCCGAGGTTCAGCACGAGGTCCTTGCCTTGCACTTGGGCGCGATAACCCACGCCGTGGATCTCGAGCGACTTCTTGAATCCCTCCGAGACCCCAACGATCATGTTATGGATCAGCGTTCGAGCTAGCCCGTGCTGACTGCGGTGGCGAGCCTGCTCCGTCGGGCGCTCTACCACAACCGTGTTACCTTCCACCTTCACCGTAAGATCCGGGTGGATCGGTTGGGACAGCTCGCCTTTGGGGCCTTTCACCACCACGTGGTTGCCGGCTTCCACCGTCACGGTCACGCCGCTCGGAATGGGGATCGGTTTCTTTCCTACTCGTGACATCGCTTACCAGACCTCGCAAATCACCTCGCCGCCGAGCCTCCTTTTACGGGCATCGCGGTCGGTCATCACGCCTTGATTCGTCGTCAAAATCTGCGTTGCAAGCCCGCTTCGACGCGGTCGCAACTCGCTCGCTGACTTGTAGATCCGCAGTCCGGGCTTGCTCACCCGCTTGATCTCTCGAAGCACGGGACGGCGCTGCCCGTCGTACCGCAAGTGAACGCGAAGGATTCGAAACTTGCCGTCGGAAGAGACTTCGTAGTCAGAAAGGAACCCTTCATTCTTGAGGATCCGCACGATCTCCTCTTTCACTTTGCTGTACGGAGCCTCAACAGAAGAGAGACGGCCATGGTAGCCGTTCCGAATTCGCGTCAACAGATCTGCAATCGGATCGCTATGCATCGCTTTACCAGCTCGACTTCGTCACGCCCGGCAGCTTGCCCCAAGAGGCCAGCTCGCGCAGGCAGATACGACAAACCCCGAAGTATCGGAAGTAGCCACGCGGCCGACCGCAAATCTGGCAGCGGTTGTACGACCGAACCTTGAACTTCGGTTTCCTCTTCTGTTTCGCTTTAAGACATTCTTTTGCCATAGTTCTCTATCTCTTCGACGCAATCGCGCAGTATACCCAAACTTAGCCTTCGCTTTCGGCTTGTCTCCTCCGTTCGTATTCCTGAATCAGCGCCTGCTGCTCGTTCATCGGCATCTCCTCGTAGTGGGAGAACTGAGCGCGGAAACGCCCACGACCTTTCGTGATCGAGCGCAGGTCGAGTGCGTACTTCGCCATCGTGGCCATCGGCACCTGAGCTTTGATCGTTTGCACGCCCGGGCCGGTCATCTCCATGCCGACCGGCCGACCGCGCCGTGTGTTCAGATCGCCCATGACGTCCCCGGTGAACTCCTCGGGGACCGTGACTTCGACATCGAGAATCGGCTCAAGGATCGTGACCCCCGCCTTCTCGGCGGCTGCTCGGAAGGCAAGCGCACCCGCCATCTTGAACGCCTGCTCGCTGGAGTCCACCTCATGGTAGCTTCCGTCATACACTACGACCTTCACATCCACGACCGGGTGCCCGGAGACGAGGCCCTTCTCCATCACCTCGCGCACGCCCTTTTCGATCGCTGGGATGTAGTTCTTGGGGATCGCCCCACCCACGATGCGCTCGCCGAACTCGAACCCACCGCCACGCGGCAGCGGTTCCACCTCGATCCAACAGTCGCCGTACTGGCCGCGCCCGCCGGTCTGTTTCTTGTATTTGCCTTGCGCTTGGGCAGGCTTCATCAGCGTCTCGCGATAGGGGATCTGTGCTTCCGCCGTATCCACGTTCACACCGAACTTCTCGCGGAGCTTCTCGATGGCGACATCGAGGTGGATGTCGCCCATACCTTCAATAATGTCCTGAGCGCTCTCCACGTTTCGGGTGTGACGGAAGGTGGGGTCCTCGTCAACGATGCGCGCGACGGCCTGGCCAAGTTTGTCTTCGTCGGCTTTCGTCTTCGGAACGATCGCAATTCGATAAATCGGTTCCGGGAACTCGATCGGAGCCAGCGCGCGGACGTTCTTGGCGTCGCACAGAGTATCGCCGGTACGCGTGTGCTGCAGTTTCGCCACCGCGCAAATGTCGCCCGCAATCACCTTCGTTGTGGGAAGCTGCTCCTTGCCACGCGGGAAGAACACAGTTCCCATTCGCTCGCTGTCGCCCGTGCGAGCGTTCTTGACGGCAAGCTCGGGCGTCAGGGTCCCCTGCATCACACGCAGGTAGTTGATCTTGCCGACGTACGGGTCCGCGGTCGTCTTGAAGACGAAGCCGAGGAACGGAGCATTCGGGTCGGCCGCGATCTCCTCCTCGCCGGACCGCTTGGGTTTCTCTGCGGGGCTTGGGATGGCTCCGACGATACGATCCAAGAGCAGCGTCACTCCGACACCGGTTGCAGCGCTCCCACACAGCACGGGCACGACCTTGCCCGACGCCACACCGACCTCCAAGCCGTGAATGACCTCTTCCTCGGTCAGCTTCTCGCCTTCGAGGTATTTCATCATCAGCTCGTCGTCGCCCTCGGCTGCAGCGTCCATCATTCGCGAGGCGGCGGCCTCCATCTCGCCCGCCATCTCCGCAGGCGGTTCCAGAATCTTCTCATCCTTGACGCCGCCTTCATGGACCTTTTTGTCCACGAGGTCGAGAACGCCGCGGAAGTTGAGCTGCGCGCCGACCGGGAGAACGAGCGGCACGACGCGGACTCCGAATCGCTCGTCGAGCGACTTCATCGCACCGCTGTAGTCCGCGTTCTCTCGCTCCATCTTGTTGATGAAGATGATCTTGGCAAGCCCCTCCTTCTCGGCGACTTCCCAGGCGTTGTCGAAACCGACTTCCAGACCGGCTTGCGCTGGCGCGACGAGGATCATCGCTTCGACCACACGGGCGACGCCGTACAGGTCGCCAATGAAGTCTGGGTAACCAGGGACGTCAATAATGTTGATCTTGTGATCCTTCCACTCGATCGGAATCACCGACGCGTTCAAACTGATCTTGCGGCTGATCTCTTGAGAATCGAAGTCGGACACGGTAGTGCCCTGCTCGACGCTTCCGAGACGATTCGTGACTCCGGCTGCATAGAGCATCTGCTCTACGAGGGTCGTTTTGCCCGCGCCGCCGTGTCCGACGATCGCGACGTTACGAATCTTTTCGGGAGCGTATTCCTTCACAGTACCTTTCGATCCTCCTTATTTGTCTCGTAGCGGCAGCCCCAGTTTCTTGAGCAGCGCCAAGCCCTCCTCGTCGGTACGAGCGGTCGTGCAGATCGTGATGTCCATACCGCGGATCTTGTCAAAAGTGTCGTAGTTGATCTCTGGGAAGACCAGCTGTTCTTTGAGGCCCATCGAGTAGTTCCCCCGTCCGTCGAAGGACTTGGGGTTCAAGCCGCGGAAGTCTCTCAATCGAGGCAGAACGATGGTGATCAACTTGTCCAAAAAGTGATACATCCGTTCGCCGCGGAGCGTCACCTTGCAACCGATCTTGTAGCCCTCGCGGATCCGGAAGTTGGCGATGGACTTGCGGGCCGTGGTTACAACCGGCTTCTGCCCCGAGATGACCATCAGGTCCCGAATCGAGTTCTCCAGGGACTTCGAGTCAGAGTGTCCCTCTCCGACGCCCATGTTGATGACGATCTTGGACAGTCGCGGCGCCTGCATCGGCGTCGTGTAGCCCAACTCCTTCATCAACTCCGGCAGGACGTTCTGTTCGTAATGATCCCTAAGGCGGCTGCGAGGCGGCTTCACCGCCTGCTCGGCCGTCTCCATGGTCGCTGTGCTTTCCTTTTCTTTCGCCTTGGACTTCGCCATCTTTTCTTCCTCTAATCGCGATCAATCAATTCGCCGCTTTTCTTCGCATAGCGTTTGAGTTTTCCGTCCTCGAGCCTGCGCCCCACGCGGGTCTTCTCGTTGGTTAGGGGGTCAACCAGCATGACGTTGCTGACGTGGATCGGCGCCGGAATTCGCATCTTCTCGCCCTGCTCACCGATTCGCTCCGGCTTCTTGTGCTTCGTAACGGCGTTCAACGGGATCGGCTTCCCATCCTTGTCCTTGGTCAAGCCTTCGACCACGACCTTCATCTTTTCCGGGATGACTCGAATGACGAGACCGCGCTGGCCCTTGTCCTTGCCAGCGATGATCTCGACTGTGTCGCCCTTCTTGATCTTCAGCTTCGGTCTTGGTTTGTTTTTGTCGTTTGCCTTGGTCTTTGCCATTTAGAGCACCTCCGGTGCGAGCGAGACGATCTTCATGAACTCCTTCTCGCGGAGCTCTCTCGCGACGGGACCGAAGATTCGCGTGCCGCGCGGCTCCTTGGTCTGCGGGTTGATGACGACGCAGGCGTTGTCGTCAAACCGCACCGTGCTGCCGTCAGGCCGCCGGATGTCGCGCCGGGTGCGGACGATGACCGCTCGCACGACGTCGCCCTTCTTGATGGGCATGTTCGGCGTCGCGGACTTCACCGCACCGACGATCACGTCGCCCACGCCGCCGTACCGCGGCTGCGAACCCTTCAGGACTCGGATGCACTGAATCTCGCGCGCGCCCGAGTTATCCGCAACTTTGAGACGTGTATATGCCTGAATCATTTACTTCGCCTTCTCGATGATGCGACTCACCCGCCACCGCTTCTCCTTGCTCAGCGGGCGCGTCTCCATGATTTCCACGCGATCGCCAACGCCGCAACCCAGTTCGTCATGGGCCTTGAAGCGCTTGGCTCGCAAAACCGTTTTCTTGTACAGCGGATGCTGCACCTGTCGCATGACACGGACTACCACGGTCTTCTCCATCTTGTCGGAGACGACGATGCCTTGCCGTACCTTTCTTCGATTTCGTTCTCGGATCTCGCTCATTTCTTAGCTTCCTCTCGCTCCTTTTCCGTCAGGATGGTCAAGATGCGAGCAATGTTGTGGCGCGTTACCTTGATGGCCGCGGTGTCCTGCGTCTCGCGAAGCGCGAGGCGGCGGCGGAGGTCGTAGAGCGCCGCTCTCTCCTTCTCGACGAGTTCGCGCAGTTCCGGAATGGTCTTCTCTCGTAGGTCCTTCGGCTTCAATCCCTTCATTCCGTCGTTTCCTCCTGGGTGGTTTCTTCCGCCTCAGGTTCCTGGCTTGCACTCGCCTTACGCTCCAGGATGAACTTGGGCGGATGCGCTTCGATCTCGCGCTGGTCGGCCGTAGAGACTTCGGCGTGATCCGGGAAATCGTGTCGCGTCACGAACTTGACCTTGATCGGCAGCTTGTGCGCTGCGCGCCGCATCGCCTCTCGCGCGATGTCCACCGGCACGCCCGACATCTCGAACAGAATCCTTCCGGGCTTCACGACAGCCACCCAGCCCTCCGGGCTCCCCTTGCCCGAGCCCATGCGCGTCTCGGCCGGCTTCTTAGTGTACGGCTTGTCGGGGAAGATTCGGATCCAGATCTTGCCGCCCCGGCGGACGTGACGCGTCATGGCAACGCGGGCCGCCTCGATCTGGCGGTTCGTGATCCAGGCAGGCTCAAGCGCTTGGATTCCGTAATCCCCGAAATCCAGCTTCGTGCCGCCTTTGGCCATTCCTTTCATTCGGCCGCGAGCGACCTTTCTGTGTTTGACGCGCTTAGGCATCAACATGGGTGCTTTCCTCCGTGTTCTTGGGTTCTTCGGTCAGGGTCGGCTCGTCGGACGGCGCACTCTCGATCACGCTACCGCCTTCAAGCTCGAATCCTTGCTGTTGAGGGGTTTGGCGTACCCGTTCGCGGAGAACCTCTCCGCGATAAACCCACACTTTCACGCCCACGACTCCGTAAGTCGTATAGGCCTCGGCAAGACCGTAATCAATGTCCGCGCGAAGCGTGTGGAGCGGAATTTTACCCACCTTCTCCGACTCGCTGCGAGCGATCTCTGCGCCGCCCAACCGGCCGGAGCACACGACCTTCATGCCTCGACCGTTGTTCCGCAAGTGCCTGCCAATCGCCTGCCGCATTGCCCGACGATGGCTGATCCGTCGCTCGAGCTGAAGAGCGATATTGTCCGCAATCAGTTGGGCGTCCAGCTCCGGTTGGTGACTCTCTTTGACATCTACGTGCACGACCGCGTCGGGGTCCAGCCCGCGCACCATGTCCTGCAGGTTCTTAGACAGCTGGGCGATGCCCTGTCCTTGGCGCCCGATCACCGCACCGGGACGCGCGGCAAAGATGGTTACCCGCACGTTGTTCATCGCGCGCATGATGTCCACCTTGCTGACCAGGCCTTTGCCCAGTTCCTTGCGGATGAACTCGCGAATCCGGTAGTCAACGTACAGATGCTTCTTGTACGTCTTCTTGTCCGCGTACCAGCGGCTGTCCGGTTCGCGGATCACACCGATTCGAAATCCAATTGGATTGATTTTCTGACCCAACGTTTACTCCTTGTTCTCCTCTGAACTCGTCTCATCGTCCGCCGCTTCCGGTTCTTCGGCTGGCGCAGCCTCGGCTTTCTCCTCGCCTGTGTCCGCTGCTTCTGCCTCGGAAGCGGTCGCCTGTTCGTCGGTCGTCTCGGCTACGACCTCTTCAGCAGCCTCCTCTTTGGGCTTCTTCGATTTCTTCTTCTTGGGTTCCTCAAACTTCGGCCGCGGCTTCGGCTTGGCGTTGGAACGCGGCGCTTCGAACGGCTCCCCGGGCTCCAGAATGACCGTGATGTGGCTCGTTCGTCGCAGGATGATGTTGCCCCGACCCATCGCACGCGGCTTGAGGCGCTTGAGCCTCCAACCCTCGTCCACAAGGACGTTGCGGACGATGAGCGAGTCGGGCTGGAGGTCGTGGTTCTCGACCGCGTTGCCCACCGCGCTCCGGAGCACCTTTCGAATGAGCCTCGCGCCCTTGGACGGGTGGTAGCGCAGCTCCGCAAGGGCCAGCACAGCGTGCTTGCCCTTGATCTCGTTCGCCACCACCCTCGCTTTGCGGGGCGGGACTCGCAACCTCTTACCTACTGCTCGAACTTCCATCGTAAATCCTCTTCATTTGATCTCGTTTCTTCGTGTCAATCGTAAACTGAATCGCCGTCACTTCCATGCCTTGAAGCGCGGGCACGTTCGTCACGGTCCCGTCCGCTTCGACGAGCTTCCCTGTCTTGAGGTCGAACTTGGCCGTGTACGCGAGCGACATCTCCTTCGAGAAGCCCGGGCCTAACAGCTTCGAGCGAACGGTGACCACCGCATTGCCGTCTGAAACCCGCAGAAGCGCGGCTTCTCCCGTGAGCTTCGTTCCCGACGGATCCGAAGACTCGAACGCAAACGGCACAGCCTTTCCCACCGACAGAGGACTGCCCGGCAGGACAAAAAGGTATCGGAGGAACGCCAGATTGTTCCCGACCGCGACCGGCAGGCCGTTGAGCACGAAACCCTGGCTGTTCATCCGAAGCCGGAGCGGTGGCGGCGGATTGGACGGCATCTCCTGATCGCCCATCTTCACCCTGAGGTTCGAGAGGGCAAGTTCGACAGTCGCCTTGTCTCCGTCAGCCTCGAGCGTCTTTTCCCGCAGGTCCAGCTGCACCAAGATCTCGCCGAACGACGACTCGACGCTCAGGTTCGCATACAGCGTGCGCTCCTCGCCGGCAACGAAGACCCGCTTGAGGGTCACCGCGTCCTGCGCCGCCCAAACCACCGCTGCGAGACAGAGGGCGCCGATCATACGTTTCTCACCTTCTTGATAACGAAATTGCCTTTGATCTCTCCCCCGAGTTCTTCATCCTCGGCGGAGAGGGACCCTTCCGCCTTGACGAGCTTGCCCGTCTTGCTGTTCACGTACGATGTGAACTCAAACTTTCCGGGTGGGAGCTCTTTCCCGGCGCTCTCCATCGTGTACTTCAACATCGCGACGTGCTCTTCGTACAGTCGGCCTGTCGCCACCAACTGGACTGTGCCCTTCAGCTCCAGGCTTCCATCTTCGGAGGACCACTTGAACGAGGTTTCCTCACCGATCTTCAATTCCTTTCCGGGAACGAAGAAGGCAGGGAGAACCATCGCCACCGGGTCGTCCGGGTTGTCGAGCGCGAGCTTCTTGGGGAGCCCGTTCGCGCCGTAGACTGCGACGATCTCCTCGGGGAGGTCAATGCCCGGCAGCTCTTCACCTCCGAGCTTCAGAGAAACCTTATCATAGGAAGCTTGCACGCGCGCCTCGCCGTTCTCGAGCGCTTCCTGAACCTCGAGCGTGAAGGCGACAAACGCAGTGACGGACTGGCCTTCGAATGCGTCCCCTTCAAACGAGAGGTCGAGGGTGTACGCCTGCTTCTCGCCCTTTTCCCACGACCGCGTAAGGTTGACACTCGCCGGCGGCGCATCTTGCGGCGCCAGCAAGCCGACCGTCGCGATAGTGGCAAGGGCAAGAGAAATCATTTGACTCGGCTACTCCTATCCACGAGCGAGCCGCCGTGACCGCGGAACGTCCGCGTTGGCGCGAACTCGCCCAACTTGTGGCCCACCATGTTCTCCGTAATGAAAACGGGAATGTGCTTTCGGCCGTCGTGCACTGCGATCGTGTGCCCAATCATTTCGGGCACGATGGTGCTCCGCCGAGACCAGGTCTTGATCATGACCTTTTGACCTGACTCGTTCAGCTTCAGCACCTTCTTCATCAAGTGCTCGTCAACGAAAGGACCCTTCTTGATACTTCGAGGCATTAGCGTTTCCTCCTTCGGATGATGAAGCGGTCGCTGCGCTTGTTGCGTCGAGTGCGCGTACCGAGCGCCTTGTTGCCCCAGCGGTCAACGGGACCCTTCTTGCGGCCGACGCCAGCCTTTGCCTCACCACCGCCGTGCGGGTGATCGCGCGGCGTCTTCGCGACACCGCGAACGTGCGGCTTGCGTCCTTTGCCACGGTTCTTGCCGGCCTTGCCGATGGACTCGTTCTCGTGGTCCGCATTGCCGACCTCGCCAACGGTGGCACGGCACTTCGAGTGAATCAGGCGCATCTCGCCGCTTGGCAGGCGGAGGGTTACGTAGTCGCCCTCCTTCGCCATGATTTGGGCTCCCATCCCAGCGGCTCGGGCGATCTGGCCGCCGTGCCCAGGCTGCAATTCAACGTTGTGGACCCGCGTACCCAGCGGAATGTTTGCAAGCGGAAGGCAGTTTCCGACCCGGATATCCACGTTCTCGCCCGACTCGACGCGATCGCCCACCTTCAGACCATTCGGGGCGAGGATGTATCGCTTCTCGCCGTCCATGTAGTGGAGCAAAGCGATCCGCGCCGTGCGGAACGGGTCGTACTCGATGTGAGCGACCTTCGCCTGCACACCGTCCTTGTTCCGCTTGAAGTCAATCATGCGATAGAGGCGCTTCGTCCCGCCGCCGCGTTGGTAGGCGGTGATGCGACCCTTGTTGTTTCGCCCGCCGGTGCGGCGTCTCCCTTTGACGAGACCCTTCTCCGGTTCGCGCCGGGTTAGGTCGCTGTAATCCGATGTGACCAGGAATCGCCGGCCGGGTGAAGTCGGTTTGTGCTTTCGAACTGGCATGTTACGCTCCTATGTCCTCCAGGAACTGGCCCGGAGCCAGTGTGATGATCGCCTTCTTCCGGTCGGGACGCTTGCCCGCGGGCTGACGCCCCCTCTGGACCGTCTTGCCCTTCACGTTGATCACGTTCACGTCCACGACCTTGATCTTGTCTTTCTCTTTCTTCTTGCCTCGGTTGTAGATCGCCTCGATCGCGCGGGCGATTTCGAGCTTGTTGGCGTCCTTGTGCACGAAGAAGACGTAACGGCCTTCTTCCTTGAGGCGGATGCTCTTTTCGGTGAGAACCGGTGCAAGAACGATCTGTTCTGGTGTTTTCACTTCGCCCACACCTCCTCGATGCGGTTCATGGCCTCTTGGGTGACGATGATCTTGCCGGCCAGCAGTAAGTCCCGAGCGCTAAACGCCTGAGTCCGAACGGGCTCGCCGCCAGGCTTGACCGACGCGGGGGCAGTCCGCACCTCGACGCGACGATCCGGGTCATTCCGAAGGTTGCGGAAGCTCTTGACGACTACATCGTCCACCTCCGGCAGGATGACGAGGATCCTCTTCGCGTCTGCGCCGATCGTGTTCAAGAACTCGACCGCATGCTTCGTCTTCGGTTCGTCGAACTTGATTTCGTTGACGAGGATTACGTCGCCGTCCTCGACTCGCGCTCGCAGGGCCCCGAGAATGGCGAGACGACGCTCGCGCCGGTTGACCTTCAGGCTGTAGTCGCGCGGCTTCGGCGGATGCACGACGCCACCATGGGTGAAATGCGGTGCGCGAATCGAGCCTTGCCGCGCCCGCCCGGTCTTCTTCTGGCGGTACGGCTTGCGTCCGCCGCCGCGAACCTCTGCCCGAGTCTTTGCAGAGTGCGTTCCCTGTCGCTTGTTCGCCTGCTCAGCGACCACGACTCGGTGCAGCACAGAGCGCCTCACGCGGGCATTCGCGATCTGCTCGCTCAGCGTGTGCTTGCCCTTCGCCTTGCCCTTGGCATCCAGTATCTTGAGTTCCATTACGACTTACCTCCGATCTTTCGGATCTGGACAAGGCCACCGTTCGCGCCCGGAACGCTGCCGCTTACGAGCAGCAAGTTTCGCTCGGGATCTACTTGCACGACCTTCAAGCCTTTCTGCGTGACCCTCTCATTGCCCATGTGTCCGGGGCCTCTCTTGCCCTTGAACACGCGGGCGGGACCGGTCGCGCCGCTCGAGAGCGGACGGCGGTGGGTCATGTAACCGTGCGTCTGATCCTGTCCCGCGAAGTGGTGTCTCTTGACGACACCGGCAAACCCACGGCCCTTGCTGGTGCCAGTCACCGCAATCGCTTCCCCTTCTTGGAAGATCTCCACGGAGAGCACCTGCCCGACGGAAAACTGCGAAGGGTCCTCAACCCGAAACTCTCGCAGCACGCGCACCGGGCCGACACCGGCCTTCTTCAGGTGGCCGATCTCCGGGAAGGTCAGGCGACTCGGTTTCGTCTCTTCGTACCCGACCTGGATTGCGTTGTAGCCGTCCTTTTCTTCGGTCTTCACCTGGGTGACGACCACCGGTCCGGCCTGCAATACGGTGACGGGCACCATCTTCCCCTCTTCGGAGAAGAGATGCGTCATACCAACTTTTCTACCCAGTAATCCTGGCGCCATTGATTCTTACTCCTTTGCCTCATCGGTCCTTGGGGCGTTGGCTTGGCGTTGCCCTTCTTCGAGGGGCGCCCACCCCTTCCACGAGGCTCGTTGATCCGACTCTTCTGTTGACAGTTCCTCCATGGTTAGAGCTTGATCTCGATGTCCACGCCGCTCGGCAGTTCCAGCCGCATCAGCGCGTCGATCGTCTTGTTCGTCGGTTCGAGGATGTCAATGAGACGCTTGTGCGTGCGGATCTCCCAGTGGTCCATCGACTCCTTGTCGATGTGCGGCCCCTTGATCGTGCAGAACCGACGGATGTCGGTCGGCAGCGGCACGGGGCCGCTCACGCGAGCACCCGTGCTCCGCGCCGTCTCCACGATCTTCTCCGCCGACTGGTCAATAGACCGGTGGTCGTACGACTTCAGTTTGATTCGCACCTTATCGGCTCTCATCGCTTGCTCCTCGAAAGGTCAGCATTCGGCGACTCACCGAACTCTGACCGAAGGTCCGTCATTAGTCGAGCACCTGCGTGATCGAGCCGGCGCCGACCGTGCGTCCGCCTTCGCGGATCGCGAACTTGGAGCCTTTCTCCATCGCGATCGGGGCGATCAGCTCAACCGTCATCGTAACGTTGTCGCCAGGCATGACCATTTCGACGCCTTCCGGCAGGTACAGCGTCCCGGTCACGTCCGTCGTGCGGAAGTAGAACTGCGGACGATAGCCGCTGACGAACGGCGTGTGGCGACCGCCTTCTTCCTTGCTCAGAACGTACACCTCGGCCTCGAACTTCTTGTGCGGAGTGATCGAACCGGGCTTCGCGATGACCATGCCGCGCTCGACTTCCTTCCGGTCCACGCCGCGCAAGAGCAAGCCAACGTTGTCGCCAGCCTGGCAGTAGTCGAGAATCTTGCGGAACATCTCGATGCCGGTAACGACCGTCTTCTTGGTCTCCTCGCGAAGGCCGATGATTTCGACCTCTTCCATCGACTTGAGCTGACCGCGCTCAACGCGGCCGGTAGCGACGGTACCGCGACCGGTGATGGTGAAGACGTCCTCGACTGCCATGAGGAACGGCTTGTCAATATCGCGCTCCGGCGTCGGGATGTAGTTGTCAACCGCATCCATCAGCTCGAGGATCTTCTTGGTCCAGGGATCTTCGAGGTTGATCGGATCCTGCTCCATGACCTTGAGGGCGGAGCCGCGAATGACCGGCACTTCGTCGCCGGGAAAATCGTACTTGCTGAGCAGATCGCGGACTTCCAGCTCCACGACGTCCAGCAGCTCTTCATCGTCCACCATGTCGCACTTGTTAAGGAAGACGACGATGTACGGGACGCCGACCTGGCGAGCCAAGAGAATGTGCTCGCGAGTCTGCGGCATGGGGCCGTCCGCGGCGGAAACGACGAGAATCGCGCCGTCCATCTGCGCCGCGCCCGTGATCATGTTCTTGATGAAGTCCGCGTGACCGGGACAGTCCACGTGCGCGTAGTGGCGATTCTTCGTTTCGTATTCGGCGTGGAAGATGTTGATGGTGATGCCGCGGGCCTTTTCTTCGGGCGCAGCGTCAATCTCATCATACTTCTTCGCTTCGGCGAGACCCTCCGCCGCGAGCACGCGCGTGATCGCGGACGTCAGAGTGGTCTTACCATGGTCAACGTGACCGATGGTTCCGATGTTGACGTGTGGTTTGGTTCGTTCGAACTTAGCTCTTGCCATGGTTTCCTCCTGATTACTTGGTCATATGTCCGTGGGTTTTGTTGATGATTTCTTGTGCCACATTCTGAGGAACTTCCTCATAGTGGGACGGGGTCACGTTTGGCGCGGCACGACCCTGTGAGAGCGAGCGGAGCGCCGTTACGTAACCAAAGAGTTCCGCGAGCGGAACGTGAGCCTTGACGACTTGCACGCCACCCGGAGCAGGCTCGGTTCCCTCGATGCGGCCTCGGCGAGAGTTGATATCGCCGATCACGTCACCGAGGTACTCCTCCGGAGTGGTCACTTCGACATGCATCACCGGTTCTTTCAAAGCCGGGTTCGCCTTCTGCATCGCGTCTCGGAAGGCGAGGATCGCCGCCTGCTTGAACGCGATCTCACTCGAGTCCACCTCGTGGTACGACCCGTCCACGAGCCGAACCTTCACGTCCACGACGGGATAGCCCGCCAGGACACCGCTCTCCATCGCCTCGCGAACGCCCTTCTCGACAGCCGGGATGTAATCCTTTGGAATCACACCGCCAACGATCGCGTTCTCAAACTGGAACCCCGCGCCAACCGGCAGCGGCTCGATCTCCAGAACGACGTGGCCGTACTGACCCGAACCACCCGTTTGGCGAATGAACTTGCCCTCGCCCTTTGCGTGCGTCCGCGGTGTCTCCTTGTACGCAACCATCGGGCGTCCCTGATTTGCATTCACGCCGAACTCGCGGCCGAGGCGATCCACGATGATCTCGAGGTGCAGCTCGCCCATGCCGCTGATAATCGTCTGGCCGGTCTCCTCGTTCGTCGAGATTCGGAACGTGGGGTCCTCTTGCGCCAACCGATGCAGACTCTGGGACAGCTTTTCCTGATCCGACTTGGACTTCGGCTCGATTGCGATCGAGATGACCGGATCCGGGAATCGAATCGCCTCGAGGACGATCGGATCCGACGGCGCGCAAACTGTGTTCCCAGTGGTGACGTCGTTGAGACCGATGACGCCGACGATGTCGCCCGTAAGCGCCTCGTCCACATCCTCGCGGCTATTGGCATGCATCCGCAGGATTCGACCGACCCGCTCCTTCCGCTTGACGAACTCGTTCGTCTGCGGATCTCGATAGCAAACCAACACCTGAGCGCTCTTTTCCAGCCTGCCGCTATACACCCGGATGTACGTGAGGCGACCGACGTATGGGTCGCTCATGATCTTGAACGCAAGAGCGGTAAACGGCTCGCCGTCGTCGGGCTTTCGCGTCAGCTCCTCGCCGGTGTCCGGGTTGACTCCCTTGACCGGGCCGATGTCGAGCGGCGAGGGCAGGAAGTCCACCACCGCGTCCATGAGGGCCTGCACGCCCTTATTCTTGAAACTGCTGCCGCATAGGACGGGCACGATGGTCGAGTCCAAGGTGCCTTGTCGAATGACGGAAACAATGGACTCGGTCGAAATCTCCTCCCCTTCGAGGAACTTCTCCATGATGGAATCGTCTACGTCCGCGCACGCCTCGAGCAGCTTCTCGCGGTACTCCGCGGCCTGACCCATCATTTCCTCGGGGATGTCTACGTCGTCGTACTCCTTACCGAGCTCGTCCTTGTAGATGCGGGCTTTCATGCGGATCAGATCCACGTACCCGCGGAAGTCCGACTCCGCGCCGATCGGGATCTGGATCGGGACGGCGTTCGCGCCCAGACGGTCTCGAATCTTACGGACGACCTCGAAGAAGTCGGCGCCGAGGCGGTCCATCTTGTTGATGTAGACGATGCGCGGGACGCCGTACTTGTTCGCTTGCCGCCAAACCGTTTCGCTTTGGGGCTGGACGCCCCCCACCGCGCAGAAGACGGCGATGACGCCGTCCAGGACGCGCAGCGATCGCTCGACCTCGACGGTGAAGTCCACGTGCCCGGGTGTGTCAATGATATTGACCTCGTGATCCCGCCAATAGCAGGTGGTTGCGGCGCTGGTGATCGTGATGCCGCGCTCTTGCTCCTGCTCCATCCAGTCCATCGTGGCCGAGCCTTCGTGCACCTCGCCGACACGGTGAATCTTGCCGGAGTAGAAGAGAATTCGCTCCGTTGTGGTCGTCTTGCCGGCATCAATGTGCGCAGCGATGCCGATGTTCCTGATCTTCTCGAGGGGAATTCGTCGCTTCATAAATCCTTAGAACCGGAAATGCGCGAACGCTTTGTTCGCTTCAGCCATCCGGTGTGTATCCTCCTTCTTCTTGACCGTAGGTCCTTCGCCTTTGTAGGCATCGAGAAGCTCGGCTGCCAACTTCTCGACCATGGACTTTCCGGCTCGCTTCCTTGCGTTTTGAACCATCCAACGAATCGCCAGTGTGCGCCGCCTCTCCGGTCGCACCTCGACAGGAACCTGGTACGTCTGACCGCCGACGCGTCGCGGTCGGACCTCTGTGATCGGCATACAGTTCTGGAGCGCCTTCTCGAACAGCTCCAGCGGCTCGACGCCCGCCTTCTCCGCACAAACTTGCAAAGCGCCGTAAACGATCTTTTCCGCCTTCACCTTCTTGCCATCCAGCATCAGACGATTAATAAAGCGCTGGATGAGCTCTGAGCCGTAAATCGGGTCAGGCAGGATCTTTCGCTTCGGTGTGTTCCCTCTTCGTGGCATTCCTTACCCCTTGGGCCTCTTCGTCCCGTACTTGCTGCGTCCCTGCTTCCGGTCCGCGGTTCCGGCGGTCTGCTCCGCGCCGCGGACGATGTGGTAACGAACGCCGGGGAGGTCCTTGACGCGGCCTCCCCGAACCAAAACGACCGAGTGCTCCTGGAGGTTGTGACCAATCCCAGGAATGTATGCCGTAACCTCAATGCCATTCGTAAGGCGAACGCGGGCAACCTTCCGAAGAGCCGAGTTCGGCTTCTTCGGCGTCACCGTTCGAACTACCGTGCAAACGCCGCGACGCTGCGGGTTCCCCCGAAGCGCCGGCGACTTGGACTTTCGCACGACCTTCTTTCGTCCTTTTCGAACCAGTTGGTTGACTGTCGGCATACTCTTACTCTCAATCGGCCCGTCGCCTATACCAAAAAACCGCCCATCAGCGACATCGGAGGGCGGTCTCACTCTTGCCCCGGACGAACCGGAGCCCGTTGTGGCCATTACGGAGCCATACTGGTGGGCAATCCCTCCTTAGTCACAAGCTTTTGGCGGTTCGCGGATAGACTCCCCGACCGCAGGGCGGATTTTGTACCATTCGCGCGGGCGATGTCAAGGGGTCAAGAGGCTCGTGCGCAAATCAGCCCGTCCGGGTGGCTGACTGCGGTCCACCCCGGAGGCAGTACAACCGTCGCGTCCTCCTGGATCAGCAGTGCGGGCCCGGTCACCACCTCCCCTTCCTTCAACGAGTGCCGAGGTCGAACCGGAGTCTTGCGCCGCTCACCCGAGAACCACACATCCACGGACCGGACGGACGGCTTGGCGGATCCTCTCCTATCTATAGGAGACGGTTCGCGCCCCCGTTTCGTGGCCACGACCCTCGCCGTCACCCACTCGACCGGCACGCCTGGCCGGCGAATGCCGTACAGGCGCTCATGCTCCTGCTCGAACCGCCGCGCCGAGGCCTCGAAACCGCCCGCAGCGCGAACTGCGATCGCGTAGCTCTGTCCGCGGTACCGCATTTCGGCAAACCTCTCCACCTCGTCGGCTTCGCAGTTCAGCCTCTGGAGCGCTTCGGCCTCCAGGTCCTGGTACAACTCCTCCCAAGCCGTCGAGCCAAGGCCGAGCACGGTTCGGGAAGACTCTGCCCTCTCCGGACTGGCCAAAAGCCCCCAGGCTGAGAAGACGCCGGGAAAGTTGGGAATGATGACCTCCCCGATCCCCAGCTCCTCGGCGACACCGCAGGCGTGCATCGGACCGGCTCCGCCATAGGCCACCAGCGCACAGTCGGACGGATCTACCCCTCGCTCGGATGTAACTTTGCGAATCGCTCGGGCCATCTGGCTCTCGGCGAGCGCAAGGATGGACGGCGCGACCGCGTCCACGCCGATTCGCTCGGCCAGTCGCATCACCGCCTCCCGACTCCGATTCGCATCGAGAGACATCCTCGAGCCCCCTCCAAATGAGACGAGCGGTAACCGTCCCAAGACGAAGTTAGCGTCCGTCACCGTTACGTCCTCACCCTTGCCGTAGAGCGCCGGTCCGGGGTCCGCACCCGCGCTCTGCGGCCCAACCCGGAGCGCGCCAGCCGGGTCCACCCACGCAATTGAGCCCCCACCACAACCGATCGTGTGGATATCAATCTGATGGAGCCTCAGCGGCAGCTGACCGATCTTGCCTTCATTTGCGTAGACGGGGTCTCGGTCCACGAGGGCCACGTCGGTGCTCGTGCCACCCATATCGAAGGCGACGCCCAAGCGCCGGTCAAACCTCTTGAGTAGCTGGGCGGTCGCAACGACGCCCGCAGCCGGCCCACTCACCGCCGTGCGGAGCGGAATCTCCAAGCAGGCGGCTGGCGCGAGCAGCCCACCGTTCGCCCCCATCACGCGGAGCGACTCGACCCCCGGCAGGTCCTCGAGTCGAGCGATGTACCGACTGACCACGGGGCCGACCTGGGCGTTCATCAGCGTCGTCGTCGCCCGCTCATACTCGCGAAACTCGGGCGAGACGACGTGGGACAGGCTGGCGAAGAGGGTATCCGGGAGGGCCGCGGCCAGCCGGCGCTCGTGATCTGGGTTGGCATAGGAAAAGAGCAAGCAGATTGCGACCGCCTCGAAGCCCTCCAGCGCTGCCGGGTCGAAGTCGCCCAGCGGCTCCAGCACCTCACCCGCCGGGCCAATTCGCCCGCTCACCGTGAAGACGCAGTCTCGCGGAAGCGGCGGTGTCTGCTTCGGGCACAGGTCATACAGGTCGGGACGTGTTTGCCGCCCGATGGTCAACAGGTCTCGAAAGCCCTCATTGGTCACAAAGGCCGTCCGCGCTCCCTTCCCTTCGAGCAGGGCGTTGGTCGCCACAGTAGTGCCGTGCAACAGGAAAACTCCGTGATGGCCGGACCGCCGGATGCCTTCCGCGACCGCCTCGTCCGGCGCGCGTGGCACGCTCGGGACTTTGAAGACGCGACAACGATGGCCGTCGTCAACGACGAAGTCGGTAAACGTCCCGCCGGTGTCGCAAGCGATTCGCACCATCAGCTTACATCCGTTTGCATCAGCCTGCGGGATCGTTCGGCTATGGCCGTCCTAAGCAGATCGAACTGGGGCCCTTCGAGTTTTGGGTTTTGTTTCAGGATGGTCTCGGCTGCTTCCTTGGCTTGTTCGAGCATTGCGCCATCTCGGAGCAGGTCGGCGACCCGAAAGTCGACGAACCCGGCCTGTTTCGTGCCGAACAGTTCGCCCGGCCCGCGGATCCGAAGGTCGGCTTCGGCGATCTCAAACCCGTTCGTCGTCTTCACAAGGGCGCGAAGCCGTTCTTCTGCGTCGGTCGTGGTTGCCTCCGCAATGAGCACGCAGTAGCTTTGCCTCTCCCCGCGCCCGACGCGACCCCTCAACTGGTGGAGCTGGGCAAGCCCGAACCGATTTGCGTCCTCGATCACCATGACCGTTGCGTTGGGGACGTCCACGCCGACCTCGATCACCGTCGTGCTCACCAGCACCTGGAGCTCGCCGCGCCGGAACGCGTCCATCACCTCCGCTTTCTCCGCCGTCTTCATCTGGCCGTGCAGCAAGCCGACGCGGTAGCCCCCCAGCCAGCGTTCGGAAAGGTCCTCATAAAGCTCGGTAGCCGCTTGGGCCTGCATCTTCTCGCTCTCTTCGATGAGCGGGCAGACGACGTACACCTGTGCCCCCGCGTCCAGCAGTTTCCGAACACCATCGTAGACGGCCTCCCTCTCCGTGCGGCTCTTCCAGTAGGTTTTGATCGGCTTGCGTCCGGGGGGCATCTCGTCGAGCACGCTGAGATCCAGGTCGCCGTAGAGCGTCAGTGTGAGCGTTCTCGGGATGGGCGTTGCGGTCATGACCAACACGTCGGGATTGCCATACCCCTTCTCACGCAACCGCCCTCGTTGGAGTACGCCAAATCGGTGCTGTTCGTCCACGACGACCAGCCCCAGCTTCTTGAATTCAACGCCCTCCTGGATGAGCGCATGGGTGCCTACGGCGATATGTGCCTCGCCGGACCGCGTCCGCTCCCGAGCGCGATCCTTCTCTCGCTTCGTCAACCGCCCGACGAGAAGCTCAATGTCCAACCCGAGGGGCTCCAATAAGCGCGTCAAGTTGATGTAGTGTTGCTCCGCCAAGATCTCGGTCGGCACCATGAGAGCCGCCTGGTAGCCCGAACGGATCGCCGCAAGCATGGCCGCCGCCGCGACGACCGTCTTCCCACTGCCGACGTCGCCCTGGAGCAGACGGTTCATCGGATGCGGCGATCGCATGTCTCGATAGATTTCGCCGATGACGCGCTTTTGTGCGTTGGTCAACGGCCAGGGCAGGATCTCCTCGAGCTCGGCCAGGTTCACGTCGGTGGCGTCGAACGATATGCCCGAAGCGGCGACGACCTCGGCTCGGCGCAAGGCGAGAGCCAGCTGCAGGATCAGGAACTCCTCAAAAACCAGCCGACGCCGCGCCTCCTCCGCCTCCGCGAGCGATTCCGGCAGGTGCACGGCGCGAATCGCTTCCGCGATGTGCGACAGCCCAAACTGCTTCCGGATCTCCTCCGGCAGGGGATCGGGAAGGGCCGGCATCACGGAGACCGCCGTCCGCGCGATCCGCCTCAACACCTTCTGAGAGATGCCCTCCGTGAGCGGATAGACGGGCACCACGCTGGCGAATAATTCCTCTCCACCTTCCCCGTCCAGAATCTCCCACTCGGGAGACTCCATCTGCAGCCCCCACATTCCCTCCTTGACCGTGCCGTAGGCGACCATCTCTCGGCCCATGGAGCGCGTGAGGGCATCGTAGACCCACTTCTGGTTGAACCAAACGAGGCGAATCGCCGAGTCGCCATCGCTGATGGCGCCTTTGATGAGGGTTAGGCGCCCGCCCTTGGTCTCTTTCTTGGCATCAATGATCCGTCCACGGACCGTGACGGTCTCACCGGAACGCAGCGAACGGATCGGGCGCACGTTCGTTCGGTCTTCGTAACGCCGTGGGATCAGATAGAGAAGGTCGTACAGCGTGCGAACTCCGATTTTCGCAAGCTTCTCCGCGTTCCTTGGGCCGACACCCTTCAGAAAACGCACCTCGTCGTCCAGTCGGTACTCTCGAGAACCGCCGCTCATCCCGCCCCGCGATTGCTCAAAAAGACGAACAGAGCCAATGCGACGACGATGATCGCGATGGCCAGGACGACAGAAATGCTCGTCCGCCTCTTCTCGCTCCGTCGCTTCGAAGCATGGCCCTTCTGCTTATGGCGGTGGCGACTGTGTGGCATCCCTGCTCGCAATTATGATTGATTTTCCGCGCTCCCGTCGCTGCTGCGATAGGCTACGATGTGAGCCCTCTCGACCGTGATCATGCCCTCCTGTACCATCTCGTCCAGGGTTGGCAGGAACGCCTCGATCTTCTCCGTCGCGTCTACGATCTCGACGATGATCGGAAGGTCCGTCGAAAGGCGGAGAATGTTGGTGGTATGGATGACGCTGTGGCGCCCGAACCCCTCGATCCCTCGCCAAGCGGTGGCGCCCGCAAGCCCCGCCTCCCGCGCCTTGCGGATAATCGCTTCGTACAGCGGTACGCCATGCCATCGGTCCGATTCGCCGATGAAGATTCGCAGCAAACTTCCCTCGCCTTCGATTTTCACTCGTTTGACCTACCTCGCACTACGACAATGCCTTCGCCAAGGCCCATCCCGCCGCCGCCGCGACGAGACATGAGACCACACTGCCCACGGCGTTCGCGAAAGCCAGCATCAGCTGGTGCGTCCGGACGAGCGCCATCGTCTCGTGACTAAAGGTCGAAAACGTGGTAAAAGCGCCCAAGCCTCCGACGATGAGAAACGCCCGCGCCTCGGGCCCGAGAGTACCGCGATACTCAACCAAGCCCATCAAGAAACCGATGAGCAGGCTTCCGAGCACGTTCACGCATAGCGTGCCCCAGGGAAAGGCGACTCCGGCCGCCCGCGTGATCGCGCCGGACAAGGCCCAACGCGCCACCGCGCCCAGAAATCCGCCCGCGCCAACAAACACCCACGTGGGCATGGGCGCAGGTTACCGGACGAAGCACAACTCGTACAGGCGGACGGCGTCCGGACTTCCTCCTCCTTCCTGTCCGCCCCCGCGCGATGCGCTTATCGGTTCCAGAGGTCCCACTGATCGGCAGAGGAGTACTCGACGACCTCGACCGTGCCGTTCAGACGTAGAACCACTGCACGCAAGTCTCGATTCGCCGCATACTCAGCCACCGAATTGCCATTCAGGTCCGCAAGGACCGGCAACATCTCGCCACGACTCCGAAGGGCCTGCGCATAGCGATCCGCATACCCAACCCGTTGGGCCATCTCGGGCAGATACAGAGGCGCAAAGTGCATCGCCGACTTGTCCCATGGCTTTTGCGGCGAGGCAACCCGGAAGACGCTCTTGTCGAGATGCCAAGGCTTGTCGCTGTAAGCCGAGGAGGAAAGCACGGTGAAGGACGGCGGAAGTCCTGCGTCGCTGTAGGTGCGACGCTCCGCCACCGGCTTCACGCCCCACTCCTCGCGGTACAGCTGCAGAGCCTGCCCGATCCGACGAAGCTTCGAGATCGAGGCCTCGTAATCGTAGCCCTGGTTCTGATTCCGAAACGCGGTGACCCCAGCGGTCACCAAAGCGGCGACGCAGCCGATCAGCAGCACTCGCCAAGTCACGGTTTTCAAAGTTTTCATTGATGTAACCTCCGAACTGTCTCGGGTGGCGAGGGCGAACGCCAGTCGCCGCCCAGCCCGAACAGATTCTACTCTTGTCCGACGCGCGCCGCCGGTGGAGGAACGCAGCCGTACTCCGTTAGGTCGTAGCAATCGCAGCTCGCCGGGGCCGGGCAAACCACATTCCCGGTACCGTTCACGGCAAACACGGCGCAACCACCTTCGCCAGCGTCGTTTCCGTCAGGGTAAACGCATCGGTACGGGTAGCAGAGTGCGGCACAGCAAAGACCGTCTTCCGCCACGCACCAATACTTTTCGCTCCCGGCGATCATCTTGGGGCTGGAGCTCGGCGGACATGGCTGACTATACCACTCGATACGGCACGGCGACCCACCATCTGTCCCGAAGCCCGACAGAGCTGTGCCGACCGCAGCGGCGGCCAAGAGCCATCCGACAAAGTTTGCGAGTTTTGGCATAGTGCAGGACAAGCAATCACCGCCAAAGGATGTCGTGCTTGGTCTGCCGGCGGTGGCGTACCACTTCGACCGAGCCGTCCAGGCGCAAGACGACGTAGTTGATACCATCTTTCCGCGTCCCCACGAACTCCGCCGCGCTCGCACTGTTGATATCCACCAGGATCGGCAGCCGCTCTCCACGAGCTGTAAGGAACTCCGCCATCGGACCCAGCTGCTTTTCCAACTCCGTGCCCCAGTAGGTCTGCTGGAAGTGAATCTCGGAGCGCGCGCTGAATTCATTCGGCGAAGCAACCCTGAACGTCTCCCGCGGCACGTACCACGGGGCATTCGGATTCGAGCTCAACACCTCGATATTTGGCGGCAGTCCGGCATCGGATGCGTGTGTACGCTCCGCGACCGGCTTGACGCCCCACTCCTCGCGATACAGCTGCAGAGCCTGCCCGATCCGACGAAGCTTCGAGATCGAGGCCTCGTAATCGTAGCCCTGGTTCTGATTCCGAAACGCGGTGACCCCAGCGGTCACCAAAGCGGCGATGCAGCCGATCAGCAGCACTCGCCAAGTCATGGTTTTCAACGTTTTCATTTTACAACCTCCTAAGTTTTCTCATTTTACGATGAATTCAGAGCACGCACTCGCGTCACGGCGAGGGACAGTTGTAATCAGCGGTCCGGCATGCAGTTCCACTGATCTCACCAGGCGCCTGGCATTGGCCTTCCGTCGTGGGCGTTGTGATTTCCCAGCTCCACGTCCAGCTGACGGTGCCGCAGGCCGAGTCGCTGCCAACGCACCCGACCAGTACGCACACTCCTGGACAACAAATGCTCTTTGGGGGAACGGTTGTGGGATCCACCGTCCGGCGGCACCAAGCGCCCCCAATCTCATACGTCACTGCCAAGCAGGGTGCGGGGCAAGGAGTTTGGTGGCAATACGGATTCGCCTTACCTTCGACACCGCCCCGCCAGGGAACCGCCGAGACGACCAAGGACGCGGCTCCCAAAAGCCAGCCACCCCAACGGAATGCGGTCATCGCTCCAAGAGAGGCCATGCGCCTACATTGTCAAAAGTGACGACATCCACGGACCCGTCCAGCCGCAGGACAATCGCCTTTAGGTCGCGCGAAGCACGGTTCTTCGCCAAGTCCGAACCCCGATTCATGTTGAGATCTGCTACGATCGGGAGACGCTCGCCGCGCAAGCGGTAATACGCCGCCTTCTCTGCCTCCTCACGGTCGGCGGGACCGTACAGCTGCATGAAGTGAACGTTCATATTGGCGAACACTCCATTGGGCTGCGCGACACGAAGGAGCTCAGAACCTCCTGGGTATGACCAAGCGTATCCTTCGAGGACAGCCGGAAGGGCAATCGTTGGCGGAAGTCCTGCGTCGCTGTAGGTGCGACGCTCCGCCACCGGCTTGACGCCCCACTCCTCGCGGTACAGCTGCAGAGCCTGCCCGATCCGACGAAGCTTCGAGATCGAGGCTTCGTAATCGTAGCCCTGGTTCTGATTCCGAAACGCGGTGACCCCAGCAGTCACCAAAGCGGCGATGCAGCCGATCAGCAGCACTCGCCAAGTCATGGTTTTAAACGTCTTCATTTGCAACCTCCTTGATGTGGCTTCCTGGGGGCGCGTAGACGCTGCGCCCCCAGGGCCGATCATTCGCAAGTGTAGTCGACATCTCGGCACGCTGACCCGGGTAGAGGAGCGCTTGCCCGCAGTGTGGGTCGGTGTTCGGCTCGCACGAGAAGATCGCGCACCAGCCCTCACAGCAAGCGGGAAGCAACGAGGTGTTGTCCATCCGGCACATCTCTCCCCTGAGATCCTGAAGCTGTGGCGTGCACCAAGGCTGGGGGCAGATGTAGTCATTAAACTGACATGCCGTTGCTGTCGTCGACCGAGTGATCGCAAGAAGCGGCAGCAACGCACCCACCGCAGCAACCCAACCTAGCAAGTGAAGCCAGCGCACCGCTTATTTCCTGAGCAGGTCGAATCTGACCCGCTTGTTCCAACGCACAAGCTCGACAGACCCATCCAGCCGAAGGACAAGTGCCTCGAGGTCCTCTGGCTGCCTCAACAGGTCTTCCGAGCTGTTCATGCTGATGTCCGCGACGATGGGCAGCTGCTCTCCACGCTCGCGTAGTAGCGAAGGTGGGGCGTCTCCGTTGAAGGACGGAAACATCACCATGAAGTGAACCGGAAGGTGAAGCAGTTCGAATCCGGCATGTGGTTGGTCCAGCAGGAACGCATCCTTGGGCAACGACCAGGGCTTGCCAGGCTGCATGAGCGCATACAAGCCATAAGGCGGCAAACCGGCGTCGGAGAGGTTTTCGCGCTCACCCACCGGCTTGACGCCCCACTCCTCGCGATACAGCTGCAGAGCCTGCCCGATCCGACGAAGCTTCGAGATCGAGGACTCGTAATCGTAGCCCTGGTTCTGATTCCGAAACGCGGTGACCCCAGCGGTCACCAAAGTGGCGACGCAGCCGATCAGCAGCACTCGCCAAGTCACGGTTTTCAACGTTCTCATTTTACAACCTCCTTGTGGCATTCTCACGTGGCTGCCAGGCGCTCGGCACCTATAGCCGAAATCGCCTGGCCTCCACGCAGCAATCGTCGGTTTTGCCCTAGCGGCCAGCCGCCCCTTGTGGCGGTGGGTCGCATGCAACTTGACCCGGCACTTCGTCGCAGCCGACGTACGTCTCAGCTGGGCAGACTCCAGTCCGCTCGAACCCTCCAAGAAACGCGTAGCCTCCCGTCTGGCAAAAGCCGGTGCCATTCTTGTAGACGCACCAGTACTGGTAGCAGGCGCCCACACAGCACTTTGTCTCTCCAGTTTGGTAGCACCAAAGCTTGCCCGGTGCGAGAAGTTCAACTTCACAGGCAGGGTTCGTGCACGGGTTGGAGTATAGCTCCAGTTGAGAGCAGTCTGTTGTAACGGGGCCACCGGCGCCCAGTGTCAGTGCCGGTAGCCAGACAGCGACCGCGAGGAGCCAGCCGATGTGTCGAAGGCTACGCACCAGCGCTTCTTTCATCGGTTCCAGAGGTCCCACTGATCGGTAGAGGAGTACTCGACGACCTCGACCGTGCCGTTCAGACGTAGAACCACTGCACGCAAGTCTCGATTCGCCGCATACTCAGCCACCGA
>FWWM01001393.1_pt1 | contig 72848 bp, 69 predicted proteins | sample 2228351 | NCBI WGS metagenome assembly FWWM01 (sample SAMEA103939774, study PRJEB20133) | metagenome | reverse complement strand
GGCTTCCGTGCGCCAGCAGCCTGCCGGCGCAGCGGCGTCGCGCAACGGCACGCTGTCGGAGACCGGCTACGACGCCTCCGCCATCGAGGTGCTGGAGGGTCTGGAGCCGGTCCGGCGCCGGCCCGGCATGTATATCGGCGGCACAGACGAGCGCGCCCTGCACCATCTCTTCGCCGAGGTCATCGACAACGCCATGGACGAGGCGGTGGCGGGCCATGCCAGCTTCATCGATGTCGAACTGCTGGAGGACGGCTCGATCGCGGTGACCGACAATGGCCGCGGCATCCCGGTCGATCCGCACCCGAAGTTTCCCGGCAAGTCGGCGCTCGAGGTCATCATGACCACGCTCCATGCCGGCGGAAAATTCGACTCCAAGGCCTATGAGACCTCCGGCGGCCTCCACGGCGTCGGCGTCTCGGTGGTCAACGCCCTGTCGGACCGGCTCGAGGTCGAGGTCGCGCGCGGCAAGGTTCTGTATCGCCAGGTGTTCTCGCGCGGCCTGCCGCAGGGACCGCTGGAGACGGTCGGGCCCGTCGCCAACCGCCGCGGCACCCGCGTGCGCTTTCATCCCGACGCCGAGATCTTCGGCGAAGGCGCGCATTTCGTGCCGGCGCGCCTGTTCCGCATGGCCCGCTCCAAGGCCTATCTCTTCGGCGGCGTCGAGATCCGCTGGCGCTGCGCGCCGTCGCTGCTGAAGCCGGAGGGCGATGTCGCGGCGGAGGCGGTGTTCCGCTTCCCCGGCGGCCTGCGCGACTATCTCGCCCGCGAGATCGAGGGCAAGGACCTCGTCGCCGAGCCGATCTTCGCCGGCAAGATCACCCGCGAGGGCAGCCATGGCTCGCTCGAATGGGCGGTCGCCTGGCTGGCGACCGGCGAGGACGGCTTCGCCTCCTCCTATTGCAACACGATCCCGACGCCCGAGGGCGGCACCCATGAGCAGGGCCTGCGCATCGCGCTGCTGCGCGGCCTGCGCGACCATGCCGAGCGCATCGGCCAGTCGAAGCGCATGGCGCAGGTCACCTCCGACGACGTGATGGCGACCTGCGCGGCGATGCTCTCCGTCTTCATCCGCGAGCCGGAATTCCAGGGCCAGACCAAGGACAAGCTGGCGACCCTGGAGGCCGCGCGCATCGTCGAGAACGCGGTGCGCGACGCCTTCGACCATTGGCTCGCCCAGGCGCCGCAGCAGGCGCTGAAGCTGCTCGACTGGTCGGTCGACCGGGCCGAGGAGCGTCTGCGCCGCCGGCTCGAGAAGGAGGTCTCGCGCAAGACCGCGACCCGCAAGCTCAGGCTGCCCGGCAAGCTCGCCGATTGCTCCAATGCCGGCGCTGCGGGCTCGGAGCTGTTCATCGTCGAGGGCGACTCGGCCGGCGGCTCCGCCAAGCAGGCGCGCAACCGCGCGACGCAGGCGATCCTGCCGCTGCGCGGCAAGATCCTCAACGTCGCCAATGCGACGCGCGAGAAGCTGAACCAGAACCAGCAGCTCGCCGATCTCATCCTGGCGCTCGGCTGCGGGATCGGCAGCCAGTTCCGCGAGGACGATCTGCGCTACGAGAAGGTCATCGTGATGACCGACGCCGATGTCGACGGCGCGCATATCGCCTCGCTCCTCGTCACCTTCTTCTGGCGCCAGATGCCGCGGCTGATCGAGAAGGGGCATCTCTATCTCTCGATCCCGCCGCTCTACCGGCTGCGCCATGGCGGCAAGTCGATCTATGCCCGCGACGACGCCCACAAGGACGAGCTGCTGGCGACGGTGTTCAAGGGCAAGAAGCCCGAGATCGGCCGCTTCAAGGGTCTCGGCGAGATGATGCCGGCCGAGCTCAAGGAGACGACGATGGATCCGTCGAAGCGGATCCTGCTCAAGGTCATGGTCGATCACGAGGCGCGCGAGGAGACCTCCGACACGGTCGAGCGGCTGATGGGCAACAAGCCGGAGGCACGCTTCCTCTTCATCCAGGAACGCGCCGCCTTTGCCGGCGAACTGATCGACCTGTGAGCCGGCCGGCGGCAGCGGCGCGGCCCTGCCAGCCCCGCATTCCTGCCGGGTTGGCCGGCAAAGCTGCCGGGCTGCAAGGGCGAGGCATGGCGCGCATGCTCGCCCCATGCCGAACGACACGACTTCCCGCCCTCCGCCGCTCTGCCATGATCTTTCCGGAACCGCCGACAAGCGCTTGCGCGAACTCTCTTTCAGTGCCTTGCCTTTCGGCGACGGGCCGCTGATCCGATGGGGCGCCCTCCTTCCGCTGCATCTCGACGCGACGGCGATCTGGCGGCGCCCGGCTGGGACGACATCGGCATCTTCCACGCCATCGCCGAGAGCGGGTCGCTGGCCCTGGCTGCGGTCCGGCTCGGACTGAGCGAGGCGACGACGGCACGCCGGCTCAAGGCCTTCGAACAGCGTCTCGGCCTGCAGCTCTTCCGCCGCGGCGCCAACCGGCTCATCCCGACGGAGGCGGGCGCGGCGCTGGCGCGTGAGGCGGAGGGTGTCGCGGCCGCAGTCGCCCGCTTCGCCAGCCGTGCCCGGGCGGAGCGCCCGGAGGCCTCGGCTCCGGTGCGGGTGACGGCGACGACCTCGATCAGCCTGTTCCTGACCAAGCATGCCGGCACGATCTCGGCCGGCGCCGGCAGCGTCGAGATCGTCATCATCAGCACGCGCCAGCGTCTCGATCTCGCGCGGGGCGAGGCCGACATCGCGGTGCGGATGAGCCGCATCCCGCAGGAGCCGGGTCATTTTGGTCAGAAGGTCGGGCGCCTCGTCCAGGCGCTCTATGTCCGCCGCGATGTCGATCCCGCGCGCGCGCCGATCATCTCGGTCAGCCGCGAGACCTCCTCGCGCATCGACGAGCACATCCTCGGCTATGCGGCCGGGCGGCCGATCGCGGCCCGGGTCGGCGATTCCGCCGCGCGCTACGAGAGCGTGCGCTCGGCCGGCGCGGTCTCGATGGTCCCCTGCTTCATGGGCGACACCGACCCGCTGCTGCGGCGCCTCGAGCCGCCGCCAGACCTCACCGCCGACGAGATTTTCCTGGTGACGCACGAGGTCTCGCGGCAGCGGCCGGCGGTCGTCGCCGTGCTGGCGGCGCTGCGCCGGCTGTTCCGCGACCATCGCGCCGCGCTCGAGGGGCTAAGCCCGCCGGGCGCATGAGATCAGCCGCATTCGAGCGATCGCTGGAAGGTTTCGCTAACCCTCCCTTTACGGCTGGCGGCGCACAATCTCCGCATCGGGGCTGGGGGATGCCCCCTGATGCGGGAGGGCCCGATGCGGCTCGTCGAACTCTTCTGGAAGAACGAGCGCGGCACGCTCGTCGCCAACATCGCCAAGGCCGGCGCGGCGATCGCCTTCCTCTCCGTGCTCGCCGCCAATTTCGTCTCGAACCAGACGGCCCATTTCGACCGCGAGCGGTTGGCGCAGGTCGCCGCGGCCGCCACCGGCAACAAGAGCGACCCGATGACCACCGGCTCGCTGCGCAAAGCGGCGGCGGAGACGAAGCTCGACCCCTGCGTCGTCCCGCGCTGATCTTCAGCCGAGCCAGGCTAGCAGTTCTGCCGTCACGGCCTCGGGCTGCTCCAGCGTCGCGAGATGGCCGCAGCCCGGCAGCGTGACGAGCCGCGCCTGCGCACCGATACCTTGGGCAATCTCCACCGCCTCGGCCGGCGGCGTAATCGCATCCTCCTCGCCCACCAGCACCAGAGTCGGCACGGCGATGGCCGAAAGGCCAGGCCGCGAGTCCGGCCGGCCCATGATGGCGCGCTGCTGACGGATGAAGCCTTCGGGTCCCACCGTCTCGGCCATGGCACGCACCAGCAGGCGCAACTCCTCGTCGGCGAGCCGCGAGGGCGCCACCAGCTTCTGCCAGAGCAGCGTCGTGACGTTGTCGAAGGCGCCCTTCTCGGCGAGCGCAATCATCTGCTCACGCGGCGCATTGGTTTCCGGGGTCGGAGGCTTGGCGGTCGTGTCGAGCAAAGCGAGGCGCGTGACGCGCTGCGGCGCCTGCCGCATCACCTCGAATGCCGCATAGCCGCCCATGGAGAGCCCGCAGAGGGCGAAGCGTTCCGGTGCCGCCGCCAGCAGGCGTCCGACCAGTGCTCCCAGGCTCTCGTCGCGATCATTGTGGGCGACCATGACCGAGCGTCCCGGCGCAAGAGCCGGCCATTGCGGAGCGTAGAGACGCGCATCGCAATTCAGTCCCGGAATGAGGACAAGCGGTTCAGTCATGGTATTCGGGCTCCTTAGGGCGCTAGTTGATTGACTTTGCCCTGCTTTTTCTGCATTGCACAGCAGTCCGAAGGCGCGCAGGCACAGACGTCGCGCCACCGTCGCGGTTGATCAGGTCATCCCGCCACGTGTCACCGACCCTTGAAGAAGCGCAACCATCGATGTCCTTTGCCGAACTCGGCCTGAGCGAAAAGGTTCTGACAGCCGTCACGACCGCAGGCTATGACACGCCCACCCCGATCCAGGCGCAGGCCATTCCGCATGTACTGGCCCGCCGCGACGTCCTCGGCATCGCCCAGACCGGGACCGGCAAGACCGCCGCCTTCACCCTGCCGATGCTGACGATCCTCGAGAACGGTCGCGCCCGGGCCCGGATGCCGCGGACCCTCATCCTCGAACCGACGCGCGAACTCGCAGCCCAGGTCGAGGAAAACTTCACCCGCTACGGCGTCAACCAGAAGCTCTCGGTCGCGCTGCTGATTGGCGGTGTCTCCTTCGGCGACCAGGACGCCAAGATCACCCGCGGCGTTGACGTGCTGATCGCGACCCCGGGCCGCCTGCTCGACCATGTCGAGCGCGGCAAGCTGCTGCTCACCGGCGTCGAGCTGCTCGTCATCGACGAGGCCGACCGCATGCTCGACATGGGCTTCATCCCTGACATCGAGCGGGTCTGCAAGCTGGTGCCCTTCACCCGGCAGACCCTGTTCTTCACCGCGACGATGCCGCCCGAGATCACGCGCATCAGCGAACAGTTCCTGCACAATCCCGTGCGCGTCGAGGTTTCGCGCCCGGCGACGGCAGCGAAGACGATCACGCAGCGGCTGATCGCCTCCAACGGCCAGGATTTCGAGAAGCGCGACACGCTGCGCAAGCTCATCAAGGAAGCCAAGGACCTGCAGAACGCGATCGTGTTCTGCAACCGCAAGCGTGATGTCGCGACGCTGCACAAGTCGCTGCAGAAGCATGGTTTTCCGGCCGTCTCGCTGCATGGCGACATGGACCAGTACGCCCGCATGGCGGCGCTGGATTCCTTCCGCACCGGCGAGAATCCGATCCTCGTGGCGAGCGACGTCGCCGCGCGCGGGCTCGACATTCCCGCCGTCAGCCACGTCTTCAACTACGACGTCCCGACCCATGCCGAGGATTATGTCCACCGCATCGGCCGCACCGGCCGCGCCGGGCGCCTCGGCGCCGCCTTCACCATCGTCACGCGCCATGACGAGAAGCTCGTTGCGGCGGTCGAGAAGCTGATCGGCCAGTCGATCCCCTGGGAAGAAGGTCGCGGTCTCGACGACCTGCCGCCCGCTGCCCCGCGTGAAGACCGCCCCTCCCGCGGTGGTCGGGGCGACGAACGTCGCGGTCGTGGCGGCGAGCGTGGTCGCGGCCGCTCCGAGCGCGGCCCTCGTGCGGAACCCGAAGCCGCGCCGCGTCCGATCCGGGTCGAGCGCCCCGCCGGCGAGGAGGATGCCGCTCCGGCGCGCCGCCGCGGCGGCAGTGATGGTCCGACCCGTACCAAGATCCGCGGCGAGGCCGCCGTTGCAGCACCGGCCGCCCGCGAGGAGCGTGCGCCTCGCGAGGAGCGCGCCCAGCGTCATGCCGAGCCGCGTGCGCCCCGCGTCGAGCCGCGCCGCCGCGACGAGGATGACGGCCCCAAGGTGAAGGGGCTCGGCGACCATGTGCCGGCCTTCCTGCTGCGCCCCGTGCGCGTCGGCTGAGCGCGAGCGATCAACGGCATTTTAACCGGCCTTGCCTAAGGTCATGTCGTGAGGCGGTCAGCGGCCGTCCCACGGACGGGCGCATGCCACCGGTCAGACGGACAGGATGTCCCGCTTCGATTTTCAATCGAGGCTGTCGCGGCTCCCGCCGCGCTCTGGCCTCGCGTCCGGACTGACGAAGGCATGAGCGAGCACGCGCAGCCCCCCTCTCCGCAGGACGACCTCGCCGAGCGCGTCGTGGCGGCCATGCGCGAGCACGGATCGCCGACCTACCCCCGTGCCTTCGAGGTCTGGTACGCCCATCTCAGCGGCGAGATGCCGGCGATCAGCATGGCGATGAACGCCATCATCACCGGCAGCGAGGGCAAGGTCGGCGTCGCCGATATCGACCACCTCTATGACCGCTTCATCAGCACGGAACGTCTGGCGCGCCATGCCGAGCGCACCAGCCTGCAGGTGCTCGGCGAGATCGACGGGCTGATGGCGCTCGTCGACAAGGCGCTCGATTCCAGCGAGCGCTACCATGGGCGGCTCTGCGCCATGTCCGAGGACGTGCCGCCGCCGGCCGACCGGCAGAAGCTGCGCGAATGGGTCGAGGCGCTGGTCATGTCGACGCGCGAGGAGGTCACGCGCAAGACCAAGCTCGAGGCGCAGCTGCGCGATAGCTCCAACGAAATCCGCAATCTGCGCGAGGCGCTGGAGTCGACCCGGGCCGAGGCGTTGACCGACCCGCTGACCGGCCTCGCCAATCGCCGCCATTTCGAGGAGATGCTGCAGAAATCGATCGATCAGGCAACGCTGCGGCGCGAGCCCTTCGCCCTCGTCATGGCCGATATCGACTTCTTCAAGCAGTTCAACGATGCCCATGGGCATCTCACGGGCGACCAGGTGCTACGCCTGGTGGCACGGACGATGAAGGACAAGTTCAAGGACAAGGCGATCATCACCCGCTTTGGCGGCGAGGAGTTTGCCGTGATCCTGCCGGATGCGGATCTGATCGCTGGCAAATTCGGAGCGGAGACGGTTCGGCAGGCCCTGCTGACCCGAGAACTGGTCAAGCGCTCGACTAACGAGAATCTCGGCCGCATCACGATCTCGCTCGGGGTCTCGGCCTATGCCCGCGGCGACACGGCCGCCTCGCTGACCGAACGCGCCGACCAGGCGCTGATGGCCGCCAAGCGCGCCGGCAGGAACCGCACCGTCACCGAGGACGCGATCGACTCGGCCAGCCGCGTCGCCTGAAGCCGCGCGCCGCAGTGCTCAGGGCGCGGCGGCGGCAGCCGTCTGGGGCCTGATCTCGACCGATTCGCCGCAGCCGCAGGCGGAAACCTGGTTCGGGTTGTTGAAGACGAAGGTCGAGGAAAAGCGGTCGGTCCTGAAATCGAGTTCGGTGCCGAGCAGGAACAGCACGGCCTTGGCGTCGACGATGACCGTCGCGCCCTTCTCGGTCACGACCTCGTCGCCCTTGGCCGTCTCGCGCGCGACCTCGAAGGTGTATTCCATCCCGGCGCAGCCGCCCTTCTTCACGCCGACGCGCAGCCCGAGTGCCGGCGCGTCGCCGGCTGACTGGGCCATGATCTCGCGAATGCGCGCGGCGGCGGCATCCGTCAGCGAAACGACCTTCAGGCCGGGTATCGAAAACATCCGTCGTCCCTCCCCAGTCGGGTTCAAGGCCCGATGAAGCAAGATTGCACCGCATTACATAGGGATTGGTGAAGCAAAGGTCGAGAGACGGGCGCGCAGGGCCGGCCGCCACGGCCGCTGTTGCGTGCCGATGCCCGCCATGCACTGTGACGCCATCCCCTTTCTCCCTCTGCACGGCAACATCGCTCATGGCCTATCGCACCCATCGCCCCGAATCGCTGCGCCGGCTCGTCCGGGAGATGGTCGTCGCGGCAGGATGGCCCGAGGCCGCCGCCGCCGAGACCGCCGAGCATCTGGTGCTGGCGAATCTCAGCGGGCATGACAGCCATGGCGTCGGCATGCTGCCGCTCTATTTCCAGTCGCTCGCCGACGGAAACCTCTCGCCGCAGTCGCAGCCGACGACGCGGCTCGAGGTGGCGCCCTTCCTGATCATCGATGCGGCTGTCGCGCTCGGCCAACCGACCGCCCGTACTGCGGTCGACCGCTCATCCGCGATGGCAAAGACGAGCGGCGTCGCGATCGTCAACCTGCTCGACGCCCACCATATCGGCCGCATCGGCCACTATGCCGAGGTCGCGGCGGCACAGGGGCTGATCTCGCTGTTCTGGGTCAATGTCGCCGGGCGACCGCCCATCGTGGCGCCGCATGGCGCCAGGGAAGCGCGCTTCGGCACCAACCCGCATGCGATCGGCATTCCCGTGCCGGGCGGCGACCCGATCATCCTCGATTTCGCCACCAGCCGCATGGCGCATGGCAAGGCGCGCGTCGCGCTGAACAAGGGCGTGCCCGTGCCGCCGGGCTTCATCATTGATGGCGAAGGCCGCCCGACGACAGAGCCCCGTCATGTCTTCCCGCATGCACTCTCCGAGGGCGAGGCGCTGGGTGCCCTGTTGCCCTTCGGCGACCACAAGGGCGCGGGCCTCTCGCTGATCGCCGAGCTGCTCTCGGCGGGACTGATGGGCGCGGCCCGCATCGACCAGAAGCCGGCGAAAAGCTGGATCATCAATTCGCTCTTCGGCATCCTGATCGACCCGGCCCGGCTGGAGCCGGACGAGGCGCTGCGGCGCGAGCGGATTGAGAGCTATCTCGCCTTCGTCCGGGCGGCGAAGCCGCAGGACGAGAGCCAGCCGGTGCTGACGCCGGGCGAGAGCGAGCGTGCGACCCGCATCGCCCGGGAGCGCGACGGCATCCCGCTCGACGACGAAACCTGGTCGCAGATCGTCGCGGCCGCCGCGGCCCATGGCATCGACGCAGAGGGCTATTGAAGCAGGCGGGGCCAACGATGACGCTGGATGGCTACGACGCCTTCTGCGCCGGCCTGCCGGCCACGAGCAGCGTCGTGCAATGGGGCGGCGCCCATGTCTGGAAGGTCGGGGGCAAGGTCTTTGCCATCGCCCGCACCGATGACGGCGTCGCGCTCTCGGTGACCTTCAAATGCTCCTGGGCGAGCTTCGACATCCTGAAGGAGCAGCCGGGACTGCGTCCCGCCCCCTATCTCGCCTCGCGTGGCATGAGCTGGATCCAGCGCCTGACCGACGAGACGATGCCGGATGACGCGCTGCAGGATTATCTGCGCGAGAGCCACCGTCTGGTCGCGGCCGGGCTGACGAAGCGGGCGCGGGCGGAGCTGGGGCTGACGCCCTGACGCTGTCCGCCGTCATGGCGAGCGAAGCGACGCCATCCAGGGGGCGGCCATGCTCGACGTCGCTTGGATGGCTTCGTCGGCCGAAGGCCTCCTCGCCATGACGGCCTACAGCAGCGCCTCGCCCCGGAACACCGGCATGCAGGAGCCGCCGACGGTGGCGCGGATGCCGTCGTCGCCACGCTTGGCCGTCAGTTTCAGCAGGCTCGGGCGGCCCATCTCCACGCCCTGCGTCAGGGTGAAGCTCGCGCTGTCGCCACCGTCGAGCTTCAGCAGCAGGGCCGCCAGCGTCGCGCTGGCGCTGCCCGTCGCCGGGTCCTCCCAGGTGCCGCTGATCGGCGCGAACATGCGGGCGCGGATCGACTGGCCGTCGCGGACATAGAGAAACAGCGACAGTCGCCCTTCCAGACCGGGCGTGGCGTCGCGGAGCGCCCTGAACGCGGCGAGGTCGGGCGTGGCACGGGCCAACGCTTCGGACGCCACCTCCGCCAGCACGAAAAAGACGCCGACCGAGGCGCGGATCGGCTTGTGCCGGCCGGTGAGCACTTCGTCGGGCTTCAGCCCGGCGCAGGCGGCGATCGCCTCGGCCGGCAGCTCCACACCCGTCGAGAGCGGCTGCGGCGCGGCGATGGTGGCCCCGACGATCTCGCCGGCGGCGTCGCTGGCGACCTTCACCTCGACGAGGCCGGCGATCTCCTCGAAACGCAGCACGCCGCCGCTGTCGCGGCCATGGCGGGCGAGCACGAAGGCGGTGCCGACATTGGGATGGCCCGCGAAGGGCATCTCGTGGGTGCGAGTGAAGATGCGCACCCGCGCCGTGTTGGCGGGGTCGGCCGGAGGCAGCACGAAGGTCGTCTCGCTGTAGTTCATCTCCGCCGCGAGCGACTGCATCTCGGCGTCCGACAGGCCGCGCGCATCGGTGAAGACCGCGAGCTGGTTGCCGCCGAAGCGGGTTTCCGTGAACACATCGACGGTCTCATAGGCATAGCGGCGCATGGTCGTCTCCCCGCCGCGAGAGATGCGGCCCGGACGACTTGATGCCACCGATCGCGCCGCCGCGATAATCAAGCTCGCAGATGCGTTCGATCACCGCCGCTGATCACGGCGGCGGAACAGAGCCCCTCGCCCGCCGGTTGCTCTTCTGACAGCGGCAGAAGGACCAGCGCCATGAGCGATCGCGACCGCACCCATCACGCGACAACCCAGCACCACCCCGGCCCCGATACGCCGCGGCGTCCCGGCCAGCCCGGCGAGCAAGATCAGCACCGTCCGGGACCGAGCCCGGATTCACCCCACCAGACGGGGCCGCACGCGCCCTATGATTCCGATTCCGGCGCGGTCGCGCAGCGCATTCGTCGGGATGCGGCGGGGCAATACGGCGAAGGGACACCCGATCCCAACAAGGATGGTCTCACCAGCGCCAACCCGGTCGTCCTATCGGGGGATGGCGACGCGACCAGCGGCAACGGCCATGGTCGCAATCGGGATGGGTCGACGACCAAGCAGAAATAGCCCGACCGGCCCGATGTCGCTCGATCAGAGCAGGAAGTGGAAGCCAAAGCCAAAGATGACGAGCCCGGCCGCAACGACCTGCGCGACGAAGAGTGGCTTCAGCCTTGCCGTCTGACCGGCCTGGAAATCAGCCCGCTCCGCGCGCGACAGGCGGTCGCGTGCCTTGAATTGCTCTTCGAGCACGCGCGGATCGGAACTCGCCGCGTCACGCTCGAGATCCATCCGCACCGAGATGAAGCCGATGACGAGGCCAATGATGCCGAGGCCAAAGAAACCGACCAGCCGCAAAGCACCATAGAAAACGCCGATCGCGAGAGCCGCGAGCAGGGGAAATGCGACATAGTCCCATTTCGTGAAGCGCATGGTCGCGACTATGGCGGCCCGCTCAGGGACCGTCCAGCCTCACCACATGTCGAGCGCTACCCTCGCCTCGTCGGACATGCGCGACTGGTCCCAGGGCGGGTCGAAGGTCATGTTGACGCTGACGCCGGAGACGCCGTTCACCGTCGAGACGGCGTTCTCGACCCAGCCTGGCATCTCGCCGGCGACGGGGCAGCCCGGCGCGGTCAGCGTCATGTCGATAGCGACATGGCGGTCGTCGGAGATATCGACGCGGTAGATCAGCCCGAGTTCGTAGATGTCGGACGGGATCTCGGGATCGTAGACCGTCTTGAGCGCGGCGATGATGTCGTCGGTCAGACGGTCGATCTCCTCCGGCGGCAGAGCCGTGCCGGCGCCCATGGTCGGGGCGTTCGGCTTGATGTCGTCTGCGACGGTGTCGGTCATGATCGCGATCCTACTCAGGCAAACAGGCTTTCGGCCTTTTGCAGGGCTTCGACGAGCCTGTCGACCTCGGCAAGCGTGTTGTAAAGGCCGAAGGACGCACGGCAGGTCGATGTCACTCCATATCGGGCCATCAGCGGCATGGTGCAATGGGTGCCGGCGCGCACCGCCACCCCCGCCCGGTCGATGACGGTGGCGACGTCATGGGCATGGGCGCCCTTCATCTCGAAGGCGACGATCGCGCCCTTGTTCTTCGCCTTGCCGAAGATGCGGATCGAGTTCATCTCGCCGAGACGCTGCATGGCGTAGGCGCCGAGTCGCGCCTCATGCGCCGCGATGTTCTCGCGGCCGAGCGCCATCATGTAGTCGAGCGCCGCGCCCAGACCGACCGCCTCGATGATGGCCGGCGTGCCGGCCTCGAAGCGATGCGGCGGGTCGTTATAGGTCACCGTGTCTTCGGTGACGGTGACGATCATTTCGCCGCCGCCTTCATAGGGCGGCAGCTTCTCGAGCCATTCGCGCTTGCCCCAGAGGATGCCGGAGCCGGTCGGCCCATAGGTCTTGTGGCCGGTGAAGCAGTAGAAATCGCAGCCCAGCGCCTGGACATCGACCGGCAGGTGCACGGCGCCCTGGCTGCCGTCGACCACCAGCGGGATGCCGTGCGCGCGGCAGATCGCAGCAATCTCGGGGATTGGCAGGATGGTGCCGATCGCATTCGAGAGATGAGTCAGCGAGACGACCTTCGTCCGAGCTGAAATCAGCTTCTCGAACTCTTCGATGAGGAAGTTGCCGTCCTCGTCGACCGGCGCCCATTTGATCACGGCGCCATGGCGCTCGCGCCAGTAGTGCCAGGGCACGATGTTGGAGTGGTGCTCCAGGATCGAGAGGATGATCTCGTCGCCCTCGCCGAGTTGCAGATGGCGTCCGAGCGAGGCGGCGATGGTGTTGAGCGCGCCCGTCGAGGAGCGCGTGAACACGATCTCCTCAAGATGGGCGGCGTTGAGGAAGCGACGCGCGCTTTCGCGAGCCGCCTCATAGGCTTCGGTCGAGGCGTTGGCGAGATAGTGCAGCCCGCGATGGACGTTGGCGTAGTCCTCGCGCATCAGCCGCGACATCGCCTCGATCACCACCTCCGGCTTCTGGGCGGAGGCCGCGTTGTCGAGATAGACGAGCGGTTTGCCGTAGACCTCGCGCGACAGGATCGGGAAATCCCGGCGGATCGCATCAACGTCGTAGGGCTTCACCGGCGCGTTCATGTCCTCAAGCCTTTCCCGGCGAAGCGGGTGCCTTGTCGGCGACCAGTTCGCCGCCATGGCCCCAATCCTCGCGCTCGATCTCCTGGATCACGATATGGGTGTTCTGCGGGTTCTTTCCCAGCACGCGAACCAGCGTGTCCGTGAACGCCTTGACGATCTCGGCCTTCTGGGCCCGCGTCGCGCCCTTGGTGATCTGCAGATTGACGTAGGGCATCAGACCGCACTCACCACGGAGGAGGCTTCGCGGGCGGCGAGCCAGGCCTCGATCTCGCCCATCACCACCTCGCGCAGCGCCTCGTCCTGCACGAACTCGACCGCCTCGCCGGCGAAGGCCTGCAGCACCAGCGCCTCGGCCTGCGGCCGCGGCAGGCCGCGCGCCATCAGGTAGAAGAGTTGCTCGCCGTCGATCTGGGCGACGGTGGCGCCGTGGCCGCAGACGACGTCGTCGGCGAAGATCTCCAGCTCGGGCTTGTTGAACATCGTCGCGCCGTCGTTCAGCAGCAGCGCATTGCTCTTCATCCCGCCATCGGTCTTCTGGGCGTGCTGGCGCACGATGACCTTGCCCTGGAAGACGCCGGTGCCCTCGCCGCCGATGATCGACTTAAACAGCTCGCGGCTGGTGCCGTGCGGCACCTCGTGATCCATCACCAGCGTGACGTCGGAATGCTCGCTGCCGCCGAGCAGGCTGACGCCGCGCAGGCCGATCTGCGTGTGCTCGCCGGCATAGCGGACGAAGTGCTGCTGGCGCAGCGTGCCGGCATTGCAGACCAGCGCGAAGGATTCGAACTTCGCCTGACCGCCGACGGTCGCCAGCAGGCTCTGGACCTGCACGGTCTCCGGCCGGTGGCGCGTGATCACGCGCACATGCTGCACGTCGCTCTCGTCGCCGGTCTCGAAGACGATGGCGCCGTTGATCTGGGAGGCGGCGCTGCCGACGCTTTCACTGATCTCGACGATCGTCGCCTTCGCGCCGGTTCCGGCCAGCACGACCGAGCGGTGGAAGATCGCGCGCTCCTCCTCGCCCGAGGCGAGCGAGAGGATGGTCAGCGGCTGCGCCAGTTCCGTGCCGGCGGCGATCTCAATGAAGACGCCATCGCGCATCAGCGCGGTGTTTAGCATCAGCCCGGCATCCGTGCTGGCGACACCGGGGCCGGAGAGGATGCGGGCGAGGTCGTCGCGGCCCGACACCAGCGCATCGGCGAGGCTGTGGACCGCAAGACCGTCCGGCAGGCCCTCCAGCGTGGAGAGTTCCGGCACGAAGACACCGTCGACCAGGACGAGCCGGACGCCGCCGGCGGACAGCGCCGCGACGCGGGCGCGCACCGCGGCGCTGACCGTCGCGGTCTCGGCCAGCGGACGGGCCTCACGCAGCAGGCCGCGCAGATCGGTATAGCGCCAGGTTTCCAGCCGGCGATGCGGCAGGCCGCGGACCTCGAAGCCGGCGAAGGCATCCTCGCGCAGCTTGCGGACCGGCAGGGCACCCGGCAGCTCGGCCTTGGCGGCGGCGAACTGGGCGCTCAGCGCCTGCTCGGCCGCCGTCTTGAGCGGGGTGACGACGGACATCAGGCCGCCTCCACATAGGCCGCGTAGCCGGACTTCTCGAGTTCGAGGGCGAGATCCTTGCCGCCGGTCTTCACGATCCGGCCCTTCGACATGACGTGGACCGTGTCGGGGACGATATGGTCGAGCAGGCGCTGGTAGTGGGTGATGACCAGGAAGCCGCGGTTCTTGTCGCGCAGCGCGTTGACGCCCTCGGCCACGATCCGCAGCGCATCGATGTCGAGGCCAGAATCGGTCTCGTCGAGGATGCACATCGAGGGCGACAGCAGCGCCATCTGCAGGATTTCCATGCGCTTCTTCTCGCCGCCGGAGAAGCCGACATTCAGCGGCCGGCGCAGCATGTCCTTGGCGATGCCGAGCTTGTCGGCGGCACCGTTGACGGCCTTGATGAAGTCCGGCGTCAGCAGCTCGGCCTCGCCGCGCGCCTTGCGCTGGGCGTTCATCGCCGCCTTCAGGAAGGTCATGGTGGCGACGCCGGGGATCTCCAGCGGGTACTGGAAGGCGAGGAAGATGCCCGCCGCCGCGCGCGCATCGGCCTCCATCTCCAGCACGTTCTCGCCGTTGAGCAGGATCTCGCCGTCGAGGACCTCATAGTCTTCCTTGCCGGCGATGACATAGCTCAGCGTCGACTTGCCGGAGCCGTTGGGGCCCATGATGGCCGCGACCTCGCCGTCATTCACGGTCAGGTTGAGGCCGTTGAGGATCTGCTTGTCTTCGTCGGCGATCTTGACGACGAGGTTACGAATTTCGAGCATGGTTTCAGGTCCGGATTTCCGCCGCGTCAGGCTCGGCCCTGTGCCGAGTATCCGCGACTTGAACGTTGAAGAGTGGCGAAACGGTTGGCATAAGCCCGACCGTGGCGGGTCAGTCGACGTGCTTCATTCGACCAGGTCGAGGCGCTTTTCGATGCGATCCACCCGGGATTTCAGCGCGGCAATGTCGCCATGGTCATGCTCCTGCAGGGTCACGACACCAGCGAGATGCTGGCGCATCGCCGACATCTCTGTCTGCATGGTGCGCATGCTGTCGGCGAGCCGGGCCATGTCTGCGCGGATCGCCCGCAAATGGTCGAGCACGAGGTTGTCCACGTTCTCGTTCATCACCCCACGCTCCCCTCGAGCGAGATGGTGATCAGCTTCTGTGCCTCGACGGCGAACTCCATCGGGAGCTGCTGCAGCACCTCCTTGACGAAGCCGTTGACAATCAGCGCCACCGCCTCCTCCTCGGAGAGGCCGCGCTGCTGGCAGTAGAACATCTGGTCCTCGCCGATCTTCGAGGTGGTGGCCTCGTGCTCGAAGACGGCGGTCGCGGTCTTGGCCTCGATATAGGGGATAGTGTGGGCGCCGCACTGGTCGCCGATCAGGAGCGAGTCGCAATTGGTGAAGTTGCGCGCTCCGGTCGCCTTGCGGTGGGCCGAGACCATGCCGCGATAGGTCGAGTCCGACTTGCCGGCCGCGATGCCCTTGGCGATGATCTTCGAGGTTGTGTTCTTGCCGAGATGGATCATCTTGGTGCCGGAATCGACCTGCTGGGCGCCGTTGGACACCGCGATCGAGTAGAACTCGCCGCGCGAGCCGTCGCCGCGCAAGATGCAGGACGGATACTTCCAGGTGATCGCCGAGCCGGTCTCGACCTGCGTCCAGGAGATCTTGGAGTTCTTGCCGCGGCAATCGCCGCGCTTGGTGACGAAGTTGTAGATGCCGCCCTTGCCCTCGGCGTCGCCCGGATACCAGTTCTGGACGGTCGAGTATTTGATCTCGGCATCGTCGAGCGCGATCAGCTCGACCACCGCGGCATGGAGCTGGTTCTCGTCCCGCTTGGGCGCCGTGCAGCCTTCGAGATAGCTGACATAGGAGCCCTCGTCGGCGATGATCAGCGTGCGCTCGAACTGGCCGGTGTTCTGCTCGTTGATGCGGAAATAGGTCGACAGCTCCATCGGGCAGCGCACGCCCTTGGGGATGTAGACGAATGAGCCGTCGGTGAAGACGGCGCAGTTCAGCGTCGCGAAGTAGTTGTCGGTCACCGGCACGACGGTGGCGAGGTACTTCTTCACCAGCTCGGGATGCTCGTGGATCGCGTCCGAGATCGAGCAGAAGATCACGCCGGCCTGGGCCAGCTCCTTCTTGAAGGTCGTCACCACCGACACCGAGTCGAACACCGCATCGACCGCGACGCGGTTCTCAGGCGCCACGCCGGCCAGGATCTCCTGCTCGCTGAGCGGGATGCCGAGCTTCTTGTAGGTCTCCAGGATCGCCGGATCGACCTCGTCGAGCGACTTCGGCGCGGCGCCCTTCTTCGGCGCGGCGTAGTAGTAGATGTCCTGATAGTCGATCGGCGGGTACTGGACGCGCGACCAGGCCGGCTCGGTCATCGTCTTCCAGCGACGGAAGGCGTCGAGGCGCCATTCCAGCATCCATTCCGGCTCGTTCTTGCGCGCCGAGATGTAGCGGACCGTGTCTTCCGTCAGGCCCTTGGCGGGCTTCTCGACCTCGAGCTCGGTGACGAAGCCGTATTTGTATTCGGTCACGTCGATCGACTTGACCTGATCGATGGTCTCCTGGACCGCTGCCATGTCTGCTCTCCTGTCGCGGGTTCAAGGCCCGCCGGTCTGGTCTTGGTATTGCGGAACGCGTCAGGCGGCTGCCCGTGCGCTCCGATCCGGGATCGCGGCCAGCGCTTTCGCATAGGCCGCGAGAAAAAGGTCGATCTCCTGCTCGCAGGTGGTCCATCCCAGCGACGCCCGCAAGGCCCCTGCGCTCATGACGGGGTCGACGCCCATGGCGGTCAGCACATGCGAGCGCTTCACCTTGCCCGACGAGCAGGCCGAGCCGGAGGACAGGGCGACGCCCGCGAGGTCGAGCTTGATCAGCGTCGTCTCGGCGCTCAGCCCCGGCGTCGCGAAAGAGGAGGTGTTGGGCAAGCGCGGCGCGCCACGGCCGAAGACCACGCTCTGCGGCGCCAGCGCCAGCAATCCGGCCTCCAGCCTGTCGCGCAAGGCGGCGAGGCGCACGCCCTCCCGAGCGAGGGCCTGGGTCGCGAGGCCGGCGGCGATGCCGAAGCCGACGATGCCCGGCACGTTCTCGGTGCCGGCCCGCCAGCCGCGCTCCTGCCCGCCGCCGCGCAGCGGCTTGTCGGCGAGTTCGAGCGCTCCGGTTCGGAAGACGATGGCGCCGACGCCCTTCGGCCCGCTGAGCTTGTGGGCCGACAGCGTCAGCACATCGACGCCGAGCGCCTCGATGTCGATCGCGATCTTGCCGGCAGCCTGGACGGCGTCGCTGTGAAGCAGCGCGCCGAAGCGCTTCGCGATCGTCGCGATCTCGGCGACCGGCTGGATCACGCCGGTCTCGTTGTTGGCGAGGTGCACGGAGACCAGCGCCCGCGCGCCCGGATGCTCGGCAGCGAAGCGCTCCAGCCGCGCCGCAAGCCAAACCGTATCGACGATCCCCTCGGCATCGACGGGAAGCGTCTCCGTCGCCTGCGACGGGAAGCGATGGCCGTCGCGCACGCATGGATGTTCGGTGGCGCTGTGAAGCAGCAGCGAGGCGGGTGTGCGGACGCAATCGCGGCCGCCGTCGCAATCCATCAGGCCGGGCGAGAGGACGGTCGCGTTCGCCTCGGTGCCGCCGCCGGTGAAGACGACATTCGCGGCCTTCGCCCCGGTCAGCCTCGCAACCGCTTCGCGCGCAGTCTCGATCGCGCTGCGCGCTGCCCTGCCCTCGGCATGAACGGAGGACGGGTTGCCCGTGAGTTCGAGCGCGCGCAGCATCGCCTGCACGACCTCGGGGCGGACCGGGGTCGTGGCATTGTGGTCGAGATAGGCGCGCGTCGCGACGGACAAGGTCACGGATGCTCCTGCTTCACCGGGCCGCCGGCACGAAAGGCTTGAATTCGCACCCCTGCGCCGTGCTATAGCCGCCCGTCCGAACCGGCCATCGCCGGGAGCGGTGCTGCCTCCGTTCAGAGGATCGCGCCGATGTTCCCGACTTGTTCACGGCCGTTAGAACCATTCTAAGCGCCTGATGTAGGGCGCGAGCGGCGGGGCCGTCAAGGGCGACCGGGCCATTCCGGCGGCTTCCTGCCGCCGCAGGGCCCGCCTTGAAGGCCCGGGCCCAACACAAAGGCGACGAGACGATGCCAGAGGTGATTTTCAACGGCCCGGCCGGACGGATCGAGGGACGCTACCAGCCCGCCAAGAAGCGGGGGGCGCCGCTCGCCATCATCCTGCATCCGCACCCGCAATTCGGCGGGACGATGAACAACCAGATCGTCTACAACCTGTTCTACACCTTCGTGAACCGCGGCTTCTCGGCGCTGCGCTTCAATTTCCGCGGCGTCGGCCGCAGCCAGGGCCATTTCGACCATGGCGCGGGCGAGCTCTCGGACGCCGCCGCCGCGCTCGACTGGATGCAGGCGCTGAACCCCGAGGCCAAGAGCTGCTGGATCACCGGCGTCTCCTTCGGCGCCTGGATCGGCATGCAGCTCCTGATGCGGCGCCCCGAGATCGAGGGCTTCCTCTCGATCGCGGCGATGGCCAACCGCTACGACTTTTCCTTCCTGGCGCCCTGCCCCTCCTCGGGCCTGTTCGTCCACGGCTCCGAGGACCGCGTTGCGCCGGTCAAGGAGGTCATGGCCGTGATCGAGAAGGTGAAGACCCAGAAGGGCATCCAGATCGAGCACACGGTCGTCGAGGGCGCCAACCACTTCTTCGACGGCAAGGTCGACGTGCTGATGAGCCAGGTCGGCGCCTATCTCGACCGCATGGTCGGGCCCGAGATCATCAAGAGCGAGCAGGAAAGCGTCTGACGCTTCCCTCCGTCATGCTTGCCCTTGTGGTGAGCGTCCACGTCCTGGACCCCGCGCCCGGCGCCAGAAGACGTGGATGGTCGGGACAAGCCCGACCATGACGGTGGACGAGCTGTCGGCCCCGACGAGAACCCAGCCATGACCACCTACAAGTCCGACTTCCTGCGCGTGCTCGACGAGCGCGGCCTGATCCATCAGGTCTCCGATCCGGAGGGCCTCGATACGCTCTGCCGGCAGGGTGTGCAGACGGCCTATGTCGGCTACGACGCGACCGCGACGAGCATCCATATCGGCAACCTGATCTCGCTCACGATGCTCTACTGGTTCCAGGAGACCGGGCATCGGCCGATCACGCTGATGGGCGGCGGCACCTCGATGGTGGGCGACCCCTCCTTCCGCGACGACCAGCGCAAGCTGCTGACCGTCGAGGAGATCGCAACCAATATCGAGAGCATCAAGCGGGTCTTCGGCCGCATCCTGCGCTATGGCGAGGGCCCGACGGACGCGCTGATGGCCAACAATGCCGACTGGCTGCTGAAGCTGAACTATGTCGAGTTTCTGCGCGAGGTCGGCCGGCATTTCTCGGTCAACCGGATGCTCTCCTTCGACTCGGTGAAGCTCCGGCTCGACCGCGAGCAGTCGCTATCCTTCCTCGAATTCAACTACATGATCATGCAGGGCTACGACTTCGTCGAGCTGAACCGGCGCTATGGCTGCCGCCTGCAGATGGGCGGCTCGGACCAGTGGGGCAACATCATCAACGGCGTCGATCTCTCGCACCGGATGGGCGGGCCGCAGCTCTACTGCGTGACGACGCCGCTCTTGACGACCGCCTCGGGCGCCAAGATGGGCAAGACCGCCAATGGCGCGGTCTGGCTGAATGCCGACGTCTTCAGCCCCTATGATTTCTGGCAGTATTTCCGCAACACCGAAGACGCCGATGTCGGCCGCTTCCTGAAGCTGTTCACGCGCCTGCCGCTCGCCGAGATCGCGAAGCTCGCCGCGCTCGGCGGCTCGGAGATCAACGAGGCCAAGAAGATCCTGGCGACCGAGATCACCGCCATCGTCCATGGCCGCGAGGCGGCGGAGGCTGCGGCCGAGACCGCGCGCAAGACCTTCGAGCAGGGCGAGACCGCGGCCGATCTGCCCAGCGTCGCGATCGCGCGGGCGGAGCTGGAGACGGGGCTCGGCGTGCTGACCGCCTTCGTCAAGGCCGGCCTCGTGCCCTCGACCGGCGAGGCGAGGCGTCAGGTCAAGGCCGGCGGCCTGCGCGTCAACGACACGCTCGTCACCGACGAGCGCGCCACGCTCGGCCCGGCCGACCTTGCCGAGGGCGCGATCAAGCTCTCCTTCGGCAAGAAGAAGCACATCCTGCTGCGGGCGGAGTAAGCCTCAGCGCGTCGGCGGCGGCTGGTCCGGCTGGTTGGGCTGGATCGGCCGCTGGTTCGGCGTACCGCCGAGCGGATCGACGAAGCGGCGCAGGATGCCGGGCGCGATCGCCGAAAGCGGGTTGATCGTCATGGTCGGGGCGCTCGCCGCCCCGGCGATGCGGAAATTGACCGCGAAGAGCCCGCCATATTGGCTGCCGCCGCCGAGCAGAGCCCCCACCACCGGCACTTGGGCGAAGGCATTGTTGAAGGCATAGCCCGGCACGAAGGTGCCGCCGATATCGACGCGGTCGCGGCCGTAGTCGACGTTGCCTTGCAGGGTAAAGCCGACCTGCTGGCCCCAGATCACCATGTCCGAGACGTCGAGCCGGCTGGCGGAGCGGGTGAACTCGGCCCTGAGCTTGGTGAAGGCCACTTCGCTGACATTGATCGGCAGCGGCGGGGCGGCGTTGTCGGCCCGGTCGCCCGCCAGCGCCTGAACCGACTGGCCGCCGAGGACGCGGCGCAGCGCGGGCTCGTCGCGCACCACGAAATTGCGGAACAGGAGCTCGCCGCTCTGGCGGGTCTCGCCGGGGCCGATATTGAGCACGAAATCGCCGCCATAGGCGCGGCGATAGAGATCGACGAAGCGCAGCAGGGCGCCGCCGTTTTCCGACTGCACCAGCAGCCCGCCCGCCGTCTCGCCGACGCGCGAAACCTGGCGTGCGGTGACCTCGGCCCGGCCGATCCGCCCCTGGAAGGCGACGGTGCGCAGGTCGCCGGAGCGCTTCTGCAGCTTCAGCGTCGCGTTGGTGATCGCCTCGTTGTTGAAGCCGGTCAGGATCGGCACGTCGAGATCGAGGTCGAGATCGCCGCCCTTGCCCTTGTCGCCGCGGGCGGCCGGCCCAGACGCCGTCTGGAGATCGCGGATGAAGGGGCGGACGTCAGCGACGGCGCCGCGGATCACGAGTTTGGTCAGCGCACCCTCGCGACGGGCCTCGACCTTGAGGTTGTCGCCGGCCGAGAGCCTGAACTGGGAGAGGCTCGCGGCCTCGAAACCATTCTGGCGCCCGAGTTCGACCTTTCCCCGGATCTGCACCGGGTTGGAGTCGAAGACGAAATCGTCGAGATCGGGACCGTCCGGATCCGCGACATAGGTAAAGCTCAGCTTGGCGGGCCGGCCCGCAGGCTTGCTGAGCCCGGGAAGGACGCCGTCGAGCGAGGCCTTGGTCAAGTCGTTCTCGACTCGCGGCGCCCCTGGCGCGCCCTTGCCCAGCGCCTTCGTGACCTTGACCTGTACGGGGCCGTTGATACCGGCTTCGGGGCCCAGCCCGCGCTTCTGGCGGGCGGCGTTATCGAGCGTCATGAACAACGCCGCCTCGCCCTTGCCCTTCGGGTCCTGCCGGATCTCGATCTGCGCCCGGTCGCCGCTCACCTTCGCCTCGCCCTTCACCGTCAGGCCGGCCTTGTCGAAGGTCACCGCCAGATTGCCGCCCTCCAGCTTCTCGGGCGCGAGCAGCGTGTCGGAGGCGATGCCGGAGAGCGTGCCGCTGCTGGTGACGACCACCTCGCCCGGCCGCGGATCATCGACGAGGGCGAGCGACACCACGCTGCGGAGATCGCTATTGCCGCGCAGGCTGGCGGGATCGATGTCGCCGGGTGCAAAATCCTTCAGCGCCGGAAAGGCGAAGAGCGCAGCCAGCGACTCCATCGAGCCGGTGCTGCGGAAGCTCGCGCGAGCCGGGGCCCGCTCCATCCAGGTCTCGGGAATCTCGAAGGCACCGTCGCTGAGCTGCAGCTGGCGGCCATTGCCGAGATCGGCGGTCGCGCCGGCGATGGCGAGCTTGACGGCGCGCCCTGTCGCCTTGCCGGTGACGCGCGCATCGATCAATGGCGGCAGGCCGGGGCCGGGCTCGAAGCGCACCTGCGAGGCATCGACGAGCACGGTCAGCGCGTCGTCCGGAATGCCGGCGCCGCGCATCAACCGGGCGTGATCCTCCGCCGGCAGGTCCATCTCGACCCGCAGCGAGGCCAGCCGCCCACTGATGAACTGGCGCGACAGGGTCCTGTGGACCTCGGGGGAGGTCCAGCGCGGCCACAGTGCCAGCGCTGCGCGCGGGTCGGAGTCCGTCGCCAGGATCGAGAAGCGCTGCAGCGGCGAGGGTCCGACCTGCTGGATCAGCCCCTTGCCCTCGGCCTTGATCGCCGGACCCTGGACGGCCATCGAATCGATCACGACTTCGTTGCGGCGCGGGTCGATGCGCAGATCCGCCCGGGCGCTGTCGATCACGACCGGAGGATCGGAGTCCGTTCCGGCGAGCTGTCCGCCGCCGGCGAGAGCGACCCGCCAGGCGCCGTCCTCGGCCCGGAGGGTCCCCGTCCCCTTCAATCGGGTCGGCCCTGCGGCGAGTTCGACCGAGCCGACGTCGATGGTGGAGAGGTCGCCGCTGCTGCTGATCTCGAGATGCGCTGCATCGACGGCGATCGCCTGCATCGGGCCGTCCGGAATCCGAATGACGCCTGGCAACACGTCCAGACGTGCCATCACCGAGCGGCGTCCGTCCGGAGCCTGGCTCAGACTGGCCTTGCCGCGCAGCGGCAGACCCTCGACCGTCATCCCGCCCGTGCCCAGCGCCAGCGCCACGACCTCGGCGGGCTCGAAGCGGACGATATCGATGTCGGCGCGCTGCGTCCCGTCGGGCTGGTTCGACAGATCGATGGCGAGTTCCTTCCAGCGCTGGCCGGTGCGGCCGCGCACGGTGACGCGCGTCACGCGCTCGGCCGCCCGCGACAGGCGGATCTCGACATCCTCGAAGCCGGCGCGCTGGCGGCCTTCGGGGTCGATGAGGGCGAGCCGCGCGCCGTTGATGCCGGCGGTCTCGAGGGCCCCGAGCAGCCCTTCTCCCTGGGCGAGCGTCGTCACCGCCGCCATGATGCCGGTGAAGGCGTTCCACTGCGCGGCGTCGGGCAGGGTCGCGGCCGGCGTCGGTTCGGCGGGGGCGGCATCGGCATTGACGATCAGCGCCCCGTTCCTGTCGACACCGAGACGGACATTGACGCCGCGCAGATCGACCGAGGTCAGCCGGATGTCGCCGCGCAGCAGGGCCAGCGGCTCGTAGCCGAGCACGGCCTCGGGCGCGCGAATGGTCGCGCCGCTCTTGTGGCGGAAGGAGACCTGGCGGACGCGCAGCTGCGAATGCCCGTCGATGCGGCCCAACTCGGCCGCCGCAGCCTCGACCGTCCAGTCGGCACCGAGACGATCCTCGATCGCCTGGGCGATACGCCCTTCCAGCCCCGAAAGCGGAACCAGCCCGGTCACGAGCAGCGTCGCGGCGGCGCCAGCGAGGGTCACGACGGCGACGACGATCGCCACGGCGATGGTCACCAGACCAGCCTTCGCCCGCCGCTTGACCTCCGCCGCTTCGCAATCGGGCGTGCCCGGCGCCCCGGTCACGGGCGCGGCAGCGTCCGGCTTGTTCGCGTCTTGGTCCAGCAAGGCGACCTTCGATCCTCTCGGGCGGATGATCCGTCACGGCTTCGGCGGCGTAGTGCGACCGACGTGGCCGTGACGGCCTCGTCGATGCAGCCGGGCCAGGCGATTCGGCAAGGCGCGCCGTTCCCGGCGGTGCTGCCCTGCCGTATCATGGCGCGCGAACCCGCGTTGCGCCATGCAGCGCGAAGGCGACGAAAGGAAGGCGGATCGATGGCTCTTCAGGATGGTGACGAGGCTCCGGCCTTCACGCTGGCGCGGGACGGGGGCGGCACGGTGTCGCTGGGCGATTTTCAGGGCCGCAAGCTCGTCCTCTACGCCTATCCCAAGGACGACACACCGGGCTGCACGCAGGAGGCCATCGCCTTCAACCGGCTCAAGGCGGAGTTCGCCGCGGCTGGCACCGAGATCCTCGGCATCTCGCCGGATCCGGTGAAGAGCCACGACAAGTTCAAGGCCAAGCACGGGCTCGATTTCGCGCTCGCCGCCGACGAGACCCAGCAGGCGCTGCTGGCCTATGGCATCTGGGTCGAGAAGAGCATGTATGGCCGGACCTATATGGGCGTGGAGCGCACCACCTTCCTGATCGGCGCGGATGGCAAGATCGCCCGCATCTGGCGCAAGGTGAAGGTGCCCGGCCATGCCGAGGAGGTCCTCGCCGCGGCCAAAGCACTGTAACGACCGTCCTGTTTTGCGAACAATTAACCTTAACGGGGTCTAATCCAGGGATCGGCAGCGTCTCTTTCCGGTCCCGCGTTCATGACAGCATCCGCCTCGACTGGCCCCGCCCTCCCCGTCTCGGGGCTGGTCTCGCAGAAGAGCTACACGATCCGCCGCTCGACGGCGATCATCGGCCTCGCCTGGCTTGGCCTGACAACCGCCGGCTGCGGCGCCGGCGCCTGGTATATCCTCAGCAAGGACGATCTCGCGGCGCGGCTGATTGCCCGCGAGACCTCCCGCCAATACGCCTATGAGGACCGGATCGCGGCGCTGCGAGCCGATGTCGACCGGCTCGCCAGCCGCGCCTTGCTCGATCAGGACGGCGTCGAGGCGCGCGTCGACGAACTGGCGACCCGTCAGGCGGAGCTGGTATCGCGTCAGTCGTTGGTGACGGCGCTGGCCGATACGCTCCAGGCCGGCGGCATCGTCAATGCCGGCAAGGCGCCGCTGCGGCCCCGCCTGATCAAGCCGGAGGAGCCGATCCGCGCCTCGGGCGTCACCAGCTTCGCTCCGATCATGCCGGGCAAGCCGACGCCGGCTCCCGATTCGCCGACGCTGCGCGGCGCCGGCGAGCCGCAGACGACGCCCTGGCGTTCGGGGCAGGCCGAGCCGGAGCCGCCGGCCAAGCGCGTCGAGACGGCGCTGGACCGGCTCGACCGGGCCCTGTCCCAGACGGCGGGCGCGCAGCTCGCCGCGCTCCGCGACATGGATGCGACGCTGACGGAATCGCACAAGCGCCTGCGCGGCGCCCTCGCCGAAACGGGCCTCGACACGGACCGCATGGCCGCGCCGAGCGGCGCCGCCAAGGGCGTCGGCGGTCCCTTCGTGCCCTTCAAGATCGACCCGAACGCCGGCCCCTTCGAGGCGACGCTGAACGCCCTGCAGCCGCGCATCGCCGCGGTGATGCGGCTACGGGGTCTCGCCGAGCAGCTGCCGCTCGCCAAGCCGATGGCCGGCGAAGCCGATTTCAGCTCCAATTTCGGCTACAGGGTCGATCCCTTTACCCGCGCCCCGGCGATGCATACGGGCGTCGACTTCCGGGCCGAGACCGGCTCGCCCATCCGCGCCACGGCACCCGGCAAGGTCATCGCCGCCGAGTACTCCGGCGGCTATGGCAACATGGTCGAGATCGAGCACGCCAACGGCATCACCACGCGCTACGCCCATATGTCGGCGATCCTCGCATCGGTGGGGCAGAGCGTGACGACCGGCACGGTGATCGGCCGCGTCGGCAGCACCGGCCGCTCGACCGGGCCGCATCTGCATTACGAAACCCGCATCGACGACGAGCCGGTCGATCCGACGCGCTTCCTGCGCGCCGGCGGCAAGCTCGCGGACCTGCGCTGAGCTGCACGCCGCGCGCTTTCCGCGGCTTTTGCGCCCCGACGCCTTGCAAGGCGGCGCCCGCTTGCCTATCGCTCGCCGCGAACGGAAGCGAGGCGATACCCCCATGAGCAAGCCCGGCGCGAACGGACTGACCTATGCGCAGGCCGGTGTCGACATCGACGCCGGCAACGCCATGGTCGACGCCATCAAGCCCCTCGTGCGGGCGACGCGCCGGCCGGGCGCCGATGCCGAGATCGGCGGGTTCGGCGGGCTGTTCGACCTCAAGGCCGCCGGCTTCAGCGACCCGATCCTGGTCGCGGCCAATGACGGCGTCGGCACCAAGGTCAAGATCGCGATCGAAAGCGGGCTGCATTCGACCATCGGCATCGATCTCGTCGCGATGTGCGTCAACGACCTGATCGTGCAGGGCGCTGAACCGCTGCTCTTCCTCGACTACTACGCCACCGGCAAGCTCGACCCGAAGGTCGGCATCGAGATCGTGCGCGGCATCGCCGACGGCTGCCGTCAGGCCGGTTGCGCGCTGATCGGTGGCGAGACGGCCGAGATGCCCGGCCTATATGCCGAGAAGGACTACGACCTCGCCGGCTTCGCGGTCGGGGCGGCCGAGCGCGGCGCGCTGCTGCCGCGGGCTGACCTCCAGCCCGGCGACGTTGTCTTCGGCCTGCCCTCCTCCGGCGTCCACTCCAACGGTTATTCGCTGGTCCGGCGGATCGTCGCGCTCTCCGGGCTGGCCTGGGACGCGCCTGCCCCCTTCGCCCCCGGCAGCAGCCTGGCCGAGGCCCTGCTGATCCCGACGCGCATCTACGTCAAGCCGCTGCTGCAGGCGATCAAGGCGACCAGCGGCATCAAGGCGCTGGCCCACATCACCGGCGGCGGCTTCCCGGACAACATCCCGCGCGTGCTGCCGGAGGGCCTGGGCGTCTCGCTCGACCTCGCCGCGATCCCCGTCCCGCCCGTCTTCGGCTGGCTCGCCAAGGTCGGCGGCGTCGCCGAGCGCGAGATGCTGCGCACGTTCAACTGCGGCATCGGCATGATCGTGGCGGCCGAGGCGGCCAAGGCCGAGGAGGTCATGGCGGCACTGGCGGCGGCGGGCGAGGCTCCGGTGCGGCTCGGCGAGGTCGTGCCCGTCGCGGCGGGCGAAGAGCCCGTCGCCTAGCGCGGCAAGCTTGCGCTGTGAGCAGCCCGGCCAACCGACCGCGCGTCGGCGTCCTGATCTCGGGGCGCGGCTCCAACATGGTCTCGCTGGCCGAGGCCGCGCGGCAGCCGGGCTATCCCGCCGAGATCGCGCTCGTGCTGTCGAACGTGCCCGGCGCGCCGGGGCTGGAGCGGGCGAGCGGCTTCGGCATCGCGACCGCCACCGTCGACCACCGCGCCTTCGGCAAGGATCGCGAGGCCTTCGAACGGGCCATGGACGAGGTGCTGCGGGCCCACCAGATCGACATCGTCGTGCTGGCCGGCTTCATGCGGATCATGACGGCCTGGTTCGTGAAGCGCTGGGAGGGGCGGATGATCAACATCCACCCTTCCCTGCTGCCGCTGTTCAAGGGCACCCACACGCACCGCCAGGCACTCGACGCCGGCGTCAGCGAGCATGGCTGCAGCGTGCATTTCGTCGTGCCCGAGCTCGATGCCGGCCCGGTGATCGCGCAGGCGAAGGTGCCGGTGTTGCCGGGCGACGACGAGAACACGCTGGCCGCGCGCGTCCTCACCCAGGAACACGGGCTCTATCCTCAGGCGCTCGCGGCCGTCGCCTCCGGCGCCGTGGCGCTGGTGGACGGCGCACTCGTCAGGCGCTGAGCCGGCGCGGGCGCCGCCGGCTGCCCTTCCGTCTGCCGGGCCCGGCGCTCCGAATCCTCCCGGCAGCGCGCCTCCTCCTCCTTCTGCCAGCGCCGGAACAGATCGGCCCGGCGGGCGGGATAGCGCTCCTCGCGCGCGACGAGATCGGTGATGCGGTCGGTGCGGAAATGCCGGAAATCCTGGCGCAGCTCGCACCAGGCGATGACGATGCGGACGCGATCGTAGAAGGTCATGCCGATCGGCCAGATCATGCGCTGCGTGTCCTGACCGCTCTCGTCGCGGTAGCGGACCTCGAGCTTGCGGCCCTGGCGGATGGCGGCGCGCACGGCGGCGATGTCGACGAGATCGGTCGGCGCGTCGCGGCCATAGAGCGGGGCGAAGAGCGCGCCGTCGAGCAGGATCGGGCGCAGATGCGGCGGCAGCACGGCCGCAACCTTGCTGACGACATCCTCGGCCGCGCGTGCGAGCACGGGGTCGGCCCGCTCGCCGAGCCAGCGCATCCCGACCAGCACGGCCTCGATTTCGTCCGGCGAGAGCATCAGCGGCGGCAGGTCGAAGCCGGCATCCAGCACATAGCCGATGCCGGCCTCGCCGCGGACCGGCACGCCCTGTCGCACCAGCGCGGCGATGTCGCGATAGACCGTGCGCACGGAGACATCGAGTTCGGCGGCGAGCGTCTCGGCCGTCACCGGGCGGCGGCGGCGGCGCAGGCTCTGGATCATGTCGAGCAATCGTTCGGCGCGCTGCATCCCGTTTCTCCCCGCTGGCCTCGGACGATCGGAGACTAGCCTATTGTGCTGACAAACCCTGTCAGGACTATGTCAGTAGCGTCAAATCGTCCTGCGGCATCGCGAAGGGGGAAGAGCATGATCACACTGCACCATTTCGGACCGGCCTTCGGCCTGCCCGATCCGAGCCCGTTCTGCATCAAGGCCGAGATCCTGCTGAAGCTCTCCGGCCTCCCCTACGAGACGCGGATCGGCGATCTGAGCCGGGCGCCGAAGGGCAAGCTGCCGCTGATCGTCGAGGATGGGGTCACCATCTGCGATTCGAGCTTCATCCGCTTCCATCTCGAGGAGCGGCACGGCATCGATTTCGACGCCGGGCTCGATGCCGAGCGGCGGGGCGCCCTCTGGGCCCTGGAGAAGATGCTGGAGGACCAGATCTACTGGATCATGGTGGCCGAGCGCTGGCTCGACGACGGCAATTTCGCCCGCGGCCCGGCGCAGTTCTTCAAGCCGGTGCCGGCGCCGCTGAGGCCGCTGGTCTGCGCGCTGGTGCGCCGCAAGGTCCGGCGCAATGTCGACGGGCATGGCATCGGCCGCCACAGCCCCGCGGAGCAGCGTCAACTTGCAGCCCGGGCGCTCGACGCGATGGCGGCGATCCTGGGCGACCGCCCCTATTTCGGCGGCGCTCAACCGGGCGGCGGCGATGCCGCGCCCGGCGCCTTCCTGATCGCGGCGCTGACGCCGCTGTTCGATTCGCCCTTCCGCGGGCTGGTCGAGCAACGGTCGGCGCTCACGGCCTATGCCGGGCGGATGCGCGAGCGCTTCTTCGCGGAGGAGCAGCCGCTCAGATCGGCCGCTTGAGCTTGCAGCGGTCGATGAAGCCCAGGCCCTTCTCACGGGCCGAGTCGTTGAAGTAGCCGGTGTCGCGGAAGGCCTGGATCTCGTCCTTGGTCATCGCGGCGACGGTGCCCTTGGCGTAGCAGCTGCAGGGCGTGTGGACGGCCTCGCGCGTCGTGCCCATCAGGCGCGACTGCGTCACCAGGCAGGCATCGAAGGCGCGCAGCTGGATCATGTAGGGGGTCAGGTTCTTGGCCGTCGGGTCCGGCGGCGGCAGGGCGCTCGTCCCGCTCGCGGCCTGGGCGCCGAGCGTAGCCAGCACAGAGATTCCACCGGCCAGCAAGACCGCACCCATCCGCCGCATCATCATGATTTCGTTCGTCCTTCGAGAGCAGGCGCATCAGTTCCGGAGCCGGCCTGCCTGCGCGAGGGATGGTCCATAGCACCGCCGAAAAATCAAGGGAGCGCGGTCACGCCCTTTTGATCCGGGTTGTCTTTTTTGATCCAGACCTTGTTGTCGTGGAAGGCCGCGCCTCCGAAAGGCGCCGGGCCGTCCGCTCCGGTGATCGTGTTGATGCCGCGCCCATGCTTGTGGGCGGCATTGGGCCAGATCGATTCGGCGATGACGACGCCGCGGACCACACCCTCGAACAGCACCGCCCTGAGATGGACGCTGCCGCGCTGGTTGCCGACGACGACCTCGTCGCCGGACGCGACGCCGAGCCTCGCGGCGTCCTCGGGGTGCAGCATCAGCGTCGGGCCGCCCTCCTTCTTCACCGAACCCGGCGTCTCGGTGAAGGTCGAGTTCAGGAAGCTGCGGGCCGGGCTGGTCGCGAGGCGGAAGGGGTGGTCGGCATCGACATTGTCGAGCACGTCCCACTGGTCGGGCAGCGCCGGCATGTCCTGCCAGGGGCCGACCGGCCCGGCATTGGCGTTGGGGACCTTCGGCCAGTCCGGCTTGAAGCGGAACTTGCGGTCGCGATAGCCGAAGCCGTCGAGGTAATGCGCCGTGCGAAAATCCGGCTGCACGTCGAGGAATTCGTTGGCGATGAGTTCGTCGAGCGTGCCGCGGCCGCTCTCGCGCATCGTCCAGTCGACGATCTCGCGCGGGGTCATGTCGAAGCCGCGATGCTGTGCGCCGAGGCGCTTCGCCAGCGCGCAGATCACGTCGTGGTTCGAGCGGCATTCGCCGGCCGGCTCGACGAGCTTGCCGCCCCACATGATGTGCTGGTGGCCGCCGCCCTGATAGATGTCGTCATGCTCGAGGAACTGGGTCGCCGGCAGCACGATGTCGGCCATCTGGGCCGTCTCGGTCATGAACTGCTCATGGACGACGGTGAAGAGGTCCTCGCGGGCGAAGCCCTGCTTGACCAATTCCTGCTCGGGCGCGACCGAAACCGGGTTGGTGTTCTGGATGAGGAGTGCCTTGACCGGCCCGCCCTGCCGCAGGGCCTGCGCATCGCCGGTCAGGATGCGGCCGATCTGCGACTGGTCGAGTTCACGCACCCGCGGATCGCGGACGTCCAGACCCTCGATCAGGCTCTTGCGCCAGCGATAGATGCCGCTGTTGCTGTGGAAAGCGCCGCCGCCTTCATATTGCCAGGCTCCTGTCACGGTCGGCACGCACAGCGCCGCATGCATCGAGACGGCGCCGTTGCGCTGCCGGGCGAAGCCGTAGCCAAGCCGAAAGAAGCTCTTCTTGCGCGTCCCGACGAGCGCGGCGAACTCCTCGATCTGGGCGGCCTCGAGCCCGGTGATCGCCGCCGCCCATTCGGGCGTCCGGCTCTGCAGATGCGCCTCGAGTTCGTCCGGGGCGTCGGTGTGGGCCGCGAGATAGGCACGGTCGGCATGCCCGTCGCGGAAGAGGATGTGCATGACGGCGCAGGCGAGCGCCGCATCCGTGCCCGGCCGCAGCACGAGGGCGAGATCGGCCTGGGCCAGCGTCGCATTGTGGTAGATGTCGATGCCGACGATCTTGGCGCCGCGCGCTTTGCGGGCCTTGATCGCGTGGTGCATCACGTTGACCTGGGTGTGCACGGCATTGGTGCCCCAGATCACGATGCAGTCGGACTGCGCCATCTCGCGCGGGTCCGGCCCGGCGAGGCGCCCCGTGCCGGCGATGAAGCCGGTCCAGGCCGTGGTGGTGCAGATCGTCGAATACTGGCCGGAATAGCGCTTGGCATGGCGCAGGCGGTTGATGCCGTCGCGCATGACCAGGCCCATCGTGCCGGCATAGTAATAGGGCCAGACGGCCTCGGCCCCGTGCTCCGCCTCGATGGCGAGGAAGCGCCGCGCGATCTCGTCCAGCGCCTCGTCCCAGGAGATGCGCGCGAACTGCCCGGAACCCTTGGGGCCGGTGCGGCGCATCGGATGCAGCAGCCGGTCGGGATGGTGGATGCGCTCGGCGTAGCGGGCGACCTTCGCGCAGATCACGCCATCGGTGTAGCTCTGCCGCTTGCTGCCGCGGACGCGGCCGATGCTGCGCCCGTCGATGACCTCCACCTCCAGCGAGCAGGCCGAGGGGCAGTCATGCGGGCAGGTCGAGGGGTGGTGCGCGATGCGTGGCAATTCGGTCATAGCGCCTTCGTAACGCATGGCGAAAAAAAGAAAACCGGCCTCTGCGGTGGCGCCCGCGGCGTCGGGCAGGCATGGTCGCCGCATTCCGCCGCACGCGGCGCATCGTCAACCCGGAGTTAATCCTAATGCTTCATTCTGCGGGTCTGTGGTCATGAGTGGCGCCGTTGCGCCGGAGTTGAGTGCCATGCGTCGCGTTGCGTTCCTGGCGGGTCTCGTCGCCTGCCTCCTGTCCCTTCCCGAGCGAGCGGCGGCCCAGTCCCCCGATTACACCACCCTCACCTCGCCTCAGTCCGCCCAGAACTGGACGCTGACGCTCGGTGCAGGCCTGCATCGCCAGCCCGACTATCTCGGCTCGAACGACTATATCTTCCGGCCGAAGCCGATCATCTCGCTCAGCCGCGGGCTGAAGAGCACCTGGTGGTCGGCCGAGGACGACGCGATCTCGATCGGCTTCTTCTCCGGCACCGCCTGGCGCGTCGGCTTCTCGGGCAATCTGCTCTGGGAGCGGAAGGCCAGCGTGAACCCTGCCCTCGTCACGGTGCCCAATGTGAAGTTCGGCGCCGAGGCCGGCGCCTTCGCCGAGTTCTACCCGGCCTCCTGGCTGCGCGCGCGCGTCGACCTGCGCCGCGGCATCGTCGCCCATGACGGGCTGATCGCGGAGGTGAAGCTCGACGCCTTCGCCCGCATCAACGACACCTGGAAGCTCGGCATCGGCCCGCGCATGACGGTCGCCAGCGCCGACTACGTACGCACTTACTTCGGGGCGATCCCGGGCGCCGCCGGCACCGGCGGCCTGCTGCAGCGCTTCAACAGCGGCGTGCTCTCCTACGGCGCGATCGCGCAGGCGACCTATAACTGGTCCGAGCGGTTCCAGACGACGGCCTATGTCGAGTACAAGCACCTCGTCGGCGATGCCGCGAAGTCGCCGGTGGTCCGGACCTTCGGCTCGCGGGATTCGATCACAATCGGCGTCTCGGCGAGCTATGCCTTCGATCTGGGCTTCTGACACGTCAGGCTGCCGCTGCGGACCGCCGGGGCGACATGAAAAAGGGGGCGGGTCGATCGCGACCCGCCCCCTTTTCGTTTGAAAGCCGGGATGGCCGCCGGATCAGCCGACGATCTCGTTGCCGGAGAAGAACTGCGCGATCTCGACGGCCGCCGTCTCCGGGGCGTCCGAGCCGTGCACGGTGTTCTCGCCGACCGACTCGGCGAAGAGCTTGCGGATGGTCCCCTCGGCGGCATTGGCCGGGTTGGTGGCGCCCATCACCTCACGATACTTGGCGATGGCGTCCTCGCCCTCGAGGACCTGCACGACCACGGGGCCGGAGGTCATGAACTCGACGAGCTCGCCGAAGAAGGGCCGTGCCGAGTGGACCGCATAGAAGGTCTCGGCCTGGGCCTTGGTCATGTGGATGCGCTTCTGCGCGACGATGCGCAGACCGGCCTTCTCGATCACCGCGTTGACCGCGCCGGTGAGGTTGCGACGGGTCGCGTCGGGCTTGAGAATGGAGAAGGTACGCTGAACAGCCATCGATGAATCCTCGGGGATTTTCTGGGAGAATGCGGCGCGCTTATAGCTGCGCCCTCCCCGCCCCACAAGGCTCGTCGGCGGTCCCGGCGGAACCGGCTCAATGGCGGGTCAGGAAGGTCCTCGCCTCGCGCAGCGCCTGGGCGATCTCGTCGCGCGTCATCTCCAGCGCCAGCTCCTGGCGGTGCGCCGCAGCCCGGCCGCAGCCGCGGGCCTGGGCGACGTTGAACCATTTCTGCGCCGTGACCAGATCGACCGGGATGCCGCGACCCGAGGCATACATCAGACCCAGCTCGTAATAGGCCTCGGCCGAAGCCTCGCTCGGGACCACCAGCGAGGCCGGGATCGCGCTCATTTCCATGCGTGCCATGACAACCACCCTTTGTCTTTCGTTGGCGCCGGCCACCCGTCCAAAGGCCCCGGCTCGTGAGGAGAAGACTGGCGGCGGCGCTTAAAGGGCTCGCTAAAATTCGCGATGAATCGAAGCTCAACGAGGAATGAGCGAGCGGTTAAATCAACGCTCGATTCAGCCTTTCATTCCGAAAAACGTCGTCTTTTCAATGGGCTTTCGGGCAAATGCGAAACCGCCCGTCAACGGAGGATTCACCCTGCGCAGCGGAAGCGAGGGCTGCGGCGCGCCGGCAGGGCCTTGGAAGCGCTCCGGTTCCAGCTTATGGTTCACATCTGAACCATGCAGCATAGCGTGGTCTGACAGGGAGGTATTGATGACCATCGGATCGCGTCTTTCCCGCGCGGGCCTCGCCGGTTTCGGCCTGCTCGCGCTCGGCCTCTCCTCGGGCGCACCGGCCCAGGCGCAGGACGTCACCGGCACCTGGCTGCGCGACAGCGGCGCCTCGCGGGTGCGCTTCGCCAAATGCGGCGAGGCGATGTGCGGCACGCTGGCCTGGCTCAAGGACCCGAACGGCCCGGCCAAGGTCGGCCAGCGCATCTTCTACGACATGAAGCCGTCGGGCGACGGCAAATGGACCGGCAGCGCCTTCAATCCCGAGGACGGCAAGACCTATTCCGGCACGATGACGCTGGCCGGCGACAAGCTCACCACCTCGGGCTGCGTGCTGGGCGGGCTGATCTGCCGCTCGGTGGTCTGGAACCGGGCCAACTGAGGCGCGACGGCGGACTTATCCCCGCCGCGCCATCCCATGCCTATGCTCCCCCCGCTGCACCCGACCAAGGGGGCTGTCGCGAGGCGTCGTGCGGCCGGGTGTGGTGGCGGGTTTCGGGAGGCGTCGCCGTCGCAGGCGACGTTCTCGGAGGTCGAGCGGCAGTAAGTCCCCCCATCAGGGACGAGCAGCCGCGACGCCCAAAATCCCCGCGCGCGGAGCCGGGCGGCGCGAGATCGGCGCTGCATCGACCTCGACATCGACACTCGACATCGGCACGCGGCAAGGACGCGCGCCACCCGGCTCCGCGCATCCCCTTTCGGGGAACTTCGTGCGAAACCCCGCGGCTCAAGCCGGTCGGGGGTTTTGGTGCGCGGCGCTTCCAGCTTTTTCCGAACCACCCCCGTCATCCTGGGCGGCCGCAGGCCGACCGGGATCCATCATAGGGCGCTGTCCAGCCCTAGGATGGATCCCGGCCTGCGCGGCTGCGCCGCTTGGCCAGGATGACGCGCGGGGTGGATTGGGTGACGCTCAGCGCGCCTTCTGGCCGAAGAGGATCGCCTTTTCCTCCGGCGTCGAGATGCCGGCGGGGTTGCGTAGCGCCTCGCCGACCTTGAGGCCGCGCGCGACGGCGGGACGCGCCATCATCGTTTCGATCCAGCGGGCGACATGGGGGAACTGCTTGAGGTCCTGCCCCTGCTTCTCCCAGCCGCGGGCCCAGCCGATGCAGGCCATGTCGGCGATGGAGTAATCGCCGCAGATGTAATCGCGGCCCTCGAGGCGCTTGTTCAGCACGCCATAGAGGCGATTGGTCTCGTTGGTGTAGCGGTCGATGGCATAGGGCACCTTCTCCGGCGCGTAGAGCCGGAAATGGTGGGTCTGGCCGAGCATCGGCCCGAAGCCGCCCATCTGCCAGAACAGCCATTCGTCGACGGCGACGCGGCCGCGCTCGTCGCCGGGATAGAACTGCCCGGTCTTGCGGCCGAGATATTGCAGGATCGCGCCGGATTCGAAGACCGAGATCGGCTTGCCGTCCGGCCCCTCGGGATCGACGATCGCCGGCATGCGGTTGTTGGGGGAGATCGCGAGGAAGTCCGGCTTGAACTGGTCGCCCTTACCGATGTTCACGGGGATCACCGTATAAGGCAGCCCGCATTCCTCCAGCATGATGGTGATCTTCCAGCCGTTCGGAGTCGGCCAGTAATGAAGTTCGATCGGCTTGCTCTGGTTGGCTGGCATGGCGCGGTCCCGGTCCCTGATGCAGAGGAGGAAGCGCGATGTTTAGGCCGCTTCTCGCGCTGGAGAAAGAGCCGGGCCGCCCTGCGCGGGTTGCATCGCCCCTTCGTGATGCCGACGCCCGTGGAGCCCGTCAGAGCTCCAGCTTGAAGCCCTCATGGCTCTGGGCGAAACCGAGGTTGCGGTAAAACCGATGGGCGTCGAGCCGCGACTTGTTGGAGCTGAGTTCAATCAGCCCGACATCCAGCGTCCTGGCGAAGGCCAGCGCATGAGCGATCATGATCTTGCCGATGCCCATGCCCCGGCACTCCGGCGCGACATGGACGCTCTCGATCTTGCCGCGCTTGCGACCGCGCGCGACCAGACCGGGGATCGAGGTAACCTGAAAGGTGCCGACCACCGCCCCGTCTCGCTCGGCGACGAAGAGCGCATTGTCCCGGCTCGCCTCGATCTCGGCGAAGGCCGCGGCATAGCCGGGGTGACGCGCCTCCTCGCGTATCGCCTCCGCCGTCATCGTCTGCGTCGCGGCGCCGAGCATGATCAGCTCGGCGATGCGCTCCACGTCCTCACTACGGGCACGGCGAATGGTGACCGCGGTCGCGGTCTGCGTCGAGGTGGTCATGCGGCGTCCCGTCTGATGGAGGCGAGACGCCGCTCTATCAGACCAGCTCGGGGAACGGAACGATGGTCGACTTCACCGTCTTCATTGCCATCGCATCGGCGACGGCCTGGGTCACGCCGGCTTCCGTGAAGGGGTAGATCGTCTGCATCTCCAGGAAGGGGTACTTGTCGCGGGCGCGGTAGAGCATGTCGACGCCGAGCGGCAGATCATTGCCGGTGAAGGCCCAGGAGCCGAGCACGTTCAGATCCTTGGTGCAGATGCGGTGCCAGTTGGTCTGGATCGAGCCGGCATCGGTGAACTGCCCCATCTCGACATAGGTGCCGCCGTCGCGCAGGAACTCGATGCCCTCGGGCCCGGCCGTGGGGTGGCCGGAGCAGTCCATCACGAGATCGGCCCCGAACCCGCCGACGATCTCGCGGACGCGGGCGACGCGCGCTTCCGCCGTGGTGTATTCCTCCAGATTGACCGTCGCCTCCGCGCCGAACTTGCGGGCGAGCGCGAGCCGCGGCTCCTCCGGTGCGCCGACGCAGATGACGCGGCCGGCCCCCATCTCCTGCGCCGCCGCCACCGCCAGGATGCCGATCGGCCCCGAGCCCTGGATCACCACCGTGTCACCCCAGTTGAAGCCGCCGGCGCGCTTGGCCCGGTTGAAGGCGCGGATGCAGGAGGTCAGCGGCTCGGACAGCGCGCCCAGCCGCAGCGACATGTCGTCGGGCAGCTTGTAGACCTTGGTGCCGGGCAGCATCTCGAGGTCGACATAGACATATTCGGCCCAGCCGCCCCAGAGATGCGGCGCCTTGTCGAAGCCGAGATAGCGCCCGTAGTAGACCGGGGTCAGGCACTTGTTGGCGCTCTCGGGGTAGTGGACGCAGTAGTGGCAGTGCCCGCAGGGCATCAGCGGCGGGATCATCACCTTGGAGCCGACATCGAGCGGCTTGCCCATGAAGTCCTCGGTGAAATCCGCCCCCTTCTCGACGATGACGCCGCCGATCTCGTGGCCCAGCGTGAAGGGCCAGGGCAGCTTCTTGGGCCAATGGCCCTTGAGGATGTGCTGGTCGGTGCCGCAGACGCCGCAGGCGCCGATCTTGATCAGCGCCGCCTTGGCCGGGACCGCCGGCCAGGGCACCTCCCGGATGGTCGGCTTGCCGCCGGGGCCGTCATAGGTCGCGACGCGGATGGGCTGGCGCTGCATGGTCGTCTCTCCCTGAAGTGCCGCTTTGGCGCGGCTTGGAGGAGAGTGAGGCATGGCGGGCGCGGCACGGCAACCGGCGTGGACGCACAGGCCGGTTGCGGCAGCGGCTATGCGGCGAACAACCGCTTGGCCATCAGCAGGGTGTTGGGGGTGTCGTCACGGCCGTCGAAGCGGGCCTGGCGCTGCAGGAAGAAGCCCATCCGCTCGTAGAAGGTGATCGCCGGCTCGTTCTGGCTCTCGACCTCGAGGCGCGCCACCGGCGCCTCCGGAAAGCAGGCCAGCGTCACCTGCAGCAGCGTGCGGCCGATGCCGACGCCCTGCCAGGCCGGCAGGACATAAAGCCGCGTCAGCAGCGCGGCGCGGTCGCGCTCCGTACGGGCGCTTGCCGTGGCGACGATCTCGCTGCCGACCAGCGCGACCAGGAAGGCACCGTTCTCGCGCCCGAGCTGGGCGCCGAGATTCTCCAGCGAGTGCCAGGCATTGGTGATCTCGGCAACGCGCTGCCAGCCATAGATGCCGTCATAGGTGGCGTGCCAGGTCTCGACCAGCAACGCCCGCACCGCCGGCAGATCGGCGGCCTCGGCGTCGCGGATGACGAGATCAGCGGGGGTCATCAGCGTCCGAATTCCGCGACATGCATCCGTGGGTTCAGGCGCTGCGCCGTCGTCATGGTCGGGCTTGTCCCGACCATCCACGCCTTCCTGCGCGCAGGGCGGCGTTCAAGACGTGGATGCTCGCCACAAGGGCGAGCATGACGTGTCGGGAACCTCGGCCCTTGTTCGGGTGTCGGGCTCTCAACCGGCGCGAAGCCCCGGGATGACGGCGTATTGGAAGCGCCGCCCATCCCGTCACTCGATCCCCAATTTCGCCTTCAGGATTTCGTTCAGCGCCTGCGGGTTGGCCTTGCCGCCCGAGGCCTTCATCGCCTGGCCGACGAACCAGCCCAGCATGGTCGGCTTGGCCTTGACCTGCTCGACCTTGTCGGGATTGGCGGCGATCAGCTCGTCCACCGCCTTCTCGATCGCGCCCGTATCGGTGACCTGCTTCATGCCGCGGGCCTCGACGATCTGGCGCGGATCGCCACCCTCGCTCCAGAGGATCTCGAACAGGTCCTTGGCGATGCGGCCGGAGATGACGCCCTCGCCGATCAGATCGACGAGGCCGCCGAGCTGGGCGGCGGAGACCGGCGAGGTCGTGACGTCCTTGCCTTCCTTGTTGAGGCGCCCGAACAGCTCGTTGATGACCCAGTTGGCCGCGGCCTTGCCGTCGCGCCCCTTGGCGACAGCCTCGAAGTAATCCGCCTGCTCGCGCTCGGCGACCAGCACCGAGGCGTCATAGGGCGAGAGCCCGTATTCGGCGATGAAGCGGGCCTTCTTGGCATCGGGCAGTTCCGGCAAATGCGCCTTCAGCTCAGCGACGAAGGCGTCGTCGAATTCGAGCGGCAGCAGGTCCGGATCGGGGAAGTAGCGGTAGTCATGCGCCTCTTCCTTGGAGCGCATCGAGCGCGTCTCGCCCTTGCCGGGATCGTAGAGGCGCGTCTCCTGGTCGATCGTGCCGCCATCCTCGAGAATGCCGATCTGGCGGCGCGCCTCGACATCGACAGCCTGGCCGATGAAGCGGATCGAGTTGACGTTCTTGATCTCGCAGCGCGTGCCGAAGGGCTCGCCCGGGCGGCGCACCGAGACGTTGACGTCGGCGCGCAGATTGCCCTTCTCCATGTCGCCGTCGCAGGTGCCGAGATAGCGCAGGATGGTGCGCAGCTTCGAGACATAGGCCTTGGCCTCGTCGGCCGAGCGCAGATCGGGCTTGGAGACGATCTCCATCAGCGCGACGCCCGAGCGGTTGAGGTCCACGAAGCTCATCGTCGGGTGCTGGTCGTGGATCGACTTGCCGGCGTCCTGCTCGAGATGCAGCCGCTCGATGCCGACGGTGATCTGCTCCGTCGGCGAGAGATCGACGATGATCTCCCCCTCCCCGATGATCGGGCTCTTGTACTGGCTGATCTGGTAGCCCTGCGGCAGATCCGGATAGAAGTAGTTCTTGCGGTCGAAGACCGAGCGGTTGTTGACCTGCGCGTTGAGGCCGAGCCCGGTGCGCACCGCCTGGCGGACGCATTCGGCGTTGATCACCGGCAGCATGCCCGGCATGGCGGCGTCGACGAGGCTGACATGGGCGTTCGGCTCGGCGCCGAAGGCGGTCGAGGAGCCGGAAAACAACTTGGCGTTGGAGGTGACCTGTGCATGAATCTCCATGCCGATCACGATCTCCCAGTCTCCCGTCGCGCCCTTGATCAGCTTCTTCGGATCCGCGGGGCGGGCATGCGCATTCATCGTCTTGTCTTCCGGCTTCAGTGAGATGCCTGACGGTTACGACCTCGGCGCGCAGGCGGCAAGCTTCTGTTGCGCTCCCGACACCGGATGGCGGGATTGTGGCGCAGAGTGCCGCAATCTCGCCCTGTGAGGGGTGACGGATCTTGACAATCGTCAGTCGGCTCCCCTTGTAGCGGCAAAGGCCGGAAACACGCCTACTGTGCCGGCTAGACCCATCCGGAGCCATCCCATGCCCCATCGCCGCCCGGCGCCGATGTCATCGATCCTTTCGGCCGGGGGCCTCGTGCTCCTTGCTGCGCTCAGCCTCGGCGAGGCGCGCGCCCAGGGCGGGCCGCCGCCGGCCCCGCCCGTCCAGGTCTCGGCGCCGCTGGCGCAGCGCGTCACCAACTGGGACGAGTTCACCGGCCGCTTCGAGGCCAGCGAGCAGGTCGAGGTCCGGGCCCGCGTCTCGGGCTTCCTCGACTCGATCCACTTCAAGGACGGCGACCTGGTGAAGAAGGGCGATCTGCTCTTCACCATCGACCCCCGCCCCTACCGGCTCTCGGTCGACGCCGCGCGGGCCGAGGTCGCCCGCGCCAAGGCGCAGGTCGAGCTCGCCCAGAACGAGGTCGAGCGCGCCGAGGGCCTGACCCAGAACCGCACCATCACGGCGCGCGACGTCGATCAGCGCCGCGCCAATCTCAACAGCGCCATCGGCTCCCAGCAGGGGGCGGAGGCCAATCTCAAGACGGCCGAGCTCAACCTCGAATGGACCGAGGTGCGCGCCCCGCTGTCGGGCCGCATCTCGAACCGCCGCGTCGATGCCGGCAACCTGATCGCCGGCGGCCAGTCCGGCGCGACGCTTCTCACGACGATCGTCGCGGTCGATCCGATCTACTTCACCTTCGACGCCTCGGAGGCCGACTATCTGCGCTGGCAGCGCCGCAACACCGATCTGCGGGCGACCACGTCGCGCGAGGCCGGGATCGTTGCCGAGGTGCGCCTGTCCGACGAGCAGGAGTGGAAGCGCCGTGGCCGGATCGACTTCGTCGACAACACGCTGAACGCTCGCTCGGCCACGATCCGCGGCCGTGTCGTGTTTCCCAATCCCGACCAGTTCCTGACGCCCGGCACCTTCGGGCGGCTGCGCGTCTTCGCCGGCGAGGCCGACGCCCTGCTGGTGCCGGATAGCGTCATCGTCTCCGACCAGGCCAACAAGATCGTCCTGACCGTCGGGCCCGAGAACAAGATTGTGCCGAAGCCGGTCACGCTCGGCCAGATCACGCGGGGGCTTCGCGTCATCCGCACCGGGCTTTCGCCGGAGGACAAGGTCGTCGTCGGCGGCTTCGCCAATCCGATGGTGCGCCCCGGCGCCGCCGTCACGCCGCAGCCGGGCGAGATCAAGCCCAACGGCAGCAACTGAACCGCGCCTCGATCCAGCCCCGGGCGGCCGCCGGCCGCCTGCCCTGACGCCAGGCCAGGACACCCTTCATGTTCCGCTTCGCCCATTTCTTCATCGACCGGCCGATCTTCGCCACCGTGCTCTCGGTGCTGCTGACGATCGCCGGCGCCATCGCCCAGCGCGGCCTGCCGATCGCGGAATATCCTGAGATCGCGCCGCCGACGGTCTCGATCACCGCGACCTATCCCGGCGCCTCGGCCGAGGTCGTCGCCGCCACGGTGGCGACGCCGATCGAGCAGGAGGTCAACGGCGTCGACGACATGCTCTACATCCAGTCGCAGTCGACCGGCGACGGGCGCGTGACGATCAACGTCGTGTTCAAGGCCGGCGTCGACATCGACCAGGCGCAGGTGCTGGTGCAGAACCGCGTCGCCGCCGCCGAGGCCCGGCTGCCGGCGGATGTGCGCGCGCTCGGCATCCAGACGCGCAAGGCCTCGCCCGACCTGATGATGGTCATCAACATGATCTCGCCGGACGGCTCGCGCGATGCGCAATACGTCTCCAACTACGCGACGCTCTATGTGAAGGACGTGCTGACCCGCATCGACGGCGTCGGCAACGTCCAGGTCTTCGGCGCGCGCGACTTCTCGATGCGGATCTGGCTCGACCCGGCCAAGGTTTCCTCGCGCAACCTGACCGCGGGCGACGTGGTGACGGCGCTGCGCGCGGCCAACGTCCAGGTCGCGGCGGGCGCGATCAACCAGCCCCCGGCGACGCAGGGCGGCGCCTTCCAGCTTTCGGTCAACACGCTCGGCCGCCTGACCGACATCGCCGAGTTCGAGAACATCGTCGTCCGCGCCGACCCCAACGGTGGCACGATCCGCATCCGCGACATCGCGCGCGTCGAGCTGGGCTCGCAGGATTACACCACCAACGCCTATCTCGATAACAAGAACGCCGTCGCCATCGGCATCTTCCAGCGTCCGGGCTCGAATGCGCTCGCCACTGCCGAGACGCTGATCAAGACCATGAACGACATGGCGAAGCAGTTCCCCTCGGGCGTCGAGCACCGCATCATCTACAACCCGACCGAATTCATCGGGGAATCCGTCAGCGCGGTCATCCACACGCTGGTGGAGGCGGTCGCGCTCGTCGTCGTGGTCGTCATCCTGTTCCTGCAGACCTGGCGGGCGGCGATCATCCCGATCATCGCGATCCCGGTCTCGCTTGTCGGCACCTTCCTGGTGATGAGCGCGGTCGGCATCTCCTTCAACACCATCTCGCTGCTCGCGCTGGTGCTCGCCATCGGTATCGTCGTCGACGATGCGATCGTCGTGGTGGAGAATGTCGAGCGCTATCTCGCCGAGGGCATGACGGCCAAGGAGGCCGCGCACAAGACCATGGACGAGGTCGGCGGAGCGCTGCTCGCCATCGCGCTCGTCCTCTGCGCAGTCTTCATCCCGACCGCCTTCATCAGCGGGCTGCAGGGCACCTTCTACCAGCAGTTCGCCGTCACCATCGCGGCCTCGACGGCGATCTCCTGCTTCGTCTCGCTGACGCTGTCGCCGGCGATGGCGGCGCTGCTGCTGAAGCCGCATGGCCATGCCGAAGGAAAGCAGCACGGCTTCCTCTACAAGCTCGGCGCGCCCGTGCGCGGCTTCTTCCACTACTTCAACAATGGCTTCGACTGGCTCTCGCGCAATTACGGCTCGCTAACCTCGCGGCTGATCCGCTTCTCGGTCATCCTGCTGATCGCCTATGCGGGGCTGATCGCGCTGACCGCGAACCGCCTCTCGGTGACGCCGACCGGCCTCGTGCCGCAGCTCGACCGCGGCTACTACATCGTCGCCTTCCAGCTGCCGCCGGGCTCGTCGCTGCCGCGCACCGACGCGGTCATCCGCAAGGCGACCGACGTCGTGCTGTCGCGGCCGGGTGTCGCCCATGCGGTCGCCTTCGCGGGGCTCGACGGCGCGACCTTCACGATCGCGCCCAACACGGGCGTCATTTTCGTGACGCTCTCCTCCTTCGACGAGCGCCAGAAGCTCAACCTGACATCGGACGGCATCCTCGCCGATCTGCGCCAGCAGATGTTCGCGATCAACGAAGCCTTCGCGCTGGTGATCCCGCCGCCGGCCGTGCCGGGCATCGGCACCGGTGGCGGCCTCAAGGGCTATGTCCAGGATCGCTCGGGCCGCGGCCTGCCCGCGCTCGAGGGCGCGACCTGGGTCGTCGCCGGCTCGGCGGCGCAGGTGCCGGGAATCCAGCAGCCCTTCACGCTGTTCTCGACCAAGACGCCGCAGGTCTTCGCCGATATCGACCGCACCAAGGCCGAGATGCTGGGCGTGCCGATCACCCGCGTCTTCGAGACGCTCTCGGTGTTCATGGGCTCGGCCTATATCAACGACTTCAACCTGCTGGGTCGCACCTACCGGGTGACGGCGCAGGCGGACAATCCGTTCCGGCTCGACCTCAACGACGTCGCCAATCTGAAGACCCGCAACAGCGACGGCGAGATGGTGCCGATCGGCTCCGTCGCCTCCTTCTCGGACACGACGGGCGCCTATCGCGTGCCGCGCTACAACCTCTATCCGGCGGCCGAGGTGCAGCTCTCGATGGCGCGCGGCTTCTCGACCGGACAGGGCATCGCGGCGATCGAGAAGATCGCGGCCGAGCGCCTGCCCTCGGGCTTCGGCTTCGAATGGACCGAGATCGCGCTGCAGGAGAAGCTCGCGGGCAACACCGCCATTATCGCCTTCGGGCTGGCGGTCGTCTTCGTGTTCCTGCTGCTGGCGGCGCTTTACGAGAGCTGGATGCTGCCGCTCGCGGTCATCCTGATCGTGCCGATGTGCATTCTGGCCGCCATGTTCGGGGTCAACTATGCCGGACTCGACCGCAACATACTCGTCGATATCGGCCTCGTCGTGCTGGTCGGCCTCGCCGCGAAGAACGCGATCCTGATCGTCGAATTCGCCAAGCAGGCGGAGGAAGAGGGCATGAACCGGCGCGATGCGGCGATCGCGGCGGCGCGGACCCGGCTGCGGCCGATCCTGATGACCTCGCTCGCCTTCATCCTCGGCGTGCTCCCGCTGACAATCTCGACCGGCGCCGGCGCGGAGATGCGCCAGGCGATGGGTGTCGCGGTGTTCTCCGGCATGCTGGGCGTGACGATCTTCGGCCTGATCTTCACCCCGGTCTTCTATGTCGTCGTCCGCTGGCTGGCGGATCTGCGCAAGAAGAAGGCCCCGGCCGAGCCCTCGCATCGCGTCCCGGCGCAGGGCTGAGCCCGGCGGCAAGGCCGGACCGAAGACGCAAAAGGATCGCTCGCGCGGCCCTTTTCGTTTCGGCCCCCGGCCCCGCCCCCACTCAGTGCCCGCTCAGCACCAGCAGCTTGACTGGCAGCAGCAGCGCCTGGATGCGCAGCATCACGGCGTGGACGACGCCGGTGGCGTCGACGACGTGCAGCGCGAGCGCCTTGAACGTTCCAACCTTGCCCGAGGCGATCAGCTCGTGATTGCTGGAATAGGCGTTGGCGACGCAGCTCGAGCCGGGGAAGATGCCGTCCAGACCGCCCTCGTAGAGCGGCTCGAGGAAGACGAGCACCGTGCCGGGCCGCTGGACCTGCTGGGCGTCCATCAGCTGGTCGCCGGTCCGGAACTGTCCGGCCGCGATGAACTCCTGCACGTCCGTGACGACCATCGGGATGATCGTCCAGGGCTTCGAGATGCAGGAGACCTCCGCGGCCATGCCGACCTTGAGCACCTGCGCCTCGAGCTGGCTGAAGCCGGCCTGCAGCGCCTTGCGGCCGGCGGTCGCCGGGATCAGGACGCCGGCCGAGCGCATGAAGGGATTGACCAGATCGCCGACCTGCAGGGCGAACTGCTCGATGTGGCCGGCGACACCGGCGCGAACCACGGTCTTCGCCAGCTCGACCTCGGCCTGGGCGAGCGCGGCCTCGGCGCTGGCCTTCTCCGCCGGCAGCAGCGCGGCGATGCGGGCCTGCGCCGCCTCGCGCGAGGCGGTGGCGGCGGCGACCGTCGCCTCCCGCCCCTGAACGACGTTCTCGAGCCGCTCGATCTCGCGGGCGGCGACGACATCGTCGTTGCGGCGCTTGAGCTCCTGCTTCGTCCGCAATTCGTCGAGCGCGAGCTGGAGCGAGCTGCGCGCCTCCTGGATCCTGGCCTCGTTGGCGAGGATGTCGACCTTGGCGACGGCGAGCGCCGCCTCGACCTCGCCGACCTTGCGGCGCGCCGCCTCGACGGCCGCCTGCTGCTTGGCGTCGTCGAGCCGGAAGATCGGCTCGCCCTGGCCGACCTTGCCGCCCTGGCGGACATGGATCTCGGCGACGCGGCCGCTGGCCTCGGGCACGATCGGGACGGTGCGGAAGAACAGCGTCGCATTGGTCGTCGAGGGGTGATTGTAGAAGATCACCGTGATCAGCGAGACGGTGAGCATCAGGCAGCCGACGATGCCCCAGCGCAGCTCGAACCAGACCGAGTACAGCGTGATCTCGTGGCCGAAGCGCTTTCCCTGGCCATAGCGCCGGTAAAGGTAGTCCGGCAGGATCGTCAGCAGCGAGCAGATCAGGATCTCAACCATGGGCCGGCGCCTCCGGCTGGGCCGTCCGCGGGGCGGCGGCAGCCGGGCTCGCTGTCGGCGCCGCAGCAATTGGTGGCGGCGGCTCGCCTCCGCCCGTCGCGGCTTGCGGCGGCTCGTCCTCGTCCCGCTCGGGCGGGATGCCGGCGATCTTGTCGAGCGCGCCGGCCATCCGGCGCAGCGGGTTCCAGACATCGGGGATCTCGATCAGGGCCAGCAGCAGCCCCGCGACCCAGAACAGATGGATATGGGTGAAGAGCGCCAGCAGCCCGAGCACCGCGACGATCTCGAACTGGAGCTTGTGCGCCTTGTGCGCCATCCGCTCCGGCAGCGTGTGCAGGCGCAGGAAGAGCAGGCCGAAGCCGAGCACCGCGCCGACGATGGTGACGCCGGCGAGGATCATCATCGCGTCGGTCTCGTGCGGCGCGGTGATGAAGGGTGGCAGGTGATGCGGCGCGGCGGGATGAAGCGTTGCAGCCAAGGCGGGTCTCCAGGCTAAAGCGCCGGAGCCGATCCGCCATGGCGCGCGAGCCAGCGGCATCCCCGCCACCGCCCCGGCCTTGCAACGTCCCCCAACGTCAGGCGATCTGACGCCGATCGGGGAAGGCTGTCAAATGACCGTTCTGTTTCGGCTCAGCCCCACCAGCGCTCGGCCACGGAGAACCGGCCGGCCGCCTGCTCGATGACCTCGCCGAGGGCAAACAGCGTCTCCTCGTCGAAGGGGCGGCCGATCAGCTGCAGGCCGAGCGGCAGGCCCTGCCCGTCCAGCCCCGCCGGCACGGCGATGCCGGGCAGGCCGGCCATGTTCACCGTCACCGTGAAGACGTCGTTGAGATACATCTCGACCGGGTCCGCCGAGCCCTTCTCGCCGATGCCGAAGGCGGCGGAGGGCGTGGCAGGCGTCAGAACGGCGTCGATGCCGGCGGCATAGGCCTCGTCGAAGTCGCGCTTGATCAGGGTGCGGACCTTCTGGGCGCGGACGTAATAGGCGTCGTAATAGCCGGCCGAGAGCACATAGGTACCGATCATGATGCGGCGCTTGACCTCGGTGCCGAAGCCAGCGGCGCGGGTCTTCTCGTACATCTCGACGATGTCCTTGCCCTGTTCGCGCAGGCCGTAGCGGACGCCGTCATAGCGGGCGAGGTTGGACGAGGCCTCGGCCGGGGCGACGATGTAATAGGCCGGCAGCGCGTATTTGGTGTGGGGCAGCGAGATTTCGACGATCTCGGCGCCGGCCGCCTTCAGCCAGTCGATGCCCTTCTGCCAGAGCGCGTCGATCTCGGCGTTGAGCCCATCGAGCCGGTATTCCTTCGGGATGCCGATCTTCATGCCCTTCACCGAGCGGCCGACCGCCTTCTCGTAATCCGGCACGGCGGCATCGACGCTGGTGGTGTCCTTGGGGTCATGGCCGGCCATGGAGCGCAGCATCACGGCGCAGTCGCGCACGCTCTTGCCGATCGGCCCGGCCTGGTCGAGCGAGGAGGCGAAGGCGACGATGCCCCAGCGCGAGCAGCGGCCATAGGTCGGCTTGATGCCGACCGTGCCGGTGAAGGCGGCGGGCTGGCGGATCGAGCCGCCGGTGTCGGTCGCGGTGGCGGCGAGGCAGAGATCGGCCGCAACCGCGGCGGCCGAGCCGCCCGAGGAGCCGCCGGGCACGAGATGCGTGCCCTCGACCGCGCCACCCTGTCCGGCCGAGACATTCGACCCCTTCCGGCGCCAGGGGTTCACCACATTGCCGAAGGCGCTGGTCTCGTTGGACGAGCCCATGGCGAATTCGTCGTTGTTGAGCTTGCCGAGCATGACCGCGCCATCGCGCCAGAGCTGGCCCGAGACGGTCGATTCATAGGGTGGCACGAAGTTGCCGAGGATCTTCGAGCAGGCGGTGGTGCGCACCCCTTCCGTCGCGAAGAGGTCCTTGATGCCGAGTGGCAGGCCTTCGAGCGGCCCGGCCTCGCCCCTGGCGAGCTTGGCATCGGAAGCGGCGGCCTGCTTCAGCGCGTGCTCGGGCGTTTCGAGCACATAGGCGTTGAGCGCGCGTGCCTTCTCGACGGCGGCGATATGGGCCTGCGTCAGCTCGGTGGCGGAGAAGCTCTTGGCCTTCAGCCCGTCGCGGGCTTCGGTCAGGGTCAGGCGGGTGAGATCGGTCACGGGCAGTATCCGGATTCAGTGAAGGCAGTGGAACCGTCATGGCGAGGAGCGCAGAGACGAAGCCATCCAGGAGCAGCAGCGCTCGATGTCCTCTGGATTGCTTCGCTGACGCTCGCAATGACGGGCGTCACTCGATGACCTTGGGCACCATGAAGTAGTCGTCGTCGGCGGCTGGGGCGTTGGCGACGATCTTGGCCGCGATCTCGCCGTCGGTCACCACGTCCTCGCGCTGCTTCATCGCCATCGGCGTGACCGAGGTCAGCGGCTCGACGCCCTCGACATCGACCTCGTTGAGCTGCTCGACGAAGCCGAGGATGGCGTTGAGCTCGCCTTGCAGCTTGGGCAGATCGGCCTCCGGAACGGCGATGCGCGCCAGATGCGCGACGCGTTTGACGGTGGCAAGATCGACCGACATGGCGGACTCCGGAATGGTGGGCGCAAGGCGCCGGATCAGGGTTCGCCGCGCTATAGCAGATGGCGGCGCGTAAGTAAGGGGCAAGTCCCGCGCCGTCATGGTCGGACTTGACCCGACCATCTCATGTTCCAGAGATTCTCGGGTCTGCGCTCCGCTTCGCCCGAGAATGACGCTGGCGTCAGATCGTGAACGCCTCGCCCTTCGTCGGCACCAGCGCCTGGATGCCGCTGCCCTCCAGCCCTGCGACGAAGGCTTCGGCATTGGCGTCGATCAGCGGGAAGGTGCCGTAATGGCAGGGAATCGCGACCTTCGGCTTGACGAAGCGCGTCATCGCCAGCGCCGCGACCCTGCCGCCCATGGTGAAGCGGTCGCCGACCGGGCAGATGCAGGCCTCGACGCCGTGGATCTCGGCGATCAGCGCCATGTCGGAGAAGATATCGGTGTCGCCCATGTGCCAGAGCGTCTTCTCGCCCTTAGCCTTGATGATCGCGCCATTGGCGTTGCCCAGCGGCACGGAGACGCCGGCCTCGCCCATGCCGGCCGAGTGATCGGCCCGGACCCAGGTCACGCTGAAGGCGCCGAGATCGATCGTGCCGCCGGTGTTGACCGGCTGGAAGCTCTTGAGGCCTTTCGAAGCCAGATGCATGGCGAGATCGTAATTGGTGATGACCGTGGCGCCCGTGCTCTCGGCAATGGCCAGCGTGTCGCCGACATGGTCGCCATGGCCATGGGTGACGACGATATGGGTCACGCCCTGCGAGAGCGTTCCGACATCGCCCTCGAAGACCGGGTTTCCGGTGAAGAACGGGTCGATCAGGATCACCGCGCCGTCGATCTCGGCGCGGAAGGCGGAATGGCCGTACCAGGTCAGTTTCATGCGAAGGCTCCTGCGACGCGATCGGTCGAGATGTGTGGTTGCATATAGGTCGTTCCAGCCGGGATTCGAACGCTCGATCAGTGCAATCTTCCAGGCCCGGCGCCAGTGCTTGATGCGCTTCTCATGCGCGATGGCTTCTTCGGGATTGCTGTGGTGTTCGGCATAAACGAGGCGCAGCGCGCGATGCTCGTAAGCGAATTCGGAGCCTCGGCCTTGGCGGTGCTCCCAGACACGGCGGGACAGCGTGTTGGTGACGCCGACATAGAGCGTGCCGCCTTTCTTGCTCGCGAGCAGATAGACCCACATCCTGCCCCTCCCTCGCGGGTCGTCCCTGGCGAAGCGCAGCGCAGACCCGGGACCCATTCCGGAACAGTCGCCGAAGAAGGATGAACAGGGCGACCGAAGCCAATAGGGGATCGTTCCGGAACGGGTCCCGGGTCGGCGCGGCTTGCGCCGCTTGCCCGGGACGACCACGTCAGGCTGGATGCATGTGTGGTGGCGGGCATTGAGTCCGGTCCCATGCGAACCGATACAACCGGAAAGTCCGCCCCATGACCGATGCCGCCACCCTCGCCCGCCGGATCGCCCAAGGGCGCGGCGACGAGCCTGCCGACCTCGTGATCCGGGGTGCGAAGCTGCTGGACCTCATCACCGGCGACCTGTTCGAGAGCGACATCGCGCTCTGCGGCGATACGGTCGTCGGCACCCATGGCCGCTACGAGGGCAAGGTCGAGCATGACGCCAGCGGGCTGATCGCGGTGCCGGGCTTCATCGACACGCATCTGCATGTCGAATCCTCGCTGGTGACGCCGCTCGAATTCGAGCGCTGCGTGCTGCCGCATGGCGTCACCACCGCCATCTGCGACCCCCATGAGATCGCCAATGTGCTCGGCGTCGACGGCATCGCCTATTTCCTGCGCTGCGCCGAGGCGATGCGGATGGATTTGCGCGTCAATTTGTCGAGCTGCGTGCCGGCGACGCATCTGGAGACCGCGGGGGCGCGGCTGGAGGCCGGCGACCTGACACCGATGATGGATCACCCGAAGGTCATCGGGCTGGCCGAGTTCATGAATTTCCCGGGCGTGATCCATCGCGATCCCGGGTGCCTGGCGAAGCTCGAAGCCTTCTCGCACCGGCATATCGACGGCCACGCGCCGCTGGTGCGCGGCCTGGACCTCAACGCCTATCTCGCCGCGGGCATCCGCACCGATCACGAGACGACGACCGCCAACGAGGCACGCGAGAAGCTCGCCAAGGGCATGGCGATCCTGATCCGCGAGGGCTCGGTCTCGAAGGATCTGCTGCAGCTGATCCCGCTGATTTCGTGCGACGCCTCGCCCTTCCTCGCCTTCTGCACCGACGACCGCAACCCGCTTGACATCGCCGAGGAAGGCCATCTCGATTTCATGATCCGCACCGCCATCGCCCGCGGCGCGGATGTGCTGGCGACCTACCGCATCGCCTCGCTCTCGGCGGCGCGGCTCTACGGCCTGTTCGATCGCGGCTTCATCGGCCCGGGCAAGCGCGCCGACATCGTTCTGGTCGAGGATCTCGCCGCCTGCTCGGTCAAGCGCGTCTTCGCCGGCGGGCGGCTGGTCGGGGACGCCCTCTTCACTGAGCGCGCACCGGTGGCGCCGGTCGGGCTCGGCAGCGTGAAGAGCCGGGCGCTCACCGAGGCTGATTTCCGCGTCGCGGCGCGCGAAGGCGAGACGCCCGTGATCGGCGTGGTGCCCGGTCGCATCATCACCGAGCGGCTGTCGCTGCGGCTGCCCGCCCGCGATGGCGAGGCCCTGCCCGATCTCGATCAGGACGCGGTCAAGGTCACGGTGATCGAGCGCCACGGCAAGAGCGGCGGCATCGCGACGGGCTTCGTCCATGGCTTCGGGATGAAGCACGGGGCGATCGCCTCCTCCGTCGGGCATGACAGCCACAATCTCTGCGTCGTCGGCGTCAACGCCGCCTCGATGGCCGCCGCCGCCAACCGGCTGATCGAAATCGGCGGTGGTTTCGCGGTGGCCGATGGCGGGGTTGTGACGGCGGAACTGGCGCTGCCGGTGGCGGGGCTGATGAGCGACCAGCCCTTCGAGACTGTGCGGCACGGGCTCGAGGATCTGCGCGCGGCGGCCAAGGCGCTCGGCGTCGTGTTGGCCGAGCCCTTCCTGCAGGTCGCCTTCCTCACCCTGCCGGTGATCCCGCATCTCAAGATCACCGACAAGGGGCTGGTCGATGTCGATGCGTTCGACTTCGTCTGACTGTCGCGACAGCAGCTCGGATGCTAAAATCGCGAGAAGCGACAGAGGAGTCCACGATGGATGATCCGAACACGACGCTGACGGTCACGCTCGGCGATCTCGCCGAAAAGGTCGAGGAGCGGGTCCGCTCGGGCGAATACGACTCGCCGAGCGACGTGGTGCGCGCCGGGCTCGAAGCCCTCGCCCGTGAGGAACGGGCGTTCGAGGCCGATCTGAAGCGAAAGGTCGAGGAGGCGCTGGCCGATCAGCGGCCTTGGCTTTCGGCCGACGAGATGTCGGACCGGATGCGCGCTTACCATCAGGAGCGACTGGCCAAAGCCCGTGGCACCGTTTGAGCTGAAGCTCAGTCCACGAGCCGAAGACGATCTGCGCTCGATCTATGACTGGATTGCGGAGCGATCGAGCCCGCAGACCGCCGATCGCTACATCCAGCGCATCGAGACGACCTATCGCGCCCTGGTCGAATTCCCGATGCGCGGAACCCAGCATGACGATCTGCTGCCAGGCTTGAGGATCATCGGCATGGAAAGGCGGGTCACCATTGCCTTCCGCGTCGTCGGAAACAGGGTCGAAATCCTGCGCATTCTCTATGGGGGGCGCGACGTGCAGGCCGCCTTGGATACCTGATCGTCAGGAGGAGAGCAGTTCCTCCGGCATCTCGATCCCTTCCGCCTGCGCCTTGGCCCGCAGCGTCAGGCGGCGCACTCCCGGCAGGCGCGTTCCTTCCTGCGCCTCGATGGCGTGAACCAGCGCGCGCATGCGCTCGTCGAACCAGTGGCCGCCCATGGCGTGCGGGTCAATGGCGAGGATGAGCTGGCCCGTATCGGGCGGGCCGCCTGCCGCGTCGAGGAAGGACGAGGCCTGGAAGCCGAAATGCGCGCCGACGAGCGCCGCGGCCAGGATTTCGACCATCATGGCCAGCGTCGCGCCCTTGGCGTCGCCGAGCGGCACCATGGTGCCGGCGAGCGCGGCTTCCGCATCGGTCGTCGGCTTGCCGTGGACGTCCAGCGCCCAGCCCTCGGGGATGGCCTGCCCCTTCTGCTTGGCGGCGACGATCGGGCCGCGCGCGACCTTGGACAGCGCCATGTCGATGACGACCGGCTCCCGCCCGGCGAGCGGGGCGGCGAAGGCGATCGGGTTGGTGCCGAAGACCGGCTTGGAGCCGCCCCAGGGCGCGATCGCGCCCGGCGTGTTGGCGAAGAGCATGGCGACGAGGCCCTGCTCGGCCAGCCGCTCGACATGCAGGCCGGCGGCACCGCAATGGTTCGAACGGCGGATCGGCGCGGCCACGATGCCCTGCTCGCGGGCGAGATCGGGGATTTCGGCGATGGCGAGGTCGATCGCCGGATAGGCGAAGCCGTGGCCGGCATCGATCGCCAGCACGCCGGGCTTCGGCCGGCTCGCCTTGGGCACGACCTGCCCGTCGATCTTGCCGGATCTCAGCATGGCGAGATAGGTCGGGACGCGCGACAGGCCGTGGCCTTTCAGCCCGTCGGCCTCGGCCATCACCAGCGCCCAGGCGACGGAGGCCGCATTGGCCGGCGACGCGCCCGCCGTGGCGAAGATCTCGGTGAGGCGCGTTTCGGCGTTTTCCAGAGACAGCCGCGTCATGCCCGGCCCTCCAAGGCCGCCATGACGCGCTCGGCCACCAGCCCCGAGACGCGGCCATTGGATTCGACCGTGTTGCCGGCGATATGCGGCGTCAGGATCAGATTGGGAACGTCGGCGAAGAGCTTGCCGGCGCCGCGCAGGGGCTCCTCGGCGAAGACGTCGATCGCCGCGCCGCCGAGTTTGCCGGCCTTGAGCGCTTCCACGAGAGCCGCCTCGTCCATGATGCCGCCACGCGCCGCGTTGATCAGGATCGCGTCGCGCTTCATCCGGTCGAGCGCGTTCTTGCCGATCAACCCCTTGGTCTCGGGCGTCAGCGGCAGATGGATGCTGACGACGTCGGAACTCGCTAGCAGCGCATCGAGCTCGAGCCGCTCAGCCGAGGCCCAGGCCGGGTGGTCGGCCGGAACATAGGGGTCATAGCCCGCGACCGTCATGCCGAGTGCGCGGCCATGGGCGGCGGTGTCGCGGGCGATGGCGCCGAAGCCGACGAGGCCGAGCCGCTTGCCGGCGATCTCGCGGCCGATCAGCTTCGTCTTCGGGAACTCGCCCGCTACCATCGCGGCATTGGCGAAATAGGCGCCGCGCAGCAGCATCATGGCGCTGCCGATGACGTATTCGACGACGGACAGGCTGTTGGCCCCCGTCGCCGGGAAGACCTTGATGCCGCGCGCGTCGCAGGTTTCCATGTCGATGTTGTCGAGACCGACGCCGAGCCGGCCGACGACCTTCAGCTTCTTTGCCGCCGCCAGGACATCGCCCCTCACCTGCGTCTGGTTGCGGACGATCAGGGCGGGGACATCGCCGACGAGCTTCGCCAGTTCGTCGGGCTTGCCGAAGAGATCGGGGTCGTGATGGACGCTGTAGCGGGCGCTGAGCATGGCGACCGCCGCCTCGTCCATGAATTCCGTGATGACGATGTCGGTCATGGCAGGCGCCTTTGCAGCTATGACGGTCAGCCCAGTGCGAGCAGGCTGCCGGTGACGATGACGAGGATGACGAGGCTGGTGCCGGTGACGAGGGCGAGATGGCGCCAGCCGAGCCGCGCCATGGCGCCGAGCGAGGTGCCCAATCCCAGCGCTGCGATGGCGATGAGCAGGCCCCAGGTCGAGATGGAGAGCAGCATGGTGCGGATCGGCTGATAGAGGTCGGCCAGCGCCGGCTGCGTGGCGAGCAGGCTGTTCACCAGGCACAGCACCAGGAACATGATGGCGAAGACGGGAACCGGGACCTTGGCCCTTGCGGCGACGTCTCCCGCGCGCTTGGCATCGTCATGGACCAGCCACCAACCGACGATCAGCACGGCCGGTAGGAGCAGGAAGACGCGGAACAGCTTGACGATGATCGCCGCATTGGCGGCCTCGACTGAGACCGCCTGCCCCGCGCCGACGACCTGCGCCACGTCATGGATGGTGGCGCCCAGCATGATGCCGGTCTGCGACGGCGTGAAGCCGAGCCAGACGCAGATCAGCGGATAGGCCAGCATCGCCACCGTCGAGAGCGCATTCATCGCGATGACGGTGAAGGCGACGTCGGCGGCCTTGCTCTTGTAGTCGGGCACCACGGTGGCGGTGGCGAGCGCAGCCGAGGCGCCGCAGACAGCGGTGGCGACGCCGCCCAGAGCGCCCATGCCCGTCTCGCGGCCGAGCCAGCGCGCCAGCAGGAAGCCGGACAGGATGGTAGCCGCCATGGCGACGATGACGAGCAGCGCCGTCGTCAGGCCGAGCGCGACGATGTCCCCCAGTGCGACGCGCAGGCCGAGCAGCGCAATCGCCCAGCGCAGCATCTTCTTGACGCAGAAGGTCATGCCGGCCTGGAAGCGCGGCGCATTGGCGAGGGGGTGCAGCACCATGCCGATAATCAGCGCGATCACCACGGCGGGGATGCCGAAGCGGCCGCCGGCGGCGGATTTCACCAGCGGTTCGGCGAGATAGGCCGCGAGCGCCACCACCGCGGAGAGCACGATGCCGTCGAGGAGCGGCCGCCAGGTGGCGAGGCGGGTCGTCGTCGCGATGGACAAGGCTGGGGGCTCCCGAATGACAGGCCGGAGCGGAACGGGGCGCCGCGCATCAGGCGGCGCCCCGGCTGTTAGCAGCGGCTCAGGCCGAGCGGTAGAGCTTGGTCATCGAGAATTCGCGGTGCCCCAATGCTTCCGCCGCAGTCAGGCGGCCATTGGCGGTGCGCACGATGTTCTCGATCAGGGCATCGCCCGCCTGCGGGATCGTCATGTCGCGGCGCAGGATGCCGGACACGTCGACGTCGATATGCTCCGGCATGGTGCGCATCGTCTTCGGATTGCCGGTGATCTTGATGACCGGGACGATCGGATTACCGATGACGTTGCCCTGCCCGGTCGGGAAGGTGTGCACGACATAGCCGCCCGCCGCCATCAGGGTTACGCATTCGGCCGCGGCCGAGGAGGTGTCCATGTAATAGAGGCCCGGCCCCTTGGACGGCGCCTCGGCTGGCTGCAGGATGTCGATGAATTTGCACTCGCGGCCGATCTTTTCGAGATTGCCGAGCGCCTTTTCCTCGATCGTGGTCAGGCCGCCGGCGATGTTGCCCTTGGTCGGCTGCGAATCCGAGAGATCATCGGTCTTGTGGGCCTCGATGACGTCATCCTGATAGGCCTTCCACATCTTGTACCAGCGCTCGCCGACCTCCGGCGTCGCCGCACGGGCCTTGCAGAGATGCTCGGCGCCGGTGATTTCGGAGGTCTCGCCGAAGACGCCGTACACACCGCGCGGGATCCACTTGTCGTACATGTTGCCGACGGTCGGGCAGGAGGAGAGGCCGGTGGTCGTGTCGGACTCACCGCACTTGGTCGAGACCCAGAGCTCCTCGATGCCGCATTTCACGCGCTGAAGCTCGGTCGCCCACTGGACGAATTCCTTGGCGACATAGGAGGCGCGGGCGATGGTCGAGATGTCGCCATGGCCCTCGATGCCGAAGCCGACGACGGGCTTGCCGGTCTTGGCGATGCCGTCGACGACGCGCTTGGTCCAGCCGTCCTCGATGCCGATGACGACCACCGCCGCGACGTTCGGGTTGGAGCCGGTGCCGATCAGCGTGCGGAAATGGAGTTCGAGATCCTCGCCGAACTGCAGGCGGCCATAGGCGTGCGGGATCGCCAGCGTGCCCTTGACGTTGTTGGCGACGGCCTCGCAGGCGGCGTTGGAGAGATCGTCGAGCGGCAGCAGCAGGACGTGGTTGCGCACGCCGACGCGGCCGTTTTCGCGGCGCCAGCCGAAGAATGAATCGAGGCTGCGGCCGGTCGGGCGACGAACGACGGGGGTCTTGAACTCGGGAGCCTCGATCTTGCGGCCCTTGACCCGGGCGAGCTTGCCTTTGACGAGATCGAAATTGGCGACGATCGACATGGGGTGTTTCCTCTTTTGCTTGGCGGGCTCGACCCTGCGGGAGCCCCTGGCGGCGCGATCAGAACAGCGAAGCGCTCACCAGCGCTTGGTCTTGGCGTTGTGGACGTGCAGATGCTCGCCCTGCTTCACATCGGCACGGGCCTCGCCGATGTCCTGGCCGTATTTCCAGATCGTCTCGCCCTTCTTGATGTCCTTGAGTGCGACCTTGTGGCCGATCGGGATGTCCATCTTCGCAGTCAGGCGGAAATCGGAATTGTCGTGGGTGACCACGCACAGCATGTCGGTGCCGGCCTTCAGACCTTCGACGACGACGACGCCGACAGTGTCCTTCTTCTCGTGGACCAGGAGGTGGGGCTTGCTCATCGGGGTTTCCTCGCTGTGCTCTCTCCGGCCCGCTCCAATTCAGGACTCGACCGGCCGTACGACAAGTCTTATATAAGACATATGACTGAGCACAAGCGCGAAATCGTGCTTCCCTCCGAAGCGGCCGGCGGTGCCGAAATCCTGGGCTTCCGGCCGCTGTACCGGCAGGTGAAGGACCATTTCGTGCGCCGACTCGTCGACGGAGTCTGGGCGCCCGGAACGGCCCTGCCGAGCGAGGGTCAGCTCGCGGCCGAGCTCGGCGTCAGCCAGGGAACGGTCCGCAAGGCGCTCGACGAACTCGCGGCGGAGAACCTGCTGGTGCGCCGGCAGGGGCGCGGCACCTTCGTCGCCGAGCATGACGAGCAGCGCATCCTGTTCCAGTTCTTCAAGCTCGTGCCGGATGATGGCGCGGCCCGCTTTCCTGACAGCACGGTGCTGGCGACGGAAAGCGCCGAGGCCGATCCGGCCGAGCGTCAGGCGCTCGCGCTCGAAGTCGGCGAGACGGTGCTGCGGATCCGGCGCTTCCGCTCGCTCGGCGACAAGCCGGTGATCCTGGAGACGATCAGCCTGCCGGAGCGGCGCTTTCCCGGCCTCGCCGACGGGCCGATCCCGAACAATCTCTACAGCCTGTTCGCGACCCGCTACGGCGTGACGGTCGCCCATGCCCGTGAGAAGCTGAAGGCCGTGGCGCTGTCGCCCGAGGAGGCCCGCCGCCTCGGAACGGCCGCCGGCACGCCTGCCCTGCTGATCGACCGCCTCGCGCTGTCGCTCGAGGGCGCCCCCGTCGAACGACGTCTCAGCCTGTGTCTGACCGAGGAGGCTCACTACCAGTCCGATCTGCGCTGACGCGTTCGAGGTCCCTGAACTTTCCCACAAAGCCGACGAAGAGCGGCCGTTCACCACGACCCATGGAGGATACGCATGAGCATGACCAAGAGAGCGGCCTTGGCCGCGTTGCTGTCGGTAGGCCTGGCCGGCCCGGCGCTGGCGCAGAGCTTCCCGAGCAAGCCGATCACCGTGATCGTCTCCTTCGCGGCCGGCGGCCCGAGCGACGTGATCGCGCGGCTGCTCGGCGAGCAGATGAGCAAGTCGCTGGGCCAGCCCGTGGTGGTCGAGAACGTCGCCGGGGCCGGCGGCACGGCGGGCGCCAAACGGGCGGCCGCGGCCGAGCCGGATGGCCACACCATCCTGATCCACCATCTCGCTCTCGCCGCGGCGCCGGCGCTCTACAACAATCTGGGCTACGACACGAAGACGGCCTTCGCGCCGATCGGTCTCGTCAACACAGGCCCGATGGTGATCGCCGGCAAGCTCGCCCTGCCGCCGACGGATGCGAAGTCCTTCTTCCCCTACATCAAGGCGAACGCGGAGAAGCTGACGGTGGCGCATGCCGGCGTCGGCTCGAATTCCCATCTCTGCGCCGTGCTGATGTCCCAGCAGCTCGGCGCCAAGTTCAACCAGGTGGCCTATCGCGGCACCGGCCCCGCGATGAACGACCTCGTCGGCGGGCAGATCGATGTCCTGTGCGACCAGTCGACCTCGGCGATCCCGCAGATCACCGGCAAGAGCATCCGCGCCTATGCGGTCACCTCGGCGCAGCGGCTCGACGTGCTGCCCGACGTGCCCACCATGGCGGAAGCCGGCGCCAAGCTCGACATGACGATCTGGCACGGACTGTATGCGCCGAAGGGAACGCCCGCTCCCGTGCTCGACAAGCTGAACGCGGCGCTCCGCACGGCGCTGAAGGAGCCATCGGTCATCGAGAAGCTGAAGGCTTTCGGGACGAGCACCTTCCCCGAGAGCGAAATGACCCGCGAGGCCCATGCCAAGCTGTTTGCGGCCGAGATCGACAAGTGGGCGACCTCGCTGGCTGCGGCCGGCGTCAAGCCGCAGGGCTGAGCAGGCCCGGCCATGCCGGCCCCAGGCAGCCGCGCCGCTCGCCACCCGCGGCGGCGCGTGCTAGGGGCCGGCGATGTCCAGCAATGTCGTCACGCTCGAAGCCTTCACAGCCCTGCCCGATCATGCACGGCTGCTCGGGCTCGACCTCGGCACCAAGACGATCGGGCTCGCGCTCTCCGACGTGGAGCGCCAGATCGCGACGCCGCTGGAAACGATCAAGCGGGTCAAGTTCACGCAGGACGCGGCGGCCTTGCTGCAGATCGCAGCCAAGCACATGGTCGCGGGACTGGTGGTGGGACTGCCGCTCAACATGGACGGGACGGAGGGCCCGCGCGCTCAGTCGACGCGGGCCTTCGTGCGCCACCTCGTACCGCTGACGCCGCTGCCGATCCTGTTCTGGGACGAGCGGATGTCGACCCTGGCCGTCACGCGGACCCTGCTCAATGCCGACGCCTCGCGCGCCAAGCGGGCCGCCGTCGTCGACAAGATGGCGGCAGCCTACATTCTCCAGGGCGCGCTCGACCGTCTGGCGCGGATCGAGAGCGCAGCCGCAGAGGACGCCGATCCCGACCAGCCCTGACGGGCCGCTTTGCCGCGCATGGAAAAACCCGCGCGTTTACACGCGCGGGCTCGCCGACCAATTGTCGGCGACGGTCAGCGATGGTCGCGGAAGTCGTAGGGCCGGTAGTAGGGACGGTAGACCGGCGCCGGGGCATAGACCGGCGCGGGCGCATAGACCGGCGCCGGGGCGTAATATCCGTCGTAGTAAGGATCGGCATAGGCCCGGCGCTGCGAGGCGACGACTGCTGCGCCGAGGATGCCGAGACCCACGCCGGCGGCGATCGCCGCACCGCGGTTGCCGCGATGCCAGCCGCCCCGATATCCGCGGTAGCGATACTGGCTGTACTCGGCCTGTGCCTTGTCGAGGCGAGCCGGATCAACGCTCACAGGCGCTCCCGCGGGGGCACCGGCGGCCATGGCCGGCGCGGTGAAGCCGGCGGAAACGACGCTCAGCGAGGCGAGCGCGACGATGGCGGTCTTCCTCAGCGACATCATGGTGGATCTCCTGTCTGCGGGGACGGCCCCGATTGCGAGGCAGTCTCGTCCCCAGCGGTTGAATGCGGCGTGAACCGATCGCGGCCGGATTGCGGCAGACGCAACGCCACCCGAAGGCAGCGTCCTTGCTCGACGCCGGCGGCCATGAAATGGAAGGCGGAGTTTCCGCTGCGGATGCCATGGCCGTCCGCGACATCAACGGCCCACGGCCGGGCCGGTTCCCGTCCGGCAATCGCTACCGCCGGGTTCCGCCGGGCGGCCCCGCCTCTCCTCTCCTTGCCGAAGCCATGCTGACCAGCCTGATTGCCGTTTTCCTCGTCATCGCAACGGGCTGGTTCCTGAAGGTCCGCGGCATCGTGGGGCCGAGCCACTGGCTCGGCGTCGAGCGGCTGACCTATCAGGTGCTGTTTCCGGCCGTGGTGATCCATACGCTGGCCGTCGCCGATCTCAGCCGCCTGCCGGTGCTGGCGATGGGGCTGAGCCTGGTCCTCGCCATCCTGATCGTGGCCGCCCTGCTGCTGCTTTCGCGCCCCATGCTGGCGCGGGCGGGGATCGACGGACCCGCCTTCACCTCGATCTTTCAGGGCTCGGTCCGCTGGAACACCTTCGTCGCCCTCGCCCTCGCCGCCGGCCTCCAGGGCCGCGACGGCACCACGCTGATGGCGATCGCGGTCGCGGCCATGATCCCGCTCCTCAACGTCATGTGCGTGCTGGTGCTCTCGCGCTTCGCCCATGGCCGGCCGATGGGGCCTCTCGCGACGGTCCGCTCGATCGCCTTCAACCCCTTCATCTGGTCCTCCGCCGTCGGTCTCGTGCTGAACCAGTGCCAATGGATGCTGCCCGCCGCGATCGTCAGCTATCTCGACGTGATGGGGCGGGCGGCGCTGGGCGTCGGCCTGCTCGCCGTCGGCGCGGGCCTCGACCTACGCAGTCTCGCACGGCCGCGCACGGCGCATCTGGTGGCGGTCACCACCAAGCTGGTGGTGATGCCGCTGCTGGCCTGGACGATCGCGCGCCATCTCGGACTGAACGGCCCGGCCCTGACGATGACGGTGGTCGCGGCCTCCGTGCCGACGGCGACGGCAGCCTATTTTCTCGCCCGCGATCTCGGTGGCGATGCCCCGCTGATGGCCGAGATCACCACCCTCCAGACGCTGCTCGCGCTGGGCACGCTTCCACTCGCGGTTCTTTTCCTCGGCTGACGCCACCATATGCTTGAGATTGCCCCGAACTACTCGCTATGATTGCATCCTGTCGTGCCGGTGGGGGCGCGGCGCCTTCGCCGGGCTTAGCCCGGCTCGAGCGGAGATGCGTTGGGGATGAGGGGCAAGGGACAATCCGGGAGCACTCCGGCGTCGGCATCGGCAGGGAACCGGGACGACGAGGAGCGCGGCGCAGAGACGACAAATCTGCCGGTTCAGGTGCTGAGAAGCCCGCCTCCGCGGGCCGCCCAGTCGGAGGTGGCCGGGTATATCGAGGTTCTGGTCGCTGAAATGCGGCTGATGGCGCAGACGGCCCATCTCGAAAGCCTCGCCTATTTCCTCGAAATGGCGCGTCTCGACGCCGCGATCCAAGCCCGCCATCTCGCCCGCTGCGGCGGCGAGCGCGGGGGCTGAGCCGCGGCCGGACCGCCGGGCCCGTTTCGCCTTCTGGTTGCAGCCGCCGCGCCGGCGGTCAGTCCTGTGTTCGCGACAGCGCACCGCCCGGATGGCGCAGCACGACGCCATCGAGCTCGAGGTCCAGCACGGTCCGGCTGACCTCGCGGACGGAGCAGCCGCTGGCCCGCACCAGATCGTCCAACGAGACCGGTGCTGGACCCAGCAGAGCCAGGACGCGGCGGCGGAGGCCTTCGGAATCGCCCGGTACGGCTCCGGCGTCCTGCGTCACGGGCGCCGGCTCCGGCCAGAGCGCCAGTGGTGCCGGCTCGATGCCGGGTAGATCGAGTTCGTCCCAGAGTGGCTGAGACGGCGTCTCGCCGGCGCCGTCCCGCATCGTAGCCACGGGCCGAAGCAGCGCGTCCTCGCGACCGACCAGCGGCGCTAGCGCCTCGATCACATGGGCCGCCTCGGCACAGAGCGTCGCGCCCTCGCGGATCAGGTGATTGCCGCCTTCGGCACGAGGATCGAGCGGCGAGCCGGGTACGGCGAAGACGATGCGGCCCTGCTCGTTGGCGAAACGGGCGGTGATCAGCGAGCCCGATTTCCGCGCCGCCTCGACCACGACCGTGCCGAGCGACAGCCCCGAGACGAGCCGGTTGCGGCGGGGAAAGTCGCGGCCGCGCGGGGCGAGCCCGAGCGGCATCTCGCTGATCGCGGCTCCCTCCTCGGCGACCCGCTGCAGCAGCGGAATGTTCTGGGGCGGATAGACCTCGTCCAGCCCGCCGGCGAGGACAGCGATCGTGCCGGTGGCGAGGCTGGCTTCATGGGCGGCGGTGTCGATGCCGCGTGCCAGACCCGAGACCACGACGAAACCCGCCTCCCCGAGATCGCGCGCGAGCCGCGCCGTGAATTTGAGCCCGGCGGCCGAAGCATTGCGCGAGCCGACGATGGCGACGCAACGGCGCAGCAGCACCTCGCTCCGGCCGAGCACGGCGATCAGCGGCGGAGCGGTATCGATCGCCTGGAGTGCGTTCGGATAGGCGGCCTCGCCCAACGCAACGAGGCGGGCGCCGCGGCGGTGCAGCCCCTCCATCTCGCGCTCGGCTTCGGCCAGCGGGCAGATCCGGACGGTGCGGCCGGCCTTGCGTGCGAGGTCGGGCAAAGCCTCGATGGCAGCTGTGGCACCGCCGAAGCGGTTCATCAGCGAGCGGAAGGTGCGTGGCCCGACGCTTTCGCTGCGGATCAGCCGCAGCCAGTCGAGACGCTGGCGATCGCTGAGGACGATGCCAGCCATGGGCGCCTCAGCCCTTCTGCCCGATCTTGCCCTCGCGACCGGCGAGGAGGCGGGCGATGTTGCTTCGGTGCATGAACCAGAGCAGCAGGGTCAGCACCGCCATCAGCAGTGCCGCGCGGACATCCCGCACCCAGAACAGCAGCAGAAGCGGGGTGAGCAGGCTCGCCACCAACGCCGAGAGCGACGAATAGCGGGTGAGATAGGCGATGCTCAGCCAGATCGCGGCGAAGATCAGCGCGATCGAGCCTTTCAGCGCGATCAGGATGCCGAGGAAGGTGGCGACGCCCTTGCCGCCCCTGAAGCGCAGCCAGACGGGAAAGAGATGGCCGAGGAAGGCACCGAAACCAGCCACCAGCCCGGCCTCGCGCGAGCCGAACAGCGCGGCGGCGAGCAGCACCGCGGCCGTACCCTTCAGCATGTCGCCGAGCAGGGTCAGCGCGGCCAGCTTTTTGTTGCCTGTGCGCAGCACATTGGTCGCGCCGATATTGCCAGAACCGATGCTGCGCAGATCCGGCCCGCCTGTCAGCCGGGTCAGAATCATGCCGAAGGGAATCGAGCCGAGCAGATAGCCGACGACGAGCGCTGCGCCCGCCACCGCCCCCGTCAGACCCCAGTTCAAGATCTCCGGCATGTGCCATCCCTGCTTCGTCCCGGCGCCTAGATGTAGAGCAGGAGCAACGCCGAGGGAAACGCCCGTTTGCCGCCTCGACGAGGACGGCTCATTCGCTTTCGCAAAGCCTGGGGAAAACCCGACGAGCGCGCGCCACAATCTCGACAGGGCCTCGCGCGGCATGCCAACGAACGCGCGAAGAAACTGGGGCAAGGGCTTTCAAAACATGAGACTTTTTCTGACTGTTGCTATCGCGCTCAGCGTCAGCGCCTGCGGGACCGTGACACGCGGATCGAACGAGGATGTGACCTTCAATTCCGAGCCGCCGGGCGCGAAGGTGACGACGTCGACCGGCCTCGTCTGCGCGGCGACGCCCTGCACCTTCCCGATCAGCCGCAAGCAGGAATTCATCGCGACCTTCGAGATGCCGGGCCATCATCCCCAGCAGATCGAGGTGAAGACCGAGGTCAGCGGCGGCGGTGCGGCCGGCATGGCCGGCAACGTCGTGGCCGGGGGCCTGATCGGCGTCGCCGTCGACGCCAGCACGGGCGCCTCCTATGACCATACGCCCAACCCCGTCTTCGCGCGGATGGTGCCGATCCGGCCCGAGCGGCAGCCGGTCGCTCCCAGCCGCCAGCGGCGCAGCGGCGCCCCCGGCGTCTGAGCGGATGACCTCCGCCGGCCGGGCGCGACGCGCTCAGCCGGCGGCGTTCTCGTAGACCACGCGGCCGCCGACATAGGTGGCGCGTACAATGCCCTCCAGCCGCGCCTCGTCGAAGGGCGAGTTCTTGGCGCGCGACTTCAACTTGCGCTTGTCGACGACATAGGGCGCTTCGAGATCGAGCAGCATCAGGTCGGCCGGCGCGCCGACCGCGAGCCTACCGCAGCGCAGGCCGAGCAGGTTGGCCGGCTTGGTCGAGAGCGCCGCCAGCAGGTCCGGCAGGGCGATCTGGCCGGCCTGCACCAGGCGCAGCGAGGCGGAGAGCAGTGTTTCGATGCCGAGCGCGCCGTCGGCGGCCTCGGCGAAGGGCTGGCGCTTGGTCTCGACATCCTGCGGATCGTGATCGGAGACGACGACGTCGATGACTCCCTCGGCCAGCGCCTCGACCAGCGCCAGTCGCTCGGGCTCGTCGCGCAACGGCGGCGAGACCTTGCAGAAGGTGCGGTAGTCGCCGACGTCGTTCTCGTTCAGCGTCAGACTGTTGATCGACGCGCCGCAGGTGACGCGAAGCCCGTCAGCCTTGGCCCGGCGGATGAGCTCGACCGAGTCCGCACAGGAAATCATCGCGGCGTGGTAACGCCCTCCGGTGGCCCGGGCGAGGCGCAGGTCGCGCTCGAGCATCACCGTCTCGGCCTCGCGCGGGATGCCCGGCAGGCCCTTGCGACTGGCGAACTCGCCCTCGGCCATGACGCCGGCGCCGCGCAGATCCGGATCCTCGACATGGTTCATGATCAGCGCGTCGAAGTCGCGGGCGTAGATCAGGGCGCGGCGCATGATCTGCGGGTTGCGCAGGGCCTTCGCACCGTCCCCGAAAGCGACCGCGCCGGCCTCGAGCAGCAGACCGAACTCGGTGATCTCCTTGCCGTGCAGGCCCTTGGTCAGCGCGGCGCAGGGCAGGACGTTGACGATGGCCTTGTCGCGGGCGCGGCGCTTGATGAAATCGATGATCGCGGGATCGTCGATCGGCGGGTCGGTGTCCGGGCGGCAGACGACGGTCGTGACGCCGCCGGCGGCGGCCGCTTGCGACCCCGTGCCGAGCGTTTCGCGGAACTCGGCGCCGGGTTCGCCGAGGAAGGCGCGCAGATCGACCAGGCCGGGCGCAACGACGAGGCCGGCGGCGTCGATGCGGCGGGTGCCCTCGGCGGTCGCGGGGGCCGCGCCCCATTCGACCGAGGCGATGACGCCATCGCGCAGCAGCAGCGAGCCGCGCCCGTCGCGCCCCGTCGCGGGGTCGACGAGGCGCGCATCAAGGATCGCGACGTCCTGAAGTTCGGCCATGCCCGGTTCCACTCGCTCAGATGTTGGGCAGATGCTGCGCCAGCGCGTCGAGCACGGCCATGCGCACCGCGACGCCCATCTCGACCTGCTCGCGGATCAGCGACTGGGCACCGTCGGCGACCTCGGAGGAGATCTCGACGCCGCGGTTCATCGGGCCGGGATGCATGACCAGCGCGTCGGGCTGCGCCCGCTGCAGCTTCTCGCGATCGAGACCGAAATAGCGGAAATATTCCTTCGAGGAGGGCACGAAGGCGCCGTGCATGCGCTCGAGCTGGAGGCGCAGCATCATCACGATGTCAGCGCCTTCCAGGCCCTTGTTCATGTCCGTGAAGACCTCGACGCCCATGCGTTCGATGCCGGCGGGCAGCAGCGTCGAGGGGGCGATCAGGCGCACCTTGGCCCCGAGCGCGTTGAGCAGGATGATGTTGGAGCGGGCGACGCGCGAATGCAGGATGTCGCCGCAGATCGCGACCGTCAGCCCCATGATCCGCCCCTTGTTGCGGCGGATGGTCAGGGCGTCGAGCAGGGCTTGCGTCGGATGCTCATGGGCGCCATCGCCGGCATTCACCACCGAGCAGCCGACCTTCCGGGCCAGAAGATGGACCGCGCCCGCCGCATGGTGGCGCACGACGATGATGTCGGGCCGCATCGCGTTCAGCGTCGCGGCGGTGTCGATCAGCGTCTCGCCCTTCTTCACCGAGGAGGACGCGACCGACATGTTCATGACGTCGGCGCCGAGGCGCTTGCCGGCCAGCTCGAAGGAAGCCTGCGTCCGGGTCGAGGGCTCGAAGAACAGGTTGATCTGGGTGCGGCCGCGCAGCGTCGCCGTCTTCTTCTCGACCTGACGGGAGAGCGCGACATAGGCGTCGGCCCGGTCCAGCAGCGCCTCGATGTCCAAATGGTTCAGCCCCTCGATCCCGAGGAGATGCCGGTGCGGGTAGAGCGGGGCTGGCGATGTCATTTGAAGAGGGGTGTTTAGGCGCGAGTCGGCCGGCGTGCAAGCGCGCGATGGCGCTCTCCCGCATGCGGATGGCGGGATGGCGGAGGCGGCCGCATCGGGCTACGCCAAAGGCGATGGGGCGCGTCCACGGGCCCGCCGCCGCGAGGGAGCCCGCCAATGTCCGCCGCCTCTGTGCCTGCCGCCCATGGATCGCGCTGGAGCACGGTCGCACCCGGCGAAGCGGGCTTCGATCCGGCGCGGCTGGCGGAGGCTGTCGCCTTCGCGCAGGCCCATGAGAGCCCCTGGCCGAGAAGCCTCTATTGGCCGGACGGCACCTATGTCGGCAATCGCGAGTGGAACGAGAGCGGGCCCTGGACCGACATCGTCGGTCCCGTGCGCGAGCGCGGCGGTCCGGCCGGGCTGATCCTGAAGGGCGGGCGGATCGTGGCCGAATGGGGCGACACGAACCGCCCCGACATGACCTTCTCGATCGCCAAGAGCTATCTTTCGGTGCTGGCGGGGCTCGCCGTCGCCGACGGGCTGATCGCCGATCTCGACGAGCCGGTGGGTCGGAGCGTGCCCGGTCCCTTCTTCGAGGGCGCCCATAATGGTCGGGTCACCTGGCGGCATCTGCTGCAGCAATCGAGCGAATGGCAGGGCGAGATCTTCGGCAAGTCCGACCAGGTCGACCACAACCGACAGATCGGCCCCGGCGCCGACAACAGCCGCAAGGGCCAGAAGCGGGAGCTTCGCACCCCCGGCAGCTTCTATGAGTATAACGACGTGCGGGTGAACGTGCTGGGTTATGCGCTGCTGCAGCGCTTCCGCCGGCCTTTGCCCGAGGTCCTGCGCGAGCGCATCATGGACCCGATCGGTGCCTCCTCCGACTGGGAATGGCAGGGCTACGAGAACTCCTTCGTCGAGATCGACGGGCAGCGGATGCAGTCGGTGCCGGGCGGCGGCCATTGGGGCGGCGGCCTGTTCATCGGCGCGCGCGACCATGCCCGCTTCGGCCTGCTGATGGCCCGGGGCGGCGATTGGGGCGGGCGCAGCCTGATCCCGGCCGACTGGATCAAGCAGATGGTGGCGCCCTCCCCGACGCTGGCCAATTACGGTTTCCTGTGGTGGCTGAACCGCGGCCCGACGGCCCGCCCGGCGATACCGGCGTCCGCCTATTGGGCGCTGGGCGCGGGCACCAACGTCATCCTGGTCGATGTGGAGAACGATCTCGTCGCGGTGCTGCGCTGGATCGATGGGGCGGCCTATGACGGGTTTCTCGCGGCGCTCTACGGCGCGATGCGCTGAGACGGCGCGGGGCGGCACTGCCCGCCCCTGCCCTTGCGGAGCCGGATCGGCCCCGCCATCTGCAGGCCTGCCCGGGGGATGTGGCCAAAACGCCGCCGAACGGCTCAAAAGCGCATTCGGCGTTTGACACGGCCGATTCCCTGAACCAACTTCGCGCGCAATTCCGAACCGCCGGGTCTTTCACCGGTCGCGGGACCGTTCCCAACAGGGTCGGTGCCGCGCTCAGAGAGGCTATGACCGAGACACCGCACCATGAAGCTCCTCGTCGTCGAGTCGCCGGCCAAGGCCAAGACGATCAACAAATATCTCGGCTCCGACTATGAGGTGATCGCCTCCTTCGGGCATATCCGCGATCTGCCGGCGAAGGACGGCTCGGTCGATCCCGAGCATGACTTCGCGATGAAGTGGGAGATCGAGGGGCGCGGCGCCAAGCAGGTCTCCGAGATCGTCAAGGCGCTGAAGGGCGCCGACAAGCTGATCCTCGCGACCGACCCCGACCGCGAGGGCGAGGCGATCTCCTGGCATGTGCTGGAGGCGCTCAATGCGAAGCGGGCGCTGAAGGGCATTCCCGTCGAGCGCGTCACCTTCAACGCCGTCACCAAGGACGCGGTGCAGACGGCTCTCGCCAATCCGCGCCAGGTCGACCAGGCGCTGGTCGACGCTTATCTGGCCCGTCGGGCGCTGGACTATCTCGTCGGCTTCACCCTTTCCCCCGTGCTCTGGCGCAAGCTTCCCGGCGCGCGCTCGGCGGGGCGCGTGCAGTCGGTGGCGCTGCGCATCGTCTGCGACCGCGAGCGCGAGATCGAGGCCTTCCGGGCGCGCGAATACTGGTCGCTGGTGGCGACGCTGGCGACGGCGGCCGGCGGCGTCTTCGATGCCCGCCTCGTCGGCGCCGACGGCAAGAAGATCACGCGGCTCGACATCGGCACCGGCGACGAGGCCCGGGCCTTTAAGGAGGCGCTGGAGAGCGCGGCCTTCAGCGTGGCGAATGTCGAGGCCAAGCCGGTCAAGCGCCACCCCTACCCGCCCTTCCAGACCTCGACCCTGCAGCAGGAGGCCTCGCGCAAGCTCGGGCTCGCCCCAGCGCGGACGATGCAGCTGGCGCAGCGGCTCTATGAGGGCGTCGACATCGGCGGCGAGACGGTCGGTCTCATCACCTATATGCGAACCGACGGCGTCGACATGGACGGCTCGGCCATCGCCGCCGCGCGCCGCGTCATCGGCAAGGAATTCGGCGACGCCTATGTGCCAGGCGTTCCGCGCAAATATACGGTCAAGGCCAAGAACGCGCAGGAAGCCCACGAGGCGATCCGCCCGACCGATCTCGGCCGGCTGCCGGCGATGGTCGCGCGCCATCTCGAGCCCGAGCAGGCGCGTCTCTACGAGCTGATCTGGAAGCGCACCATCGCGAGCCAGATGGAATCGGCCTCGCTGGAGCGCACCACGGTCGACATCGCCGCGACCGTCGCCGGTCGCCATCTCGAGCTGCGCGCCACCGGCCAGGTCGTGCTCTTCGACGGATTCCTGACGCTCTATCAGGAGAGCCGCGACGACGAGGAGGACGAGGATTCCAAGAAGCTCCCGGCGATGAAGGCGGGCGACGGGCTGGAGAAGCGCGCCATCGCCGCCGAGCAGCATTTCACCGAGCCGCCGCCGCGCTATTCGGAGGCGAGCCTGGTCAAGCGCATGGAAGAGCTCGGCATCGGCCGGCCCTCCACCTATGCCGCGACGCTCTCGACCCTGCGCGACCGCGAATATGTCCGCATCGAGAAGAAGCGCCTGGTGCCCGAGGACAAGGGCATGCTGGTGACGGCGTTCCTGGAGAGCTTCTTCAACCGCTACGTCGCCTTCGACTTCACCGCCCTGCTCGAGGAGAAGCTCGACCGCGTCTCGAATGCCGAGATCGACTGGAAGGTGCTGCTGCGCGAATTCTGGGAGGAGTTCACCGCGGCGATCGGCGACACCAAGGAATTGCGCGTCACTGAGGTGCTGGAGGCGCTGAACGGCGTGCTCGGGCCCCATGTCTTCCCGCCGCGCGATGATGGTGGCGATCCGCGCTCCTGTCAGGTCTGCGGCACGGGCACACTCTCGCTGAAGCTCGGCAAGTTCGGCGCCTTCGTCGGCTGCTCCAACTATCCCGAATGCCGCTACACCCGCCCGCTGACCGTGCAGGCCAGCGATGGCGAGGCCACGGCCGAGGGCGGCACCGGCGCGCCAGGCGTGCGCATCCTCGGCAAGGACCCGGCGACCGACCAGGACGTCACCATCCGCGACGGGCGCTTCGGCCCCTATATCCAGCTCGGCGAGGGCGAGAAGCCCAAGCGCTCCAGCCTGCCCAAGGGCATGAGCCCCGGCAGCGTCGACCTCGAAAAGGCGCTGGCCCTGCTCTCGCTGCCCAAGGAGGTGGCGCGGCATCCCGAGAGCGGCGAGCCGATCCTCGCCGGCATCGGCCGCTACGGGCCTTACGTCCAGCACGGCAAGACCTACGCCAATATCGACAAGGACGACGACATCCTGCAGATCGGCGCCAACCGCGCCATCGACCTGATCGTCGCCAAGGAGAGCGGTGGCGGCGGCAGCCGCTTCGGGCGCGGCGCCGCGGTGCCGGGCCGAGAACTCGGCGAGCATCCGGCGGGCGGCAAGCTCGTGGTGCGGGCCGGCAAGTACGGGCCTTACGTCAACTGGGGCAAGGTCAACGCGACGCTGCCGAAGGCGCTGACGCAGGAGGCGATCACGCTCGAACAGGCGGTGGAGCTCGTCAACGCCAAGGCCGAGTCCAGCGGCGTCAAGGGGCCCGGCAAGGCGAAGGCCGCCAAGGCGCCGGCCAAGAAGCCTGCCGCAAAATCGGCAGCCAAGCCGGCTGCGGCCAAGGCGGGCGCGAAGACCGCCTCTGCCAAGCCGAAAGCCGCGGCGGGCAAGGCGAAGGCCGCCGGCAAGGGCTGAGGCGACCGGACGCGGCGCTTCAGAGAAAGCCGATCCAGCGGCCCGCCAGCAGCACGGCGAGCCAGAGCATCAGCGAGGCCAGCGCGCGCAGTTTCACCGTCGCGGTGTTCTCGCCCGCCAGCGCTCGGGTGTAGGCGGCGCTGCGGTGCTGCAGGGCGATGTTGGCGAGCGCCAAAGCGAGCAGGCCGAGCTTCCAGAGGAAGGCGGCGTTGCGGGCATATTCGACCGGGCGCACGGTGAAGAGCCAGGCGCCGGTCAGGAGGGCGAGGGCAAGCCCGATTCCCGCCATGCGCGACAGCACGGGCGCTAAGGCGGCGACCGGCACGCTGCGGAAGAGCCCGAGCAGCCGGAGGTCGAGCGGCCAGATCGCGCCGATCAGCAGGGCGATGCCGAGAATGTGGCTGGCGTTGACGAGGAGATAGGCCGTGCCGCTCTGCTTGAGCAGCACGGCTCCGGGCCAGGAGCCGAGACCGGCGAGAAGCTCCATGCGGCCTCAGTTGCTGCGGATGCGCTCCGGATACATGTCGTAATTCTTGCCGGCGATGACGATGCGCACGGCCTTCATATGGGCCTTGCTCTTGTCGAGATGGCGGTTGCCGAGCACCGTGATCGCGTCGCCGGGCTTGGCCGTGTCGCCGGTGAAGCCCGAACGCGCGGTCTGGTTCGGGTTGCCGAGATCGACCTGCCATTCCTTGCCGTCCTCGGCCGCGACCATCAGCATCGGATGCGGCGGGGCCATCGAGATCGTGCGGATGGTGCCTTTCAGTTCCATCTGCTCGCCTTCGGCCCAGGCCCAGCCATGATGGGCCGCGACCGGCAGGGCTGCGGAAGCGGCGAGGAAGGCTGCGCCCGCCAACAGGCGGCGGCGTGACGGCATGGCGAGGCGGGCGAGAGGTGTCATCGGCAAGCTCCCTGGGAGATGATGAGGCTGAACCCTTCGGCTCCGCCCATCGTTCCGCACGCGCCGATCACGCGCTCCTCACCTCCGCGTCAACGCGAGGCGATCAGCGAGGCCGGCGCATCGCGCATGCTGGCGACGACCACGATACGCCGCACCTCGCCGCGCAGAAAGGCCTGCAGGAAGCGGTCATAATCCTTGAAGGAGATGCAGCCATTGGACTGGCCGCTGGGTCCCAGCAGATAGGGGTGCGTCAGCAAGCCGGCCCGGCCATAGATCGCGCTGCTGCCCCCGACCGGGTGCATCCGCAGGGCGCGGTGGCCATGGAAGAGCGCCTCGCGCTCGACGAGGTTGTAGGTGTGGGGCGGCGTCGCGCCATGCATCCGGACATGGACGTAGCGGGGATCGTCCATCTTGTCGCCGAAGCCGGAATGGGCCTCCAGCTTCTCGCCATTGGGCATGTGAACGGTCTTGGCGCTGATGTCGTAGATCGCGGTGCCCCCCTGCATCGCGCCCGGCGCCGGACCGAAGGAAGGGCTGAGACGGCGGCCGCGCGAGCGATCGATCTCATCGTCGGATGGCGCGGCATAGGCCATGGCCGGGCCCTTGGGCTGGGGCGCAGCGCCGAAGAGCTTCTCGAAGAAGGAACGGTTGTCCTCGACGACCGGAGCCGGCGTCGCCGCTGCGACGCGGGCGGCGCGGCGGGTCGGCTGGCGCAGCGCGATGGCGGGCGCCTCGGCCGTCTGCGGGGCCTTGAGGTCGGCCGGACGTGGGGAAAGGGTGACCTGGCACTCGTTCTTCTTCAGCTTCTGGATGCGCACCGACGGGTCGGTGGTGATGGCGAAGATCAGGTTGTCGATCTTCACGTCTTCAGGCCGCCAGTAGTCCTTGTTGCCGGTGTAGCGAATGTTGGAGTCTTTCTGATAGCTCTTGAAGACGAACGGACCGGTGCCGACCGGCTTCTGGTTGATGTCGCTGGTCTTGCCTTCCTTGAGCAGCTTGTCGGCGTACTCGGCGGACTGGATGGAGGCGAAGCTCATGGCCAGGTTCTGGATGAACGCGGCATCAACCGACTTGAGGATGAACTTGACGGTCTTGTCGTCGATCTTCTCGATCTTGGTGATGTTGGTATCCATCCCCATGTCGGTGAAGTACGGGAATTCGGTTGGGTACGCCTTACGGAACGGCATGTTCTTGTCGATCATGCGGTTGAAGGTGAACAGCACGTCGTCGGCGTTGAAGTTGCGAGTGGGAGTGAAGTAC
>FWWM01001392.1_pt1 | contig 72850 bp, 79 predicted proteins | sample 2228351 | NCBI WGS metagenome assembly FWWM01 (sample SAMEA103939774, study PRJEB20133) | metagenome | reverse complement strand
ATGGCTATTTGGGCAGGAGTTTTGCTTTTACTTCAAATTCCACAACCCTGGCCTTATTCTTTTAGTTTAGGATTTTAATGCTTTTTTTAGCAGATATTGGTGGAACAAAAACAAGACTTGGTTTGAGTAAAAATTTTAAAAAAATTGATGAAATAAAAATTTTTGAAACCTCCAAGAATTATCAAGACTTCCTCAATTTAATTAAAGAAAATACTCAAAATTTGAAAATTAAAAAAGCCTGTTTTGGTTTTGCTGGACTTTTCGATAAGAGAAAAATAAAATTGTTGAAAGCACCGAATTTGAAAGATTTTGAAAATAAAAATTTAAAAAAAGATTTAGAGAAAATTTTAAATTGTGAAGTTATTTTAGAAAACGATGCTTTGCTGGCTGGATTAGGTGAAGCAAATTTTGGGGCAGGGAAAGACATTGAAGTTTTTGGATATCTTACCCTGAGTACCGGTATCGGTGGAGCAAAAATTGTTAACAAAAAAGCGGATGAAAATATTTTTGGTTTTGAACCAGGACATAGTTATTTTTTAGTAAATTTAAAAAATTTTCAATTTTTTGAAGTTGAAGAATTAATTTCAGGTTCAGCCATTGAAAAAATTTATCATCAAAAACCAGAAGAAATTAAATCAAAAATTTTTTGGCAGGAAATTGAAAAATTATTAGCAGGATTTTTGGTTAATGTTTCTTTGTTTTGGTCAGTTGATAAAATAATTTTAGGAGGAGGCCTTAGTAAAAGCTTGAACTTCAAAAGATTAAATGAAAATGTCAATAAATTAAACCCTTTACCAGTAAAAATAAAAATTTTTAAATCAAAACTTAAAGACCTCGCTGTTTTATATGGTTGCATAAGTATTTATCGTCATTGAATTAACATGTCAATAAAAGAATTTTTAATCAAAGCACACGAAGAATTGATGAAGTATAAAAGAGGAGAAATCAAATAAGTTGTGATTTTAAGGATTAAAGATTTATTTTGGGTAAATTCGGGGTGGTGGGAATCGAACCCACGACCTCGGGCTCCCGATGCCCGCGTTCTACCACTGAACTACACCCCGTCCATTTAATTATTATAGTTTAAAGTTATAAATTTTATTACGTGTTCTACTCCATAATTGACTTACAAAATTGTCTCAATAAATCAACTATGGCAAAATATTGAGACAAATTTTTCCATCATCGAATTACGGCAATTTTTTGTGCATATAAAATGCTATAGCCTTTTATATGCACATATAAAGAATTTTCCGTAATCGAATAACGGAAAAATTAACTTAAAGTGTGGGATGGTGCAAAAGAGTGGGGTGAAAATAAAGAAAGTTATGTTAAAATTTAGTTGATGAAAATTTTTATCGGAGCTGATCATCGAGGATTTGAGTTAAAAGAATTTCTCAAAGAAAAATTAAAGAAGGATTATGAAATTATTGATCTGGGTAATTTAGTTTATGATCCTGAAGATGATTATGCAGATTTTGCCTTTTTAGTTGGAGAAAATGTGGTTAAAAATCCTGGAAGTTTAGGGATATTAATTTGTGGCTCAGGGGCAGGAGTTTGTTTTGCCGTGAATAAAGTTAGGGGAATTAAAGCAAGTGTGATTACAAATGAAAAAATGGCGGAAATGGCCAAAGCAGATGATAATTTAAATGTTTTATGTTTAGCTAGTGATTTTACTTCCAAAGAACAAGCATATCAAATTGTGAAAAAATTCATAGAAACTCCCTTTAAAAATTTAGAAAAATATCAAAGAAGAATTAAAAAAGTGGAAGATTATGAAGCCCAAAATTATTCCCGCAATTAATGCTCAAACTTTTGAAGAAATTAAAGAAAAAATAAATTTATTAAAAGATTTAACCCAAAATTTTCATCTTGATGTAGCTGAGCTAAGTTTTACAGGTTATCAAACCTGGAACAGGCCTCAAGATCTTGATCAACTTGAAAATGTTTTTGTTGATTTACATTTAATGGTTTCTTTAAAACCTCAAGAAGTTCTTAAATGGTCCAAGGACAATGTTAAAAGATTAATTTTACATTTAGAAGCAAGCAAAAATCCCGATGGTCTTTTAAAAATTTCCAAAAAAACTAAAAAAGAAATTTTTCTTGCCTGGTCACCCAATATTGAATTTGATTTTATTAAGAAATATTTAAATTACGTAAAGGGAGTTCTGGTTTTAGGGGTTAATCCAGGAAAAGCAGGTCAAAAATTTTTAGAAGAAACTTACGAAAGAATAAAATTAATTAAGGATAATTTAAAAACAAAACAAAAATTAATGATTGATGGTGGTATTAATGAAGTAAATTTTCAGAAAATTTTAAGCTTTCAACCTGATTTTATTGTTATGGCCTCAGCTATTTATCAAAAAAAGGATCCAAGAAAAGAATATTTGAAGTTTATAAACTTTACTTCGGGACCAAAGCTATTAACAAAAAAAATATCTGAAGGTTAAATTAAATAAGTGGAGTTATGTTTCATCTTCCAATTTTCAAAACTAACGAAGAATTAGTTAATTATCTTCGCGAAATTAAAGCATTAAAAACAAAAGAGATTATAGAAGCTTTTTTAAAAATTGATCGAAAATTCTTTGTACCTAAAGAATATCTCGAAGAAGCTTATGGAGATTATCCTTTATCCATTGGTTCAGGACAAACAATTTCTCAACCTTGGACGGTTGCTTTTATGCTTGAATTGCTTGAACCACAAAAAGGACAAAAAATTTTAGATATTGGTTTTGGTTCTGGTTGGACCACTTGTTTATTAGCTGAGATTGTTGGTGAAAAAGGAAAGGTTTATGGTATTGAAATTGTCCCGGAAGTTTTTGAATTTGGTAAAAAGAATGTCGAAAAATTTAATTTTTTAGAAAAGGGAAGGGTGGAATTATTTTTGGGTGATGGTTCAAAAGGATTAAAAGAAAAAGCACCTTTTGATCGAATTTTAGTCAGTGCTGCTGCTGAAAAAGTACCACAACCCTTGATTGAACAACTTAACGATCCTGGAATTTTAGTTATACCTGTAGGAAAACCTTATTATTTTCAATATATGTATCAGGTTAAAAAAATTAATGGTAAAATTGAAATACATTATCCTGAAGATTTGAGTTTTGAATTTGTCCCTCTTATTGAAAAATGATTACCTTTTCTCAATTAGCAATTATTTTTATTTTTTCAACCTTAATTGCTTTTATTTTTCATCTTTTGAAACAACCTCTTATTATCAGTTACATTTTTACTGGACTTTTACTAGGAAATTTTTTTATTCAAACCCCAGAAGTAAAAAGTTTAATGAATATTTTCAGTGATCTGGGTATTGCTTTTTTACTTTTTTTAGTTGGTCTTCAACTTAAGCTAAAAACTTTAAGAGATATTGGAATACCTTCAATCATTATCGGCACTCTTCAAGAGATTTTTACCATCTCCGCAGGTTTTCTTGTGGCTAAACTCTTAGGTTTTAATTTCATCACTGCTCTTTATTTAGGCACAGCCCTTTCTTTTAGTAGCACGATTATTATGATCAAACTAATTTCTGATAAAGGTGATTTAGAAAAACTTTATGGAAAATTAGCTGTTGGTTTTTTACTTGTTCAGGATTTAATTACCATTTTGATTTTATTCTTTTTACCTCTTTTTAGTCGGTCAGGATTATTACTTGATCCTTTGAAACTTTTCTTCTCGGTTTTAGCCATAATTTTTGTACCTTTAATTTCTTATAAATTTTTGCCGAGAATGGAAAATTTTTTAACAAAATCACAAGAATTTCTTTTTCTTTTTTCGGTCTCTTTTGGTTTAGGAATTGCTTCTTTATTCAAATATTTAGGTTTTGGTTTAGAAGCTGGTGCTTTAATTGCAGGTGTAAGTTTGTCAGGATTAATGGCTAGTAATGAAATTATTTCTAAATTAAAACCATTAAGAGATTTCTTTTTAATTATGTTTTTTATTTATATTGGTTCTCAAGCTTTTATTTCTCATTTTCATAATCTTCTTTGGCCAACAATTGTTCTTTCTTTATTTGTTCTTATTGGTAATCCTTTAATTATGTTACCGCTTTTAGCTCGATTGGGTTATAGCAGTAAAACTAGTTTTCTCTTAGGACTAACCTCAGCTCAAATTAGTGAATTTTCTTTTATTTTAATTAATTTAGGAATTAGCTTAGGACATTTGCATCAAGAAATTTTGTCCTTAACAGCCATGATTGGTCTTATTACTATTTTCTTTTCCACTTATATGTTTGTTTATGGAGAAAAGCTTTATGATCTTTTTAAAAATTACCTGAGGCTCCTGGAAAGAAAAAGGAAAGTTAAGGAAAGAGAAGAAAAGAAAAGTTATGAAGTGATTTTATTTGGTTGTGATCGAATTGGTTTTAGTTTTTTGGATGTTTTTAAAAATTTAAAAAAGAATTTTTTGATTGTTGACTACAATCCTGAAATTGTTAAAAGACTAAAAAAAGAAAATTTCGAGGCTTTATATGGTGATGCCAGCGAGATTGATTTTTTAGAAGAATTATCCTTTGATTCTGTAAATTTAGTTATTTCAACAATACCTGATTTTGAAACTAATTTATTAATTTTAGAAAAATTTAAGAAAAAAAATGCAGAAGGTATTTTTATCGGCACCGCCAGTAAAATTGAAGATGCCCTTGGTTTATATCAACAAGGCGCTGATTTTGTGATCCTACCTTACTTTTTAGGAGGAGAATTAACAGCCAATTTCCTTAAAGAAACTCCTTGGGAAAAAGAAAATTTTGAAAAAATAAAGAAAAATCAACTAAATTTGATTGAAAAAAGAATAAAACTTGGTCAAAAACATCCTTAATTAAATAAACAACTTTTATGTTATAATTTGATTAATAGAGTTTAAAAATTGAAGTTGAGAGATTATCCTTGAAATGAGGAGGGGTGGCCGAGTGGTTAAGGCAAGGTCCTGCTAAGACCTGCCCCTGATTAAAAAAGGGGCTCGTGGGTTCGAATCCCACCCCCTCCGCCGTGAACCAGAGCAAAGCTCGGTTCACGGCCATGAACCGTACTTGTACTGGTTCATGGCCCTAATGTTTTCTTTAAGAAACAAAAATATTAGTTTATGAAGCAGACTTTATTTTCATTACTATATAACTTTCTTTTCTTGGATCTGTTACAGGTCAATTTGCAAACAAATTTTATTTTATAATATACTAAAATGCCTCGAAAAAAGAAAGTAATAACAGAAGAACTGGAATTTCAAGATCCTTACCACCGCCAAGAATTGAAATTAAAAATAGTTCCAATTGAAAATTTAACAGTTATCTCTCATCAAAGAAAACCTAGCCCATATCATGTGAAGCATTTAATGAATTCTATTGAAAGAATTGGTTTTTTAGTTCCTTTAATTGTGATTGAAGAAGGAGAAAATCAATATACTATTATCGATGGACAACATCGTTATTTGGCAGCAAAAGATTTGGGTATTAGAGAATTACCTGTGATTGTTGTTCCTTCTAAACTAAAAGATTTAATGATGAACTTTAACATTGAAAAAGAATTAAATATTCGCGAGAAAGGCCAAGTGGCTCTTGCTATTTATCGACAATATCTTGAAAAAGATCCTGAATTGATTGAATCAGATCCGGTCTTAATGGATTCAATTGAACAAGCCTATTATGTCACTTTAGGTATTGGTTATGAAAAGCAAGAAAAATTAAGTGGGAGTACTTTTGAATCAATTCTTAAAAAATGTGACTTCTTTTTGGATGAAAAATTAAAGGAGGCTTATTTGATAAGGGAACAAAGGGCTGATAAAGTAATTGAGGCTAATAATTTAGTTAAAGAAATCGCGCAAAGACTTAAAGAAATGAATAAATGGCATCCTTATGTTTATCAACAAATTATCTCCTATGCTAATCCTTATAAAAGAAAAAGATTGCCCACTGATTTTGATGATTTATTCAATCAAATCATTAGTAACTTACATGAAGTTAAAGAAAACCCCGAAGTAATTTTAAAAGAAAAGGTCGAGGAGGAATTTTAAACTAAATGGAAATTTTAATTGGCAGGGTAAAACATTTTTACGGGCATATTCCCGCTATGGTGGTGGAACTTGAAGAAGATTTAAAAGTTGGTGATGAAATTGTGGTTAAAAAGAAAAATGGTGAGGAAAGATTCAGTCAAGTGGTAGCATCAATGGAGATAAATCGAGAAAAAGTTCAAGAAGCTAAAGCAGGACAAGAAGTGGCAATTCAGGTTGTGGCTAAAACCAAAGAAGGTGATTTAGTTTATAAAAAAGTTTAAGGTATAATTCTTTAAAAGGTCGACGTTAAGAATTAAAATATTAAAATGAAGAAATTTTTGTTAGGAGCTTTAATTTTCGCCGTCGTTTTTAGTTTATTTAGTTTAGCTGTTTTTGCCAGGGAAGAAGAGGAAAATAAAAATGAAGCTGAAATTAAATACAAACCACAAAAAATTGAAGTAAAAATTCCTGCTTTAACTCCAAAACAGCTTGGTGAATTTAAAAAATTTGATGATTTTGTTCGAAAAGAAATTGCGGAACATGCTGAAGCGAGCTTTTTCTTTTTAAATCCTAAAGGTCATGTTGTTCAACAAGGGGTTGTGGATAAATTAGAAAATAATGTTTTAACGGTAAATTCTCAAGGTTTTAGAATGAATTGGCAAATTGCTACGGATACTCAAGTTCTGGCTGCTCGAAGAATGAGTCTTTTAGCACAAGTAAATCCTCAAGTCGGAATTCATAATGTTAATGTTGGTGACAGAGTAAAAGTTTTCGGAAATTGGGATGGAAACAATTTAGTTGCTAAAAGAATTGTTGTTTTATCACCCCGATTTGCTCCTCAAGTTGAAGATTTATTACAGAGACTCCAAGAGGCCTTAAGAAAAGCTGGCGTTCAAATTGATTTAACACCAATTTTCCAACAACTTCAACAAAGAGTTAAACCAACGGCAACACCAACACCTTCAACACAACAATAAAATGAAAATAGTTTAGTTTCTTTGCGAAAGACAATTTTATTATTGTTATAATATATTTAATGTTGAAAAATCTTCTTTATTTTTTATTTATTTTGATCAATCTTTTTGCCTTAAGTTTTGGTTTTTTGCTTTATTATCATTTTAAGAGGTTTACTTATGTGAAGGAATCCTTCGGAGAAAAAATTTTAATAATTTATTTTCTGGGATTGGCAATTTTATTTTTATTTGGTACAGGTTTTTTGATTTGGTTAACAAGAAGCTAAAATGGTTTCTTTGAATCCGGAAGAGAAAATTTATCTTATCAAAAGACGTCATCAAATTGTTTTACTTTTCAGTTTAGGACCTTTAATTTTTATAAGCCTCTTGTTGGTTTTATCAACTATTTTTTTTCTTACCCAAGCTTCTCATTGGCCTGGTTTTTTGACCAAATTTTTACCACAAATTCCGGATTTACCTTTTCAACCTTTAATTTTGTTAATTTTGACCATTCTTTTGATTTTTCTTTGGATGGCCATTTTCTTTATCCTTATGGATTATTATTTAGATTATTGGATAATTACTAACCAAAAAATAATGAAAGTAAAAGTAAATGGTTTTTTCAATCAAACTTCAACCGTAATTTTACTTGAAAACATTCAAGATATCACCATTCTCACAAAAGGTTTTTGGGAAACAACTTTAAATTTTGGTGACATTTATATCCAAACCGCCGGAGCTTTTCGAGAATTAGTGATGGAAAAAATTCCTTACCCAGAAATTGTAAGGCAAGTCATTATCGAAGCTAAAGCTGATGCCCAAAAATGACTAAATTAGTTATGAAAAAAGGAGGTAGTTTTGAACCTTTTGATCCGGAAAAAATAAGAAAGTCAATTATCTCAGCTTTAAACACGGCTAATTTATCTCCAGAAAGTAAAAATGAGATTTTGGGTAAAGTTTTTCAAAATGTGCTCAAGTTTCTTAAAGATTATCGAGGCACTCCTTCGACAGCTGAAATTGAAGCCAAAATACTTCTAGAGTTAAAAAATTATGCACCGGAAGTAATTGAAGTTTGGCGTGAATATCGGAAACAAAAGAAAAAGTGATATAATTTAAGTAAGGTCGAACTTAATAAGAAAATAATAATGAAAAAAATTTTTATTTCTTTCTTAATCATCTCGAGTTTGTTTATTTTCGTTTCGATTTCAGCTCAAACCACAACTAACCAGACAAGCACGGAACCAAATTTACAAGCTTTACCCACTTCAACCTTAACTCCCACAAGCACTCTTCAATTAGAGAAAGTCAAAGAAAAATTGAAAAAAATAAAACAAAATGTAGCCAAAATAAAAAACAAGACTAAAAGACAAGTAGCTGAAAAAGTTTATTTAAGAATGAATGAGTTAAATCAAAAATTGACCGATCATTATTTAAATCTTCTTGATCAATTAGAAAAAGTCCTTAATGGAATTAGTGAAAGGGTTGATCGAGTTGCTTCAAAAGGGATTGAGGTTTCTTCAGTCAAAGAAAAAATTACTTTAACTCAAGAAGCAATTAATAAAGCTAAAGAAGAGGTTCAAAAACAAAAAAATAAAATTTATGAAATACCACCTGTGACCACAGAAACAAAACTTAAAGCTGAAGTAGGTAAATTAAGAAAAAATTTACATAATGATTTGAAAGCCGTAGAAGCTTTAGTTAAAGAGGTGAGAAATAAAGTTCATGATGTGGCTGTATCTTTAGCCCAAACAATTAAAGGTGAAAAAGCAACCCCCACTCCTACTTTAACACCATCCGTCGAATAATTAAAAAACAAAAAGACTATGGAAGAAATGAATCAAAATCAGTTTCAAAACCTATCAAATCAAAACTCTCCTTCTCAACCAGAATTTCAACCTCAACAACCTTTAGAAATTAAGTCAGAAGTGGAATTAAAAAAAGATAGAAAATATCTTAAAATTAGTTTAATGATCACCATTCCAGTTTTGGTCATGGGTTTAATTATAGGAACCTTGTGGGTAATTAAAAATAGAGCTTCTCAAAAACCAACTGAATTAACTGTCACAACCACACCTGTTCAACCTGAAACTTCTTTTGAAGTTCCCCAACCAAGTGAAACAGAAATCCTTTTGAATGATCTAAATACCATGATTCAAGAACTAGAAAAGATCCAACCTCCACTTCTTGATTCTGAGTTTCAACAAATAGATCAAGAAATTAATCAATTATAAAAATGGTTAAAAATATTAAAACACCTTATCCTTTACGAAAACCACCCCGTTTAGAGGGGAAAGTTCAAAATCGAGGCATAAAAAAGATTCATAAATCTAAATCAAAATAGAATTTTCTATTCTTCATTTAAAGTCGTCTGATGAGATGACCAATTATTTTCTTGTTTCAATAAAATCAATAATTCCTTGAGCAATTTTTTCGGCAACTTTATCTGAATTAACAATCAGAAAGATAAGATCTTTCCAATTATTCATATTGCCCATCTCTAAAATCACCGCGGGGGTTTGAGGATGAAGAGCGTGTTTAAATCTTGACCAATTAAAAACATAATAAAAAAGCATTCGCTCGGTGACTCGAGGGATGAGTTTCATTCCTGTTTCTTGATAAGACTTAATTATTTTTTCTTTTAAAATTTCTGCTTTACCGGAATAATCTTTAAAAGGAGTTGAAATCATAAATCCTGAAACTTCGGGGTGGGTAAAATTAGTATGAAGACTGACAAAGGCATCAGCATAATACAAAGGAGGAACAACCACAGATAAAATTTCCACCTGATATCCTTTATCTTCTAAAAATTTTTTTACTTTATAGCCGATCAATTTATTTATCTCAACTTCCTTTAATAATCCTTTTCGAGCCCCACCTTCGGTTTCTAAGTTTCTTAATTCAAAAGGTAATTCTCCTTCTAATAAATGACCAATTTGAAGACCAATTTTTATGGGACCTTCAGGTCTTTGCCATTGGTCAAAATCAGGAACGCGGTGATACAAGGCTTGTTTTGAGAATTCAGGATAGGGCTGAAAATAAATTTCATCTAAAAATTTATTGAGATTTTCATGAGAGATGATTCCTGAGTTGTAAGCATTTAACAAGAAGATTAAAATAGTTAAATAGGTTTGGAAATCTTTAATTAACATTTATTTAAAAAGGTAATCTTTCGATGTGTTTCACCAGCATCGCGGCATAGCCCCATTCATTATCATACCATGAAAAAACTTTAATGAGATCACCATCAACAACTCGAGTTAAAGTCAAATCCACAATCGCACCATAAGGTTCTTTTAAAATATCAGAAGAAACAATTTGTTCTTCAACAACTTTTAAAATTCCTTGCCATTCTGGTTTTTGAGCTTCTTCTTTAAAAATTTGATTAATTTCTTCAACAGTTGTTGGTCTTTGAGTAACACAAGTAATATCAGATAAGGAACCAGAAACCACCGGAACCCTAACTGCAACACCATCAAATTTTTCTTTTAATTCCGGAATAACTCTTATAGTAGCCTCAGCTGCTCCTGTGGTCGAAGGAACAATATTTAACCCTGCTGCTCGACCACGTCGAAAATCATGCCCTTTAGAAATAGAATCGACTAAACTTTGAGTATTCGTGTAAGCATGAATTGTTGTTAAAATTGCTTTTTTTATTCCAATTCTTTTCATCAAAATTGCCAGAACAGGATTAACCGAATTTGTCGTACAGGAAGCATTTGAAGTAATCCATTGAAATTCTCCAAGGGAGCTAATTTTCGTTAAGTCTTCTAAATTAGGAGTAAAATGAGGTGTAACTTCGTCTTTAGTTGGTGCCGTAATAACTACTCTTTTGGCACCTGCTTTTAAATGGGCCTTAGCTTTTTCAAATTCCGTAAAAACACCCGTTGCTTCAACCACAATATCAATATTTAAATCTTTCCAAGGTAATTTTTCTGGATCTTTTTCAGCAAAAACTAAAACTTTTTTACCATCAATTACTAAAGTATTTCCTTCAACTTTTACTTCTTTTTCATAACGACCATAAACAGTATCATATTTTAAGAGGTAAGCCAAATTTTCGATATCACTCAAATCATTAATCGCGACGATTTCCCAGTCAGGATGATCAAAAGCAATTCGAAAGAAAATTCTGCCGATTCGACCAAAACCATTGATGGCAATTCTCATGTTTGAGAAGAAATATAATTTCGACCTAAACTAATGATTTTATTTCTTTTATTTTTTTCTCGGTTAATAATTCTGATTTTAAAAGTTTTTGGAAATTAAAAATAAATCTATTTAAAATTCTTTCCAGTTCATTCAAATTATGATAACTCTGTCTTAATTGAGTGTAAGATTTTAAAAATTGCTGTTGAAGTTCACTTAAATCTTTTTCAAGTTGGTGTAAATCTCTTAAGATCTGATGAATATTTCTGCTGAATTCTTGTTTACGAATCATTAAAAGTAGGGAAGAGCAGATAAATTCAAAAGTTTTAGGTGAAGTTAAAAAAACAGATTTTTCTCGAGCAAATTCCCAAATTTCATGATAATCTTTATCTGATAAAAGTTCATAGTAAATAGCTTCATTGGCTAAATACATTAAAGCAAATTCAACCGTTCCTTTTGAGGGCAAAATGTACTTTCGGGAAATTTCTTCAATTTTATTTTTAAGATTTCTAATTAATTCTTTTTTAAAAGTTTGTTTTTCTTTTTCTTCCGCTTCAAAAATTTTTTGATAATTTTGAGTAGGGAATTTTGAGTCAATAGGAATTAAAGTTTCATTAATTTTTAAAACATAATCAACCCTTTCCAAGCCAAAAGGATATTGTTTTTCATAATAAGAAGAAGGTAAGGATTTTAAAATTTCTTCAAGCATGACTTCTCCTAAATAGCCTCGTGATTTTGGACCAGCTAAGAGTTCTTTAAAAGATTTAATTTCACCAGCACTTGCTTCAAGATGACGAAGAATTTCTTCAATCTTAGAATGTGATTCAATCACTTTTTCTTGTTTTTGTAGGGTTGTTTCTAAAGTCTGAAAAACATCCTGTTTTAAACTACCAAAATGCTGGTAAACTTCTTGTTTCAAAAGATTAAAATTTTCTGTTAATTTATTTATCAAATCAACAAACTTTTGTGACTCATTATCTTTATTTTGTCTCACTAAATTTTCCAGATCCTTTTTTAAAAGAAGATAAACCACCAAGAAACCACCAATCATAATTAAAAGATTAAAAAAGTTCAGCATATTTTTCTCTTATTTCTTTTTCAATTTCTTCTTTTGGTCGACCATATTTTAAGGCTGAATATTCAATAATGTAATTAATATATTCTCGATTGATAGGGAAAGGCGGTAAGGTTCGAAAATTAAAACCTTGAGAAGTATAACCATGAATCAGAAGTTTTATATAAGCATTATAATTAGGAATATTAAGAAGGTCAAATTTATTAAAAACAGGAAGATATTGTTTTTCTAAATATTCAGCATCATCAGGACCAACTCGGAAAGCAATGATCGTACCTACATTTCCAAAAACAGCCGCCGCAATTTCTTCAGGCAATTGTTTAATATATTGATGAGCTACTACTAAAGAAAGACGATATTTTCTTGCTTCAGCTAAAATACTGGCGACGCTTTTAAAAGCAAAATTTTGGAACTCATCAATAAATAAATAAAAATCTTTTCTTTCTTCTTCAGGAAGATCAATTCTAGAATAAGCTGCATATAAAATCTTAGCAATAATAAGCATTCCTAAAAGATAAGCACTGGTTTCACCTAAAATTCCTTTGGCTAAATTAACAATTAAAATTTTTCGATTATCCATAATCTCTCTAAAATTAATACTTGATTTTGATTGAGCAATAATTGGTCTAATGTAGTCATTAGTTGTAAAAGGATTTAGTTTTGAAGTTACCCAAGTGGTCATACTTTCAATGGTCCATTCTTCAGCCCTAACTCTTTCTGCTTGTTTTTTCCAAAATTCAATTACAGGATAATTTTGGCATCGACTTAAAAGATCATGGCGAAAATATTCATCACTAAAAACTAAAGAAACATCCATTAAAGTATAACCCCAATCAGGATCATCCATCAAAAGCAGTAAAGCATTCCTTAAATATTGTTCAAACATGGGTCCACCTGTTAATTCCAGGTTGTAAATTTTAGCAATAATTTCAATTAAGGTATTAATAATAAAAGTTTTTTCTTCAGGTTTGTTTTTATGATATTCTAAAATATTAAGTCCTATTGGTCTTCGGGTATCTCCAGGATTAAAGTAAATCACGTCTTCGATTCTTTCTTTAGGGATTAAACCTAAAATTTCTTGAGCGACATCGCCATGAGGGTCAATAAAACAAACACCTTCACCATTTTTAATATCCTGAGCAATTATGTTTTTTAATAAGGTTGTTTTACCGGTACCGGTTTGACCAATAACATAAATATGCCTTCTTCGATCATCTTTAGTAATTCTTACCGTGACTTTGTTTCCTTGATAAATACTTTCTCCTAAAATCACTCCTTCAGAAGGTAAATTAGGTGGTGGTGGAGCTGAACGGGCTTTTAACCAATGAATAATTGGGTTTTTAGTATAGGAAGTAGGGAAGTGAAAAATAGAAGTGATTTCTTCAGTATTTAATAAAATACTTTCTTTTTGGTTAAAAAGACGAAAAGAAAATTCATAAAACAATCTTCTTAAATCTTTACCTTTGTATCTTTTAATGACAAATTCGTTATAACCAGGATTAACAAATTGATGAAAAGGAGTTTCAAGGGAAGCTAAAATTTTGTCAGCTGAAATTTCATCATTCGTAGAAACAATTAGACGAAGATTAACTTTAAATAAAGGTTTACTTGCTTTTTGTTCTAAATTTTTAATAGCAATTTCTTCAAGAGGTTTAGGTTTAACTTTTTCCTCTTCCTCTTCTTTTTTCTTTTTTTCTGTCGTAAGAAAAGCTTCTTTTAAAGTCTTCACGATATCTTTTAAAAGACTTTCTTCCAAAGCTTCTTCAAGTTTTTTACCCTCTCTTAATTTCTTAACTCTATTTAAAATTTTTTTATTTTCTGTGGCACTCACAGAAGAAAGAACAAGCTGATAAGCCAAACCTTCTCCTTCTTTACTTAATTTGGTAAAAGCTGAAAGAAATGAATCCAAAGGATCCACATTGCTTAAAGCCAATTGTTGATAAGTTTTGATAGGTAAATAATGATGATTTTTGAGTTTTACTACCGAACCCAAAGAAACACCTGTCGGATTAAAAACATTATAATCTTCTTTAACGAAAATAATCTCTGCACCTGGCCAAAAACCTCTGACGGTTTTTTGAAAAAATTCAATTTCCTTTTTAGGCACAGCAGCATAGAAAAAAATTTCTTCACCATAGTGAGGAACAGCAATTTCAAAAATAATTGGATTTTTAATTTTACTTAAAGAAGTGAGGAAATTTTCAAAAGCAGTTAATTCTTCAATAATTTTTATTTTTGGTTCTGGTTGAGTGGTTTGAAAAGTTAAATATTTAGGTAATTCAATCAAAAGAAGGGAATAATTTAAAGCAAGGTTAAGTTTGATTTTCTCTTTGTGTTTTTTGAGTAAATAAAGAGTTAAAAAAATAATCACAAACCCCGAAGCTGTTAAGGAACCCAAAAGAAAATATAAAAGATTATTGTTCATTTATTCTTTGAAATGAAAAGTTCCATAAAATGACCAACTAAAAGATCATGAAAGGCATCTAGAAGATAAGGATTATTACCACTTTTTTCTTTAATAAATTTTAGTGCTTCTTCAATGCCTTCTTCAAGAGCAATTTGAATAGCCTGAGCTAAAAGATTAATTGTTCGAGCTGTAGGTATTTGAGGATGTAATTCAATTTCTCTCTGAACTTCAGGTAGCTCAGTGATCTTTTGTCTGATATGTTCTAAAGTTAAAGAAATTTTCCTTTCTAATTCCGACGGTTCCAAAGTAGCTGGTTTTTCTTTGTGAACTTTCTCAAAAGTTTCAATAAACTTTATTTCTCCTTTTTTTAATTCTCCTTTGCCAACTCGTGGTAGCTCCACCATAATTTTATTATATCATTTTTTCATTTTCTCTAAAATTTTATATAAATCACCAGCACCAACAGTCGTGATGATAATTTGAGAAAATTTTTTCATTTGAGATTTTAAAAATTTTAATAATTTATTTTCATTATCAAAATAGGGTAGGGAAGTCATTTTCGCCAGATCAATATCTTTTTTCAAGTTTTTAATTTTCAAAAGAATTTCTTTTTCTCGAGCAGAAGGAAAAGTTTTAAAAATAATTGGTAATGTTTTTTTGTCTTTTTTAATCAAAGAAAAAACTTTTTTAAATTGATGAAAAAGATAATGGGTTCTGGTAAAAGTATGGGGTTGAAAAACAAAAATTTTTTGATGATGAGGAAATTTTTCTTTTAAACTTTGATAAAAACTCAAAACTTCCTGAGGATGATGAGCATAATCATCAATGAAATAAATTTCTTTATTTTTAAAAATTTGATGGAAAACAATTTCAAATCTTCTTTTAATGCCCTTAAAGTTTTTGATTGAATTTAAAAATATTTTTTCTGGAATTTTTAAAATTTTTATTAGCTGAGAAACTAATTGTAAATTTTTTTGCCAGTGAATTCCTGGAAAGGGGTAGGGAAAAGAAAGTTGTGAATTAAATTTAAGTTGGAAATATTTTATCTCTTTAGGAATATTAATTTTTTCATAAGTAATTAGAATTTTTGGCTCTTTTAAGTTTAAAGCAAATTTTTCATAGGCTTTTTTATAACTTTTAGCATTTTCAAAATAATCAGGATGATCATAATCAATATTAGTCAGAAGGATAATTCTGGGGAAATAATTTAAAAAAGCTTCGCGATATTCATCTGCTTCAATTATAAAAATTGGTAATTTTTTAAGATTTTTTCTAATCCAATTCAAGTTACTTAATTTATTTTCATTTTTCTTCAAAAATTCAATTTTCTTTTTGAAATTTTTACTTACTAAAGCATTGCTTTGCCATTCAATTACCTCTGAACCAACAAGACAGGTTGGATCAAGACTAGCCTCTTGAAAAATTTTTCCTAAAATAGCTGTCGTTGAACTTTTACCATGAGAACCACAAATAGCAATGCCAAAAGATTGATTAAAAATTTCTGCTAAAGCTTGAGGGTAGGTAAGAAGGGGAAGGTTTAATTTTATTGCTAAGTTAATTTCTGGATTAAAAGGAGCTGTAGGTGAAAAATAAGCCACAGAACTAATAATTAAATCAACCGGTAATTCTTTTTTTAAATTTTTTTCCTTAAATCCTTCATAAAATTTAATCTTTTTTCTTTTTAAAACTTCATCAGTAAAAAACTTTTCTTTCGTATCCGAACCAACAACTTTAATGCCCAGATTTTTTAAAATTTCAGCCAGAGCGGTCATACCCACACCTTTAATCCCTATTAAATACACTTTTTTAGCTTTAAATAAATTCATTAATGAATTAGAATATAAAAGGGAAAATAATTAAGTTCGCAAAATGATTCTTTTACGAACTTAAATTAATCTTTGTTAAAAAAATAACCTTTTAAAAGTCAATCACCCTTGGGTAACTTTTGATTTTAAATTTAATTTTGTTTTTATTTTCAAATTCACTTTTTAAAAATTTTAGGATTTCTTTTTGATTAAAAAGGGGTTTGCAACTAAAAATGTCAATGGACAAAAATTTATATTCAGGCCAGGTGTTAAAAACAATATGACTTTCTTTGATGACCTGGACAAGTGTATAACCTGAGTAAGGATTTCCTTTGGAAAAAATTTTTTTAATTATTGGTTTACCTACTGGTTTAACTCTTAAAAATTTAATCAAATTTTTTAATAATTTTAAGAGAAAATCCTTTTGAAGAAATTTTTTCTCAACATTATAAATATCGATAAACAAGGTTAAGCCAATAACTTTTTTCATTAATTAAATTTTAAATTAAAAATTTGAGAAAAGCAAGAGGTTTTGATAAAATTTTATTTGAGCGGGATTAGTTTAGTGGTAAAACACCACCTTCCCAAGGTGGAGTCGCGGGTTCGATTCCCGTATCCCGCTTATACATTACGAAGAACAATGAAATTCTCTTCCCTGCTTCAAAAAGTTCCTCAAGAAGTACTTATTGTTTGGCAGAGGTTACTCGAAAACCATTATCAAGCTTATCTTGTGGGTGGTTGTGTTCGTGATTTATTATTAAAAAGAAAACCAAAAGACTGGGACATTGCCACTGAGGCTAGACCTAATGAAATTTTAAAAATTTTTGGTGACAAAGCTTTTTATGAAAATCGTTTTGGTACTGTTGGTGTTAAAACTAACTCTGAAGACCCGACTTTAAAAGTTATTGAAGTGACAACTTTTCGTCAAGAAGGAAAATATTCTGATTTAAGAAGACCAGATGAAATTAAATTTATTGATAAATTAGAAGAAGATTTAAAAAGAAGAGATTTTACCATTAATGCTCTAGCTTTAGACATTGAAGGAAATGTGATTGATCTTTTTGGTGGTTTAAAAGATTTGAAAAATAAAATTATAAAAACTGTGGGCAATCCTGAAGAAAGGTTTCGTGAAGATGCTTTGCGTCTTATAAGAGCTATCAGATTAGCTTGCGAGCTTGATTTTGAAATTGAAAAAAATACTTTTTTGGCAATAAAAAAATTTGCTGATTTAATTCAATATATTGCTTATGAAAGAATTAGGGATGAATTTACCCGAATTATTATGAGCGAAAATGCTGTCAAAGGAATTGAACTTTTAAGAGAAAGCCAACTTTTAAGAGAAATTTTACCTGAGTTGGAGCAATGTTATGGGGTTGGACAAAATAAACATCATAAATACGATGTTTATACTCATTCTTTAAAATCTTTAGAATATGCAGTTAAGAAAAATTTTTCTTTAGAAATAAGATTGGCAGCTTTATTTCATGATATCGCTAAACCTTTAACAAAACAAGGCGAAGGCCCTGATTGCACTTTTTATGGTCATGAAATTTTAGGTGCAAAAATAACGAAAAAGATTTTAGAAAGATTTCGTTATCCTAGCTCTTTAATTAAAAAAGTTACTCATCTTGTTCGTCATCATATGTTTTATTTGGAAATTGATAAAGTAACTCCTTCGGCTGTAAGGCGGTTTGTTCGTCGTGTTGGTGAAGAAAATTTAGAGGACCTATTCAAATTAAGAGAAGCTGATCGAATTGGCTCAGGAGTGCCCAAAGCAGTTCCTTATAGGTTAAGATATTTGAAATTTTTAATTGAAAAAGTAAAGATTGAGCCGATTAAACCACAAATGTTAAAAATTAATGGTTATGATATTATGAACCTTGGCGTGCCTCAAGGACCAAAAGTAGGTTGGATTTTAAAAGCTTTATTAGAAGAAGTGATTGATGATCCATCAAAAAATGATCATGAATATTTAATTAAAAGAGCAAAAGAATTAAAAGACTTACCTGAGGAAGAATTAAAAAAATTAGCCCTTGTTGGCGAAGAAAAAGCCAAAAAAATCGAAGAAGAAAAAATCGAAGAACTCAAAAAGAAATACTGGGTAAAATAAATTCAATAAATGTGAAAATAAAATGCTATCGCCTCTTATATGCGCATAAGTTTCATTACTGCTTCTTTAATAGCTTCTTTATCCATTTTATATTTTTTAATTAAATCCCACATATTGCCGGATTCACCAAAGGTGTCTTGTAAACCAATAAATTCAATTCTTGTTGGTTTTGTTTTAGCTAAAAATTCAGCTATGGCAGAACCTAAACCGCCATTAACTTGATGATCTTCAACCGTGACAATTCCTTTAACCCTTGAAACAACTTCTAAAATTTTTTCTCCATCTAAAGGTTTAATGGTGTGAACATTCAAAACTAAAACTTCTATTCCCTGCTCTTTCAACTCTTTGGCTGCTAATAAAGCTTGATAAACCAAATGTCCGGTGGCAAAAATAGCCACTTGAGGATTTTCTGAAATCCAAAATTCTTCAATTTTTCCAAAACGAAAAGGTGTTTCTTCGGTAGTAATAATTGGGGTTTTATCACGAACAAAACGAAGATAAACCGGACCATTAATTTCTGCTGAATATAAAGTTGCTTTTTTAGCTTCCCAATAATCACAAGGACTTAAAACCACAACTTTAGGCCAGCATCTTGTAATAGCAATGTCTTCAGTTGCTTGGTGAGTGAAACCATCAGGACCAGTAACAATACCACTATGGTGACCCGCAATTTTTACATTAGCTTCATTGTAAATAATTGTGGTTCTGATTGTTTCCCAATTTTTACCCGGAGAAAAAGTTGCATAAGAAGAAATAAATGGAATTTTGCCCGAAACCGCTAATCCTGCCGCAATTCCAGCCATATTTTGTTCTGCCACACCACATTCAATGAATCTTTCAGGCCACTTTTCTGCAAATTTATGTACTCTTGTTGATTCAGCCAAATCAGCAGTTAAAACAACCACATGAGGATTTTTTTCGCCCAATTCAATTAAACCATCACCATAACCATCTCTAATCGGCTTTTGTTCAACATCAACATCAAAAATTTTTTGATTTAATTTTAATTCTGGGTTAAGCATTTATACTTCTTTTATATCATTTTTAATAAATTTTTTATACCAATTTTCAAATTTTTCAGGAGTAATAATATGAATTTCAAAAGGATGACCAATTTCAAAATCTTTTACTAATTGAATTTTTACTTTGGCAATCTCACTCGGATCTGTTGGTGCCTTTGGTGAAACCACTAAAATATCTATATCGCTCTTCGGACTAAAATTATTTCTAAGAAAAGAACCAAACAAATAAACTCTTGTTTCCAAACCAAGTATCTCTTTAGCTCTTTTTTTAATTAATTCAACATATTCTTTATAATTTTTAATATATTTCTTTCTAGTTTTTTGCCAATCAATCAAAAGATCAACTAATGTTTTTTTGTTCATTTTGTATTTTTTGAAGAAATTTTATTATTTTCTCATAGGCCTTCATCCCTGCATCCAAATGTTCTTTCGTATAAAGAAAAGGAAGATATCTAGCATTAATGTAAGCATTATTGAGAAGTTCAATTTCGGCAATTTCATTTTTTATAAATTCTTCGACTTCCGAAACTTTTTCATAAACTTTACCAAATTCTTTCAATAAATGAATAAGTGAATGAATTTGGGGAAAATCTCCTAATTTAATTCCGATGAAATACTTTAACCAAAGTTGGAGAGACTGCTCTAAATTAAACATAGCCAGATCAAACTTCTCTTTTTCATACAATGTTTTTGCATTCTCGTAAAAATCTGCAGCTCTTTTTTTATAGATCTCAAATTCTTCCATAAAAATATTATAAACTAAATTTTTTGATTTAATTTTAATTCTGGGTTAAGCTTATTTTTATATGCGTCCTTTATTGATGCTCACTAGTTATTTTTCCTTGTAATGTTCCCTGAAGTAGAACCTTCGGCACACTTCAGGGCAGGCTTAATTCTTTTTTATTGATGTTCACTCATGATGCGACCACCTAATGTTCTCAATTCATTTAATGCCTGTTTTGCTTGTTCTTTGTTTGGCGGGACGCCGTGCCATTTATAATCTTTTTCCATAAAACTTACTCCTTTACCAGGAATAGTATGAGCAATGATGACCGTTGTTTTTTCATAAATGGCGTGGGCTTGACGAACAGCATCAATAAAGGCACGAATATTATGACCATCAACATCAATAACATAAAGCCCAAAAGCTTCTAATTTTTCTCTTAAAGGTTCGAGGGGCATTACCTCTTCGGTAAAACCATCAATTTGAATATTGTTCCTGTCAATAATTATGGTTAAATTATTTAATTTATGTTTTCCTAAAAACATATAAGCTTCCCAAATATTTCCTTCTTGGTGTTCACCATCAGAAGTAATGCAATAAACATGATAATCTTTCTTATCCAATTTTCCTGCTAAAGCAATGCCAATTGCCTGAGAAATTCCTTCACCTAAAGGACCAGAGGTTGTTTCTACTCCTGGCAAAGCAGTGCGATGGGGATGGCCCTGTAACCTTGTATTAATTTTTCTTAAAGTTTTTAATTCTTCCACAGGAAAATAACCTGCCAGGGCCATGGCTGCGTATCTTACGGGACAAATATGGCCATTAGATAAAATTAAACGATCGCGATCTTCCCAATCAGGATTTTTTGGATCATGTCTTAAAATATGAAAATAAAAAGCAGAAAAAATATCCGCCATACCCAAAGGGCCAGCGGAATGTCCGGAACCAGCCTCAACTAACATTTCAATAATCAATTGCCTAATTTCATTTGCCTTTTCTTCTAAAAATTTTATCTTCTCCTCATGAATTTCTTCTATCATTGTTGTTTTGTTGTTTTTTAAAAAATGTTTGAAAATGTTTTAAATTTCTTTATAATCTTCCTTAATAAATTTTTTATACCAATTTTCATAATCTTCTCTTCGAGCTAAGTGTATCTGAAAAGGTGAAAAGGGATCGATGGATGATTTAATTTTTGTTCTTAACCAGCGGTTTTTTATCCAATTAGAGGAAAGTTTATCAGAAACAATTAAGACATCAATGTCACTATTCGGCCCCCAATTCCCTTTAACAATCGAGCCGAAAAGAATAACTTTAACATCATCTCCCAAAAATTTTTTTGCTATCCTTTTTATTTTCCTACTATAAAAATCAATATTTTCAAAATACTTTTTTTTCTCTTCCCAAATTTTCTTATTAATGGTAACTAAGCTCATTTGATTAATATCAACCATTGTCAAAAAACCTTTATCATTAAAAAAATTATAACCTAAATCAATAAAAATTTTAACTTCTGACTCTTAATTAATAAATTCTAAAATCATAAAAATATTCTTTTGGTTTTTGGAAAATAATTTCTAATTTTTCAACTTTGGCCAATCTTGGGCCTCTTTTTAATTTTTCAATTAATTCTTGTAGATTTTTTTCTTTGCCTTGAGCTAAAACTTCAACAGTACCATCAATTAAATTTTTAGCATAACCAACAATATTTAATTGGTTCGCAAAATATTCAACGAAATAACGAAAACCAACTCCTTGAACAATACCATAAATTTTTGCCTTAAATTCTAGATAATCTTTCTCAAGATCCTCAAAAGTTAAAGCTCTTTCCAATTCAAATTCATTAATTTTTGTTCTTAAAAGTCCGCTTAAATATCCGCCACAACCTAATTTTTCTCCTAAATCATTAGCCAAAGATCTAATATATACTCCAGAACCAACCTCAGCTAAAATTTTTAAAATTCCCTCTTGATAATCTAAAATTTTTAAATCATAAATTTTTACTTTCCTTGTTTCAAGCTCAATACTTTTCCCTGCCCTGACATATTCATAAGCAGGTTTTCCTTTGATTTTTATGGCTGAATAAGAAGGAGGTTTTTGTAAAATTTCACCAATAAAATTTTTTAATTCTTTTTCTATTTCTTCTTTACTTGGCAATTTATCACTAACTTTTTCTATTTCTCCTTCAGCATCATAAGTATTTGATTTATATCCTAAAGTTATTTGAGCCATATAAGTTTTCTTACTTTCTTTTAAAAATTTATTTAACTCTTTAGTATATTCTCCAATTCCTAAAATTAAAAGTCCCTCGGCCATGGGATCCAAGGTTCCTCCATGCCCAACTTTCTTTTTTGTTAATTTTTTAAAGTATTCAACAACTTTATTTGAAGTTAAACCTTTTGGTTTATGAAATAAAACAATTCCTTCCATGAAATTATTTAATTATTCTTTGCGGTTTTGACAAAACTTTCTCTAAAGCTCGCCATAATTTTTCTTCTTGAGGATTTTTATCAACAATTAAATCAATGGTTTTCCTAATTCTTTTTAGAAGATTTTGAGATAAATTCATAGATTATTTTTGTTCTATTTGATAACAACAATTAATTATTTTCCCCTCAAAAAAACTTTTAATATTTTCAATGGTCGTTTTTATGATTCTTTCAATTGATTCTTTAGAATTGAAAGCATTGTGGGGGGTAATCAAAACATTTGGAATTTCAATTAAAATATGGTTTGCTAAAGCAGATTTCAAAGTATCTTCAGAGGGATGGCCAGAAATTAAAAGTTCTAATTCTTCTTTTAAAAATCTTTCTTCTTCTAAAACATCAAGGGCTGCTCCTTTTAAAATTCCCTCTTTTAAAGCATAAATTAAAGCTTCAGTTTCAACAATTTCTCCTCGAGCGGTGTTAATCAAATATGCTCCCTTTTTAATTTTTTTAATATTTTCTTTATTAATCAAATGATAGGTTGATTCATTAAGCAAACAATGAATGGTGATCACATCAGAATTTTCTAAAAGCTCATCTAAACTAACATACTTTAGACCAATTTCGCGAGCAAATTTTTCATCAGGATAAAGATCATAACCAAGCAAATTCATATTAAAGGCTTTAGCTCTTTTAGCAACTTCTTTTCCAATTTTACCCGTACCAATTATTCCTAAGGTTTTTCCATTTAATTCTTCTCCTCTTAAATTTTTTAAATCTAAACTTCCAGATTCTTTAACCTGATCAATAGCCTGATAAATTTTTCTCATCAAACAAAGCATTAAACCAATGGTCCATTCAGCTACGGTTTCAGAACCATAGGCTGGTACATTACAAACAACGATTCCCTTCTCTTGACAATAATTCAGATCAATATGATCAAAACCAGTTGATCTTGTTGTAATTAATTTTAAATATGGGTAATTTTCTAAAACTTCTTTTGTTAATTTGCTTCCAATAAAAACAGATAAAACCGTAAAATCTTTTTCTTCCGAAAGATGTTCAGGAGTAATTGATTTTTCCGAAAAATATAAAGGATGGCCCTGAAATTCTTTTTCAAAAATTTCCTTTTCCCAACCTTCTATTTCAAAAATGCCAATTTTTTCCATTTTTAAATTTTATCTAAAATTTCGCTTAATCTATTATATTTAGAAACTCTTTCACCTTGGACTGGTGGACCAATTTTCAAAAATTCTCCTCCAAAGGCAAAACATAAATCAACAAGCCAATCATCATTTGTTTCTCCGCTTCGATGAGAAAAAACTGTAAAGATATTATTTTCTCTGGCTAATTTAACAAACTCATAAGTTTCAAAAATTGTTCCAATTTGATTAGGCTTAACAACAATACCATCAACTGCTTCTTTTTCTAAAGCAATTTTCAATCTTTCCTTATTGGTTACCGTTAAATCATCACCAATAACTTCAAAAGGAAAATTTTTTCTTAAATGAGCAAATTTTTCAAATTCATCTTCTTTAAAAGGATCTTCAAGATATTTCACCGCTAATTCTTCTAATTTTTCATAAATTTCATTCCATTTTAAATTTTTATTGATCTGATTTCCGGCAATATCACTCCCTAATTGAAAATTTTCTGTTTTAACTTTCTTTAAGTAAAGAAAGGGTTCAAAATTATCATTAAAATTTGTAGAAAAGGCTCCCTCATCATTTCTTCCTAAGGGTTTCGGTAAAATTGAAGATAATTTTTTAATAATCTCTAAAATTTCTTTTAAAAGATTCTCCTTAAAACCCATATTACTTACGAGCCAATATTCTTGAAAATCTAAATTATTAAAAGAATGAACACCGCCACCAATTAAATTAATAGCTAAGCGAGGAATATTGATTTTTTTAACTTGATATTCTTCTTTTAAATATTCATAAAGCTCTTTATTTTCAAATTTTGCCAATAACCTTGAAAAAGCTAAAGAACAAGCTAAAACAAAATTAGCACCAAATTTTTCTTTATTTTTTCCTGAAACATCAATTAAAAATTGATCAAATTCCTTTGAGTTTTGAAAATTCTTTCCTTTAATTAAATTTTCAAATTCAGGTAAATTTTTTTTAATTTCTTCATAACTTAAACAAATAGCCTCATATTTTCCTCTACTTTTTCCTTGAGGTACACTGGCCAAGCTTTTAAAATTTTCATTTTTTAAAATAACTTCAATAGTTTCTTCTCCTCTTGAATCTAAAATTTTTCTAACTTCTATTTGGGAAATTTTCATTAACAACCCGAAACTTCTTTTAATTTTTCTAAAGTCTGAATTCCTTCTAATTTGGTTCCATTTTTAAAAATCCAGGTTGGCACACCATAAATTCCAGCCTCCTCACATTTTTGAGGAACTTCAGTGCATTCGACATAATTAATATATTTAAAAGCTTCACCAAACATTTCTTTTTGTTTTTTACAGTGTGGACACCAATAAGTGCCATACATTACTGCTCCTTTTTCTTTTAAACATAATGCTAGTTTTTCAACTTCAGGATTGACTGATTTAGCCTTTTTATAATTTAAAAAAATTAAAAAACCTCCTGAAATAATAACCATTAGAAAAATAATAATGAAAATAATTAATTTATTCATCACAGCAATTACTTAATTTTTCGACAATGTCCTTCAAGGTCCAAGGTTTTTCTTTTTGTCCTTCCTTCTTAATTTCTGGTAAGTTTATCATTTTAAGCTTTAAACCCCAGATTAAATTAAATAAATAATAAGCATAATCAAAAATTTTCTTGGCTTCTTCTTTCCTCCCATCACTATAAAGCTTTGTCCCCACTTCAATTAATCGGTAGCTTGATCCTAAAAGATGTTTAATGACACACCAGACTTCTCCTTCATATTTTTCAACAATTTTTTTCATAAGCTCTTTTCTGATATTTCTTACTTCATTTATCATTTCAAAATATTCCTTTTTGTTTGTTTTTTCAGCCGTGAAATAAAAATGATCCTCCAAACTAACAAGATGCATTAAACCAACTATTAAATCTTCTTCAATTGAAAGGTCGAACTTTTCTTTTTCTTTTATTTCTTGTAATTTCCTTTGAATTTCTTCAATTTTTATTTCCATTTTAATAGTAAATTATAACAAAAAGACCAAAAAGAATAAAAATAAATCCTGAGATAGTTCTGAAAGTTTTCAGATGTTTTCTTTTAATTTCTTGAAGCTGATTCAAAATTTTCTCATTTGATGAAAGAAAAATAATTAAAAATAAAGGTAAAACGAAAATTAAATTATAAATAAATAGGTAAAATAAACCTTGAAGATAAGTTGCTTCATGATGAAGAAGGCCCAAAACAAAAAAATAAGGACCGCCAGTACAAGGAGTTTCTGTTAAACCAACTAAAATTCCCAAAAGAGCAAAACTTGGAAAGGATGCTTTATGAATCAAAGAGCCAATTTTGTTTTTAGAAAATTCTGGAATTTTCAGTTTTAGAGGGAAATTTTTAAAAAAGACATTCAAAATTTCCACTATTCCATAAAAAATTAAAACTATAGCAGTTATTTTTGCCATGAGATGGGAACCAATCAAAGGATCTAAGAACTGAAAAAATTTTAAAATCCCTAAACCAATTAAAAAATAAGTTAAAAAAATAAAAAAGATATAAGTTAAACCAATAGTTAAAATAAATTTTTTCTCTTTTTTTAATGAAAATAAAAAAGCTAAAGTAATAATTAAAACCGAAATGGCACAAGGGTTAAGACTATCTAAAAAAGCAGAAGTGAAAATAATCAAGGAATCTTTAAGAGGAAGAAACATTTTTTTCTATTTCTTTTACTAAATTGATAGTTTTCAAAACCACATCGGGATTAACGCTGATACTTTCAATTCCTTCTTTAACTAACAACTCAACAATTTCAGGAAAATCACTTGGTGCTTGACCACAAATTCCACAATATTTATTTTTTTCTTTACACTTTCTAATAACTTCTGCGATCATCTTTTTTACTGCTAAATTTCTTTCATCGCCAATTTCTTTAAGTTCATTATTATCTCGATCAATACCTAAAATAAGTTGAGTTAGATCATTAGAACCTATTGACATACCATCAAAAATTTCCAAAAATTCATCAGCTAAAATTACATTAGAAGGAATTTCGCACATCACAATCACTTTATAATTTTCTTCTTTTGGTCCCATAATGTTTTCAATAATTTCTAAAACCTTTTTACCTTCTTGGGGTGTTCGACAAAAAGGCACAAATAACCAAAGATTATCTAAACCAAATTCATTTCTTGCTTTTTTAAAAGCTAAAACTTCTAACTTAAAGGCTTCTTTAAATTGAGAATGATAATAACGACTCGCACCGCGCCATCCAAGCATTGGATTTTCTTCAAAGGGTTCATAAAGTTCTCCACCAATCAAATTACGATATTCATTAGTTTTAAAATCAGAAAATCTTACCAAAACTGGGTGAGGATAAAAAGCGGTCGCAATTTTAGCAATTCCCTCAGCTAATTTGTCAACATAAAATTGTTTTTTATCTTCATAGCCCTTTGTCAATTCATCAATTTTATTTTTAATTTCCTCGGGTAAATTGGGGTAATCAATTAAAGCATTGGGATGAATACCAATTTCATTAGCAATAATGAATTCTTCCCTTGCTAAACCAACACCTTTGACAGGTAAATACCATTTTTGCCAAGCTTCTTCTGGAGAACCGATATTGACCATAATTTTTGTTTTTGTTTCTGGAATTTCTTCAATTTTATGCTCAATAATTTCAAAATTTTTTAATCCTTCATAAATATAACCTGTTAAACCCTGAGAACAATCAAGAGTTATTTCTTGTCCTGTTTGTAAAACTTCGGTGGCTTTTTCTGTACCCACAATACAGGGAATACCAAGCTCACGGCTTACAATTGCTGCATGACAGGTTCTACCACCTTTGTCAGTAATAATTCCCTTTGCTTTCTTCATAACTGGCACCCAGTCTGGATCTGTCATTTCTGTTACTAAGATTTCTCCTTCTTGAAATTCATTAATTTTTTCAATATCTTTTATAACCCTAACTCTTCCATTAGCAATTTTATTACCAATAGCAATTCCTGTTAAAATTGGTTCAGCTTTTTCTTTTAAAACATATTCTTCAATAATATTTTTTCTTACTGAATGCACTGTTTCTGGTCTTGCTTGGACAATGTAAATTTTTCCATCAATACCATCTTTAGCCCATTCTATATCCATAGCTTTACCAAAATGTTTTTCAATTTTTAAACCAAAATCTGCCAATTCTAAAACTTCATCTTCATTTAAGGAAAAAATTTTCCTTTCCTTTTCTTCAGTCTCAATTTCTTTAACTCCTTCTTCTCCATAAACAATCTTTTTATCTTTTTGACCCAATTTTTTTGAAATTATTGATCGAAATCCTTTTTCTAATCCTGTTTTAAAAACAATGAATTCATCAGGAATAACTTTTCCTTGAACAATTAATTCTCCTAACCCAAAGACACTATTGATGACAATAACTTTATCTAAACCCGTATCAGGATCAATTGTAAACATAACACCAGAACTTCCCAAATCAGATCTTACCATTTTTTGAACTCCTACTGAAAGTTTAACTTGAAAATGATCAAAACCTTTTTCTTGACGATAAAAAGTAGCTCTTTCGGTAAATAAAGAAGCAAAACAATTTTTAACCCTTTCTAAAAGTTTTTCTTCTCTAACATTTAAATAAGTTTCTTGCTGTCCAGCAAAAGAAGCATCCGGCAAATCTTCTGCTGTGGCACTACTTCTCACTGCAACTGTTAAATTTTCTCCGTATTCTTTTTTTAATTCTGAAAACTTTTCTAAAATTTCCTTTTTTAGCTCAAGAGGAAATTCGCCTTGATTAATTAATTCCCTAATTTCTCTTGTTGCCCTTTGAAGTTCATTGACATTATAAATATTTGTTTTTGATAAAATCTCCTTAATTTTTTCTTTTAAATTGTTATGGTCAATAAAGTAATCATAAGCCTCTGCAGTAATAGCAAAACCATGAGGAACTCTTATACCTAAAGGTACCAATTTTTGATACATCTCGCCTAAAGCAGCGTTTTTTCCACCAACCAAAGGAACATCTTTAATTTCTATTTCTTTAAAATTTAAAGTTAGAATTTTCTTCATTATTTTTATTATATCGTTTAGGGTTTAAATTTTCAATATAAAAATCTCATCTAAAAAATTTTCATAAAGATAAAATTTTTTTAATTTTTTCAAAATCAGCGCCTGGCCGAAGAACTTCGATTTTCTTTTTTGTCAAATCAATCAAAGTCGAAGGTTTTGAAATTAAATTTCCAGCATCGAAATAAAAAACTTTATTTCCAAAATATTTTTTTGCTTCTTTAATATTTTTGGCTGGCTCATAACTTTCCCAATTAGCACTTGGAGCAATAATTGGTCCTGAAATTTTCAAAATTTTTTTAATTATTCCTTTCGGCGGAATTCTAAAAGATAAAGTTTTTGTTCCTCGGTGAAGATAAGCAAATTCTTCAAAAGGACAAGGCAAAATAAAGCTTACTTTTAATCCAATAATTTTTTTAACAATTTCTTTTTGTTTTTTAGTTAATCTAATTTTAAATTTTTTCAAATCCTCAAGATTATCAATCAAAATAATGCATGGTTTTTCAGGGTTTCTTTTTCTTAATTTATAAACTTTTTCAACAGATTCTTTTTGAAAAGCAGAAGTGCAAATACCATAAATGGTATCTGTTGGAATCACGCCAATTCCTCCTTCTTTTAAAAGTAATCCTGCCTTCATCCAACTTAAATTTTCTTTTCCCTGATATCCACCAACTAAATAATCATGGCGAATTACCCGATGGCAAGGAATTTGGGGATCTTTATTGCCAGCTAAAATATTAGCCACAGTTCGATAGGCTTTTAAATTACCTGCTTTTTTTGCAACTTCTTTATAAGTTAAAAATTCTCCTTCAGGAATTTTTGAAATAACTTTTAAGACTTTTTCTTTAAAATTTATTTTTGGCATTTCGGGCAAAAATAAGTTCCTCGGCCTCCTAACTCAATTCTTTTAATAATACTTCCGCAGTGATAACATTTTTCTCCTTCTCGATCATAAACTAAAAAATATTCTTGATATTTGCCCTTAGATTTATCTGGCTTTAGGTAAAATCTCAAACTAGAACCTTCATACCTAATACCCCTTTTTAAAACTTCTAAAATTGACTTTTTTAATCTTTTAATTTCATTATCAGTTAATTTATCTGCTGGCTTTAAAGGATTTATCTTTGTCAAAAACAAAGCTTCATTAGCATAAATATTGCCAATCCCCGCAATTTTTTCTTGATCCATTAAAACTAATTTTATCGGCCTCTTTGATTTTGAAAAAATATTTTTTAAATATTGAAAATTAAATTCTTTTGAAAAGGGCTCTGGTCCTAATTTACTTAATTCTTTTTCAAGTTCTTCAGTAGTTAAACTTCTTACCCAGCCAAATTTTCGTGCATCGTTAAATATCAAAAACTTTCCATCACTAAGTTTAAAAATTACTCTTGTTGTTTCTTTTATTACTGGTTGATTTAAAAGAAAGAGTTGTCCGGTAAGTTTTAAATGAAACAAAAGATGCCAATTATGACTTAAATTAAAAATAAGAAGTTTTCCTCTTCGTTGAAGTGAAATTATCTTTTGTTCAAGAAGATTAGGTTTTATTTCGTTTTTCTCATAAAAATTTTGAAAAGAAATAATTTTTTTACCTACAAGTTCTTTTTCTAAATATTTTTTAATAGTTTCAATTTCAGGTAATTCGGGCATAAATAAAAATAGTGTTGCGGGGGCCGGATTTGCACCGGCGTCTCGGGCTTATGAGACCCGCGTGGTCCTACTCCACCACCCCGCGACAGAAAATAATTTTTTTAAAAATAAAATTACGTTTAATAATTTATTTTTAAATTATAACAAAATTAAATGACTAAATCAAGTAAAAAATAGGAGATAAGACGAAACAAAGATTAAAATTTTATAACATATTCAATTACTTTATTTACTTTTTTTGGTGAAGTTATTGTTTTTATTTCTTTGGTTCGTTCAATTGAAGGTAAATAATCAATTCCAACAATTTGGTCATCCTCAAGCCAATAAACAATTAAATCTAAGTAAGTATCTTTGTTCCAAAAAGTTCTAATTTGTTTATCAGGAAAAATAAAAATCATCCCATCAGCCTTTTTAAGTTCATAAATACCAGATAATCCTTTGACCCATTCTTCTGGAGAATCAGCAACCAAAAGTTTAAGATTTTTTCCTTCTAAATTGAAGCTTATTATTTCTTTTTTGTTCGTTTGTCTACCAAAAAGAAAAACTGCAAGAATAATTAAAAAAATTAAAAATAAAGTTAAGAAAATAAATTTTAATTTCATAGTTTCAACAAGAACGACAGGTTTTATTTATTTTGCGAGCAGTCAAATAAATCGCCATGAACATAAATAAAATCATACCACCAACAAAATACCATCGATAATTCAAGAAAAACATCATTGTCCCAAATCCAACACCTAATAAAGCAAAAGGTAATGCTAAACAAGAAATACAAGTAGCGGTTCCTAAAAGACCCACAAAAATTGTTCCAATACCCGTGCTAACTAATTTGGTACTCGTCGTAATAAAATTTTTTCTTTCAAAAAATAAATAAATTTGCATGGCCAAAAAAATTGAAAACAAAAAAGACAAAACCAAAATGAGTAGATAATCTTTAAATTGAAAAACCAAAAGTTGCGTTTTTAAATTATTCTTTGGGACGATGAAAACCGGGATCAAAATAAAAAGAAAAAAAGTAATACTAAAAGAAAAAAGTAATACCAATAAGTATTGTTTCTTTTTAAATATTTCTTTAAAACTTCTTTTAAACACCTGAAGAAAATTTTTCATATTATTTACGATTTTCGTATTAACAGTTAATTAAGACATTTTGCATTTTGATCACTTGGCTTCTATTAAAGCTTGACCAATTACTGGATCAAAGAATATCTTTTTCGTAACCCATTTTTCGAGCTTCTCATCATACTCAAGCCAAGCAATCGTAGCTACATTGGAAATTGCCTCCTTTAAAACCATCTCCGTAATTGGTAAGTTAAATATTCTAGTAAGTAATGTTTTTCTTTCATCATCACTTTCTTGAAGAGCTGTTTCTATACCAATATGGGAAGCACCTATTACAATTGCTACTTGAGGCTTTTTATTTATAAAATCTTTCCTAAGCATTTGAGCTATAGTGTTCAGTTTTTGAGCAATGATATAGTTTCTAAGTGTAAGTAAAATAATATAAGTTTCTGGATGAGTTTTTTCGTTAAGAGTTGTAAGGAAACGATGAATTTTTCGTTTGACAGTTTCTTCATTTATTCTACCCAAGTTCATAGCTGTTGAGGCCATTCCAGGTATATGACTAGAAAGATAAGAACCTATAATTACTGAAGGTAATATTTTAATAAAATCCCTTCTTGTCATTGGTTTTGGAGCTCGTTGAATTAATGATGAAATTATTCCTAGTCCAACTAATGATTCAGAAACAATCAATAAAGAGTTTAATATCAAAACAAGATCGTCGAGTCGAGGAATGTCTACAAAAAATAAAGGAATTTTTTTGTTCTTAGCTTCTTTAACTATCTCCCTATACTGCTGATGTTGCTCCATTACATAAAGTGCAAGTCTTTCTGCTGATTCGATAGAAAAATAATCACCAGCTAACTCTAAAGCTAAAGCATGAGCATCTCCAAGATCTTCCGGATTTTGTTTAATGTTATGGAAACCATAAATAATTCGATAATCCGCTTCTGGAGTTGGTACGAGTACAGTTGCTTCGGTTAATTTTCTTTTTGGATCTGGTCCTCTGATAATCTTTGCTTTATATTTTTCTGGCTTTTTCCTTAATGAATATTCAGAAAATTCCATTATAATTTGTCTTTATTCCATAATAAACTAATTCCTCTTTGACATTGATAATGCTCATTTCTTTTTTTTAATTATTTTTCTTTTTAATTAAATAAATTATTTCTAAAATAATTAAAATTAAAACTAAAATTGGTAAAGCAATAATAATTAAAAGCCATAAAAACCAAAAAATTCCTAAAATCGGTGCTAAAATATTCCATCCTTTCCAGTTAAAAAAATTCCAACCTTCCATCCAATAATCCATCCTTGGCATTCCTGGCATCATCCACAAACTTGGAATTGGTGAAGTTTCGAAACAGCCACTAAATCTTTTTCCCATATTAAGGTGCATTAACCTTTCACCTTCTTCACCGTGCATATTTTTCATCATTTGATTCATAGCTAAATGAGTTTCACGGTCACCAATCATTAAAGCCATAAAATATTCACCTAAGTTTTCGAAATCTTCCTCAGTAAGATTTTCACAACTTAATTTTTGATTCTTTAACTTATTAAAGATTTCTTCACCTTTTTGAACTTTAAAATTTAATTCTTCCAAAGTAAAAGTAGCCAAAGAAATCAAAGGAAATAAAAATAAAATTAATTTTTTCATTATTATCTACTATTTTAACACAAGAAATTAAAAATCAATTCTAAACTCATAACCCCATTTTTTAAAACCTAAATTACTGATTGAACTTTTGAGGCGGAGGGGGTGGGATTCGAACCCACGAGCCGCCATAAGGCGGCACGGCTCTCCAGGCCGTCCCGTTAGTCCACTCCGGCACCCCTCCTTAGAATTCAAAAATAAATCCTGGAACAAGATTCAAATTAGTTCCTAATTCTAATCGATTATCATCATTACCTCCATCTTTAGAAACAATATCTTTTACTCCTCCTTTTCTAAACTCAACAGATTCAAATCCGGCCGAGATTTCGTATTGGGGTGGTTGTCTTTGAAAAGAATAAAGATAATAAAGTCCGCTCCTTAAAGTATTTATGGGATCAACGGGTAAGGAACTTAACCCCGGATAATTCACTTCCAAAAAATTTATTGGAATCCAACCAGAACCATCAATCCTTTGATAATCATTTTTATTGGTTTGATAAATGAAATAAGTTTTGTTATGAGGATAATAAAAACAGGTTTCAAAAAATTTATCTTTCTCCGCAGGAACCGAAACAAAAATAGTAGGATAAGTTTCATCAAAACCTCTTTGATCTAAATGAGGACCATCAGGATCAATGGAAGTCGCATTCGTAAAATAAAAATTCAATCCATTATTTAACAAATTCAAATCTTGGATTCTTTGGAGATCCCTCGTGGTTTTAAAATAATCTTGAACTCTTAAAACACCAGCGATTAAACCAATGACCAAAGGAATTAAACCTAAAACCACTAAAAGTTCGACATAGGTTAATCCTTTTAAATTCATAGCCGAGGGCGGGATTCGAACCCGCAACCCGCGGTTTACAAAACCGCTGCTCTACCGTTGAGCTACCTCGGCACTTCTTTATTTCCTTCTTTTTTTATACCTTCTAATTTTTTACCTGCCCAAGCTTCAATTTTTAAAGCCTCGATTTTAATTCTCCTTAAAATTTTTTCAATAAAATTATACCACAGACTAGAAAGTTCTTTTTCGGATAAATTAATAAATTTAAGAATTTTTTTTCTTAAAGAATCAATTTTCCTTTCAATCTTAAACCAATAATTAAAATCTTCCCGAGTCAAAGAAATTCTTTTAAAACGAAAATAAAAAAGAAGCAAAGCAAAAAAAATTAAAAAATAACCAAAAATAAGAAGAAAATAATTAATCATCGATACTCAACCGAACAAATCGGCGAACTTCAATTTTTTCGCCAAACTTATTAGCATATTCATTGATTAAATCTTTAACTTTAATCTTTTCATCTTTAAAATAACTTTGTTCTAAAAGACAAACTTCTTCAGCCCATTTTTTCATTCTGCCTTTAACAATTTCTTCTTTAATTTTCTCTGGTTTATTTTGAAGATCTTCACTAAATTCTTTCTTTTTTTCTTCTAAAACTTCTGGAGGAATAGTTTCTAAAGAAACATATAAAGGATTCATGGTAGCTATTTGAAGAGCTAGTTCATGAGCTAATTTTTTAAATTCTGGATTTTGGGTCACAAAATCTGTTTCAGCTCTTAATTCAATCAAAGAACCAACTCGACCATTAAAATGAAGATAACCCTCAATAATCCCTTTACCCGCGACTTTTTCTTTTTTACTTTCTAAAAGATCAGCACCAATTTTTCTTAAATATATTTGAGCTTTTTCTAAATCTCCTTTTTCTTTCTCTAAAGCTTCTTTACATTTTCCTATCGGAGCTCCGGTTAATTCTCTTAATTTTTTTATTTTTTCTAAAAGCTCTTTATCCATGGTTTTCTTTAAGAGAACTGATCAAATAATCGACAAGAAAAGCAATGCTTCGGGGTGCTTTATCATTAGCGGGAACAAACAAATAAACACCACTTATGTCATTATCAGAACCACAAAGAGCTAAAAGAGGAATTTTCATCTTAAGAGCTTCTCTTTTGGCTGTTTGATGTTGATTAAAAGCAAGATTAACGATAAAAAGATAATCAGGCAATTTTTCTAAATTGACAACCCCGGAATACATCTGTTTTAGTTTTTGTAATTCTTTTTCAATTTTACTTCTTTCTTTAGGTAGATACTTCTGAAGCTCACCGGTTTCTTCTTTACGGAGAAGGTCTTTAAAATACAAAAGTCTTGCTTGAATTGTTTGAAAATTAGTTAAAAAACCACCAATCCATTTGTAATTTATATAAGGCTGATGGAAGGTTTCGGCAATTTCTTTAATTTTATTTTGAGCTGCTGGTGTTGTACCTACAAAAAGAATGGTTTTATTTTCTGCTAACGCTTTTTTAAGAAAATTTTTCATTTCGTTCAATTTTTGTAAAGTAAATTTCAAATTAAAAATTTCAATATTTTTGTTTGTTTTCAACAAAAAAGGTCTCATCAAGGGATGAGTGTATCTCTTGGCTCTTCCATAATGAACCCCAGCTTTCATCATTTCTTCAAAAATCTTTTCTTCGGTTATGGTTGTTTTTTCTTGAACTTCCATTTTTTAAGATATAATTATTTTATCATGAAAAAAGGAATTCATCCGCAGATTTTTTTAGCCAAAGTGAAATGTGCCTGTGGTGCTGAATATGAAATAGCCACAACAAAAAAAGAAATTTTTGTGGAAATTTGTCGTCAATGTTCTCCGATTTTTACAGGTAAAGAAGAAACAAAAGCTATAATTGGAAGAGTAGAAAAATTCAAAAAAAGACAGGCTAAAAAAATTGATTCTTAGAAGTAATCTTATTATATCATCATTTTAAAAAATGGAAAAGCAGACCATTTATTTTGAAATTAGAGCTGGAGTTGGAGGTGAGGAGGCAGCTTTGTTTGCTCAAGATTTATGGCGAATGTATTCAAAGTATTTTGAAAAAAAGGGATGGAAATATCGAGTTTTAGATCTTAATGAAACTGATTTAGGTGGTATTAAAACTTTAATTGCTGAAGTTGAAGGAGAAGGAGTTTATGATTTATTAAAACAAGAAGGAGGTGTTCATCGGGTTCAAAGGGTTCCTCTTACCGAAAAAGGAGGGAGAATTCATACTTCAACAGCTTCAGTAGCCATTATTCCCAAATTAGAAGCACCTCCAATTCAAATTAAAGAAAGTGATTTAGAAATTGAATTTTTTCGAGCTAGTGGTCCTGGAGGTCAAAATGTCAATAAGGTTGAAACAGCAGTAAGAATTTTACATAAACCAACAGGTATGGTTGTGGCTTGTCAAACGGAAAGAAGTCAGCAAAGAAATCGAGAAATAGCTCTTCAACTTTTAAAAAATAAATTGTGGGAACTCGAACAGCAAAAAATTTCTGGAACTATAACTGAAGAAAGAAGAAAGCAAATTGGTTACCAAGAAAGAGCAGAAAAAATTAGAACTTATAACTTTCCCCAAAATCGAGTTACTGACCATCGAATTAATAAATCTTGGTACAATTTAGAAGAAATTATGGAGGGAGAACTAGATTCCATCATAAAAGCATTCCAAAAACCATCTGCGTAAGGATATTTAGAGGCACGGGTGGGATTCGAACCCACGTTAAGCGGTTTTGCAGACCGCTCCGTCACCACTCCGGCACCGTGCCTTAACAATTATATTATACTTTAATTATGAAGATTCCGCAAAAAAAAGATTTAATTAAAATTTCAGATTATATTTGGGAGATTCCAAAAGAATTTCGAAGTGATATGAAAGTGCCAGCAAGAATTTTTGCTTCTGAAGAGATGTTGGAGGATTTATTTAAAGATAGAAGCCTATGGCAACTCGTTAATATGGCCACCTTGCCAGGAATTTATAAATATGCTTTAGCAATGCCTGATATTCATGAAGGGTATGGATTTTGTTTAATAAAGGGAACTAAAATTTTGACTTCTTTAGGTTATTACTTGGACATTGAGAATTTAGAAAATAAAGAGACAAAACTTTTTGTTTTTAACAAAAAAAGAAAAAAATTAGAAAATTCAAAAATAATTAAATTCTATAAATTAAAACCTTATACAGAAGTTTATCAAATCGAAACCGAAGCTGGCCTAGTTTTAACAGCCACCAAAGACCATCCCCTTTTTACCAAAGAAGGTATGAAAAAAATTGAATTTCTCAAAGAAGGAGAAGAAATTGCTGTTTATGGTTTTGAAGGAGTTCCTTATGAAAAACCAAGTTCAGAAAGAATTGTTGATGAAAAAGATATTTATCAAGCTTTACAAAAAACTAACTTGCCTCATCTTGATTATAGATACAAAATCATCATCGAAAAACTTAAAAAAAGAAATCTTCTTCCCCTTAGTTATGATCATCCAAAACTTCCTTACCTTATCAAAATCATGGGTTTTGTTTTTGGTAATGCTTCAATGGGATTTATTGGTAAAAAGAAAGATGGTGTGATCTATTTTGCTGGCAAAAAAGAAGATTTATTAAAAGTTAAAGAAGATTTGGAAATTTTAGGTTATAAATCTTCAAAAGTTTATAAAGCTAGATATAGTTATGCTTTGGATATAAATGCTAGTAGTTTAGTAATTTTATTAATAGCTTTAGGAACACCGATAGGAAGTAAAGTAAATCAGGAATATTCAATTCCTCAATGGCTTTTCAAAGCACCTTTATGGCAGAAAAGATTGTTTTTGGCCTCGCTTTTTGGCTGTGAATTAAGAACTCCTCATCGAAGATTAGAAAGAAAATTTGGCTTTAATAACCCTGTTTTCCCGATGGGCAAAAATATTAAACTTGTCGAAAATGGAAAAAAATTCTTAATGGACCTAGCAAAATTATGTCAAGAATTTGGGATCGAAGTAACTAAAATAAATCAAAGAAGGATTTATGAAACTAAAAAAGGTTATAAGTCAACAAGCTTGGAGCTTGTTTTTTCAAGTAAAATTGACAGCTTAATCAATCTTTGGTCAAAAATTGGCTATGAATATAATCAAGAAAGAATGTTTAAAGCAAGTGTGGCAAGTATTTATCTTAAATTGAAAAAGAAAATGCTTGAAAAAAGAAATGAAGTCATAAAGATCTCTATACCTCAACTTTTAAGCTTAGGATTAAGCTATCAGAAAATTGGAAATTTACTTAAGGATCAATATCTTTCTCCAAGATTTATTGTAGATGTTTGTTATAAGCTTTCCCGAGGCCAGCAAAATATTAAACCTCAAACTCCACCAAATTTTATTACTTGGAAAGAATTTTTTGAAACAAGAACAAAAGGCCTTGGTAGAAGTGGATTGGTTTGGGATAAAATTATCAAAATTGAAAAAATTGATTATAAAGATTATGTTTATGATTTAACTGTTGAAAATGAAAATCATAATTTTATAGCTAATTCCTTTTTAGTTTCTAATTGTGTTGGCGGAATCGCGGCTTTTGATCTCAAGGAAGGAATAATTTCACCTGGAGGCGTCGGCTACGATATTAACTGCGGTGTTAGACTTTTGGTTTCTCCTTTCTTTTATGATGAAATCAAAGAAAAAATTCCTAAATTAACAGAACAAATTTTCAAAGAAGTACCTTCAGGAGTTGGTCGGGGCGGTTTTTGGAATTTAAATAAAGAGGAAATGAATTTAGTTTTGAGCGAAGGGGCAAAATGGGTTGTTGAAAAACTTGGTTATGGTACTAAAGATGATTTAATTTCAACTGAATCAGAAGGAAAAATTGAAGGAGCTGATCCGGATAAAGTTTCTAAAGAGGCTAAAGATCGTGGCAAAGATCAATTAGGAACAATTGGTGCTGGAAATCATTTTGTGGAGATTCAAAGGGTTGCTGAGGTCTTTGATGAAGAAGTGGCTAAAAAATTGGGCTTAGAAAAAAATAAAGTGGCAGTTTTAATTCATTGTGGTTCTCGTGGTTTAGGACATCAAGTAGCAACTGATTATATTAAATTAGCTCTTAATTATCTTGAACGAAAAAATCTTGAGCTTCCTGATCGAGAATTAGCTTATTTTCCTTATGAAAGTCCTGAAGGTAAGGATTATTTATCTGCTATGAAAGCAGCAGCAAATTTTGCTTTTGCTAATAGGCAAATGATCACTTATGAAGTCAGAAAGGCTTTTAGAAAAGTTTTTGGAAAAGACATTGAATTAAAACAAGTTTATGATGTGGCTCATAATATTGCTAAAATCGAAAAATATGATGGTAAAGAATTAATTGTTCATCGAAAAGGAGCAACAAGATCTTTTCCTCCAAAACATCCTGAAATTCACCAACAATATCAAGAAATTGGTCAACCAACTTTGATTCCTGGATCAATGGGAACTTCAAGTTATGTTTTAGTTGGTCAAGAATTAGCCATGAAGATTAGTTTTGGTAGCTCACCCCATGGAGCAGGAAGAATGATGTCAAGAACAGAAGCCAAAAAGAAAATTAGAGGAAGCGAACTTAAAAAAGAATTAGAATCAAGAGGAATTGCGGTTGCAGCTGGAAGTATGTCGGGTTTAGCTGAAGAAGCTCCTGTTGCTTATAAAGATGTCTCCCAAGTAGTTGAAGTTGTCAATAATATTGGCATTGCTAAAAAAGTTGTTAAATTAGTACCCATTGGAGTAATAAAAGGCTAATCAAACGAATAAACAAGAATTATCAAAATAATTTTTTGATGATTAGGATATATCTACTAACACTGACGATCGTTTGAGTTAGGAGATAAGTATTGTAATTGAAATTTTAATTTAATCTTTTTTTAAATTTTCAATTTGTCTACCATCGTGCGCAATTGCGCATTTTAGTAGAGTGATTAAAGTCTTGAGACAAAAGAATTCTGAAATTCTTAAGAATCTCAGAAAGGTTTGTAAAACTGAAAAAAACTTTCCTTATAATTTGCCATGGCAAAAATTTGAGGAAGGTTTTTAAAATAGTAATGGTTGTTAAATTTTACTCCGTGTTATTTCTGCCCTGGCTTAGAATAGACGAAGGTTTGATGAAATTAAAAAACTGAAGCTTGGCGTAATAAAGGTCATGGCTTAGGAAAGACGAAAGAGGTTTTGTTGTTTGTTGAAACAGCGTAATCTGGCTATGAGATATAAATTAAAATATTCTACTATTTTTGACGATCGTCCAAGTTAGTAGAAATTTGATTATGAAAGATTAATTTACCGTAATTCGATTACGGAGAATTACTTTCGATGTGCATATAAAAGGCTATAGCATTTTATATGCACAAGAAGGTTTTAGGTAATAAAAGTCACGGCTTAGGAAAGAGAAAAAGGTTTTGTGGTGATCACTCAATAGTTATCTTTATCCTTCTTAGATCTTGGGGTAAATTTTCTCTCCATTGAGGAAAAATTTTAATTTTCACACTTTTAATTTCAGGAATTTGAGCAAAATAATCTTTGACAAAATCTAAAGTTTTACCTTTAATTTTCTCTTTAATGGCTTCAGGATTAAGATCGGGTATTAAATCTGCTTTTAAAGAAATTCCTAAGGTCATGGTTTTCTTTTTACTTTCAAAATCTAAAAGCTCAATTTTTTCATAAGTGAGATTTTTGATGAGTAAATTTTTGTTTTGTTTCAAAATTTCTTGATTAATTAAATTTCTGATAAATTCATCAAATTCTTTTTGAGAAGTAACTAAAGTTTCAAAAGAAGCTTTACCTGAAGCTAAAATTTTATCGGTCTTTTCACCTACCCGATGAGAAATACTTTGGATCTCTACTTTTACTAAGGAGGGATCAAAATAATAAAAGCTCTGAGGATATTTAAAGGATAATTCGGTTTTTACAGCTGATTTAAGAGAATTTTCTAAGGCAAGCTTAACTTTTGTTAAATCTTCAGGAGCAACAGAGCCAATTTTAGTTTTTGAGGAGAAACGATAATCTTCTTCGACTTTTGCTTTTAAAACCTCGGACCATAATTTTCCTTCTTCATTTTTTTTACCTTCTAAGGCTGGGATAATTAAATCAGTATTTTTCAGAAGAAAAAGTTTTTCATCTTTAATTTCATCAGGAAAGGCGGTCACGATCGTTTTTCCTGGTTCGTTATTTTGAGAAGGAGGAATAACAATTCTTTCTGTAGTTCGAAAAACATTACCTTGATAAGAAACTCGTGTTCCCGAGACTAAAGGTATTTCTCTTTCCAGAAAATTTAAAAAAACTACTTTCAATAAAGGTTTTTCTTCTTCAAAAACTTTTCCGGTTGTTGTCACTGTTTCGGTATGATAAAGTTCAATCTTTTCATATTGAGCTGGCAAAATTTTGTTTTCATAATCAGGTTTTAAAATCTCACTTTTAAGTGTAATAACCAAAGGTCCTGGTTCAAAATTGATTTTATTTATTTCCAAAGTGATTTCCGCTCGAGTTTGAAAAACTTGCCAAATAAAAATACCTAAGAAAAAAATAAAGATTAAAGAAAAAAGATAAGTCAAGATTTTACTTAAATTGATTTTGAATTTAAAAGAGGGTTTGGGCGTTGGTTCAGAGATAATTTTTTCTTTAACAGGGATGGATGTTTTTTGAGGAGGTCTAATATCAACAATCTTTTTTTCTTTGAATTCATAAAGAAAAATATTTAAACGGTGAGCTTTAGCTAAATTGATTAATTTTTCATCGATAGTATCAAGATAAACTTTTTTATCCAGCTGATCAATTTCTTTTTTCAAAATCTCAAGATTAACTGGATGTAAAAGAGCTTTAGTGTTTTCTGGAACTACTAAAATAATTTCTTTTTCTCTGACACTTCGAATTCTTTCAATAATATCTCCCAATTCTTCATTTCCTTTTAAATAAAGGTAAATTTTATTCATTTTTTCCTTGTTTGGAAATTTCTTGATGTTTTTTAAAAAGATGATCGAAAACTTTTTGGGCTTCGGCTGTCCAGGAAAGATTTATTTCTTTTAAAAGCTCTTTTGAAATTTCTAGAGGCAAGCCATAAGACGTAAAAAGAAGGAAGACTTTTTCACCTAAGATTTCTGGTGTTTCATTACCTTTAATTAATCGAGAAAACTCTTTTAAAGCTCGTGAGAGGGTTTTTTCAAAATTAACTATTTCAGTTTCAATTACTTCTTTTATTTTATCAAAATTTTTTAATTCTGGATAAAAAGGAGAATATTTTTCTTTTACTGCTTTGATTAACTTTTCCAGTTTTTTGAGATCAAATTCTAAAAATTTCAAATTCAAAGTCAATCTTCTTAAAATTCTTCTTAAAACATAACCTCTTTCCAAATTACTTGGATAAAGTCCATCAGCTACTAAAAAAGTACCTCCTCGGAGATGATCTAAAACAATTCTTATTCTTCGAGGATTTTCTTTTTTAATTTCATTCATTAAAACTTCTTTGAGGGGAAGAAACAAATCTGTTTCAAAAATTGTTTCAGTTTTTTGCAGAACTTTGATTAACCTTTCCAAACCCATTCCTGTATCCACACCAGGATAAGGAAGTTTGGTTAAATTTTTATTTTTATCTTGATAATATTCATTAAAAACCAAATTCCATACTTCAATTCCATCAATATAAATTTCCGTTGTTGGTCCACAAGGACCTTCATCACCGGTGGGGCCCCAGAAGTTATCTTCTCTACCCTTCGAAATAATTTTTTCTTTTTCAAAACCAAGCTCTTGCCAAATTTTAAAACTTTCTTCATCAAAAGGAACAATTCCTTCACCACCAAAAACAGTGACATAATCAATTTTTAAACCTAGGCTTTCAATAAACTCATAAGCCCAATAAATGGCTGATTTTTTAAAATAACCAGAAGGACCAAAATCTTTAGGATCATCGCTTCCTACTGGACCAAAAGAAAAATTGCCTAACATTTCAAAAAAAGTTAAATGTCTTTCATCACCAACTTCTTCAAGATCAGTCGTACGAAAACATTTTTGAATGGAAGCGGTTCTTTGGGTACCAAAATCTTTTAAAGGATCTTTCTCACGACTATAATATTTTTTAAATTGTTGCATTCCCGCCGTGGTTAAAAGAACCGATGGATCATCATAAGGAATTAATGAAGATGAAGCTACAATTTTATGGCCTCTTTTTTCAAAAAATTCTAAAAATAATTTTCTAACCTCTTCCGAACTAATCATTATTCTTTTTTTTCACAAAAGGAAAATAAATCACCTCTTGAATCGACCGTCGATTTAAAATAAGAGCAAATAATCGATCAAGACCAATACCGAGTCCAGCAGTAGGTGGCATACCATATTCCAAAGCTTCAATAAAGGTTTCATCATAAGGATGAGCTTCAACATCGCCTTTTTTCAAAAGCTCAGCTGTTTCTTCAAATCTTTGTTTTTGATCAAGAGGATCATTTAATTCAGCGAAAGCATTAGCAATTTCAAAGCCACCAAGATAAATTTGAAATCTTAAGGTTAAACGAGGATCTTGAGGATGTAATTTGGCCAAGGGAGAAATTTCTTTTGGATGATCAATCAAGAAAGTTGGCTGGATTAAATGGGGTCTAATTAACTTTTTAAAAATTTCATCAACAATTTTCCCTTTGGTGACAATTTTAGGGTTAATTTCAAGATTATATTTTTTAGCCAATTCAAGGAACTTATTCAAATCATCATGAAAATAATCAAGACCAGTTTTTTCTTTAATAAGTTCTACATAACGATAAACTGGCCATTTTCCTGATAAATCAATAGTTTTTCCTTGAAATTCAATCTTTAAATCTTTTCTTCCCCGCCAATTATTATAAGCTTTAACTAATCTTTGAATAATTTTTTGAGTAAATTTCATCAAACCTTCCCGATCCTGATAAGCCCAATAAAGTTCCATCATGGTAAATTCAGGATTATGCTCTCGATCAACACCTTCATTTCGAAAATTTTTCCCAATTTCAAAAATCTTTTCAAATCCACCAACGAGCATTTTTTTCAAATAAAGCTCCGGAGCAATTCTTAAATAAAGTTTTTCTTTTAAAGCTTCTAAATAAGTGACAAAAGGTTTAGCCAAAGCACCCCCATAATGAGTTTGTAAAATAGGTGTTTCAACTTCAAGAAATCCTTCACGCCTTAAAATTCTTCTCAGCTCTTCAAGTAAACGAAAGCGATAATAAAAAATTTTTTTATCTTCTTCGTAAAAAATCGTTCGCAAATAGGGTGCTCGAGCTAAAAGTTCTTCATCTCTCACTTTGTAATATTCTTTAGGAAAATTTTTAATTGATTTAGCTAAAAGAATCCATTTTTCCGCTAAAAGGCTTTTTTCTTTAGTTTGGGGCAAATAAGCTGAACCATAAAAAGCAAAAAAATCTCCTAGATGGGCAATCTTTAAAAATTTTTCATAATCTTGAGTTAAGTCACTTTTAAGAACAATTTGAACTTCGCCATAAAAATCTTTGAGTTTCAAAAAGGTAATTTTACCCATCACCCTTAGAGCCATAATTCTTCCCATTAACCAAACTTTCTTTTTCTTTTTTAATAATTTTCCAAAAGAGGAAAGAAATTGATCTAGATTTGTTTTGGGAGGTGATTTTTCAGGATAAGGATTAAGATTTAACTCTCTGATTAAAGAAAGTTTTTTTAATTTATCTTCCATTTTTTAAAATCCTGGCATCTGGCCTCGACCTTGTTGCATTTGAAGTTGGTTGGAAATTTGTTGATAAAGGGGAATTAAAACTGCCAGAGCCACAAAAGCCACGATTAATCCAACAAAAATAATCAAGGCTGGTTGCAAAAGATTTAAAAAATTCCTGATCATATTTCTGAACTCATCAAGATAAAATTCTTCCATAACTTTTAAAGTTTCTTCTAAGGTCCCTGATTCTGAAGCAATTGCTAAAACACTAGCTAAAAAGGAAGGAATGGCAGGTTCTTCCTTTAAAGCATCTCCAAATTTTTTACCTGTTCTTAATCCTTTTTCAATGTCCTGAAAAGCTTTTTTAATTTCTGGATGAAAAGTTGCTTCAGCAGTTAATTTTAAAGCTTGAGTTAAAGGAATTCCTGCTCCTAAAAGAGATCTTAAAATAAAAAGGCTTTGACTAAAAGCTAAAGATAAATAAATTTTAGAAAAAAGCGGAGCTTTCATCAAAAGTTTTATCATTAAATTTCGTGTTTTTCTAAAGAGGAAAAAGAAAATTAAAGTAGAAAAAGAAAGAAACAAAAAAATTATCACTAAATTAAGATGCTGATTGACGAAATTACTTACGCTTAAAAGAATTTGTGTAAAAAAAGGAGGTTTATCAGTTAATTGAGCTAAAAGAAGGCTAATTTTAGGCATAACAAAAGTAATGAGTAAGACCAAAACTCCAAAAGCCAGAAAAAGCACAATAGCTGGATAAATAATGCTTGAAATAATCTCATTTTTTATTTGTTTTTGTCTTTCTAAATTTTTAACTAAATTTTCTAAATTTTCAACTAAATTACCCGATAATTCACCGGCACGAATAGTCTCAACTTCAACCTCATTAAAAGCTGAAGGAAAAAAGGAAAAAGTTTTATAAAGAGGCTCCCCTCTTTGAAGATTATAATTCAAATAAAACAAAAAATCCTTTAGACCTCCTTTAGCTTCTTCCGTTAATAAAGCCAAGCCTTTATCTAAATTCATTCCTGATTTTAAAAGTAAAGCTAAATTTCTTAATAAAAAAAGTTTTTGATCAAAGGTAATTTTAAAAAAGAGCTTAAATAAAAATTGAGAAATTAAAGTTTGAGGTATTAATTTAACTTCCAAGGGTGTTAAATTATTTCTCAACAAAAAAGAGATAGCTTCTTCTTCACTCGGCATAAACAAATTTCCTGTATGAATTTTCCCTTTCGAATCATAAGCTTTAAATCGATAAATAAGCATTTTTATTCACGAATAACTCTTAAAGCTTCTTCTAAAGTAGTAATACCGACGAAAATTTTATCTAAAGCATCCTCAAACATAGCTCGATAACCTGACTTACGAACAAGTTCTTTTATTTTTTCCAGGGTAAATTCTTTACTAGCAATTAAATATTTTAACTCATCATCAATAACTAAAGCTTCAAAAATGCCTGTTCTGCCTAAATAACCACTATAAGCACACATTTCACAGCCTTTGCCCTGATAAATTGTTTTAGGTAAATTTGTTTCATAATTTTTAATTTCTTCTTCAGGTATTCTTAAAGCTCTTAACTGTTCTAAAATAATTTTTCTTTGGGCTGGGGTCAATTCTTTAGAAACAATACAATTAAGACATATTTTGCGGACCAGTCTTTGAGCAATCACTAAAATTAAACTATCAGCTACTAAATAATGAGGCACCCCTAACTCAATTAATCGAGGAATAGCAGTCGGAGCATCATTGGTATGTAAAGTGGAAAGAACCAAATGACCTGTCAAGGCTGCATGAGTAGCTACTTCAGCTGTTTCGGGATCTCTGATTTCGCCAACCATAATAATATTTGGATCTTGTCTTAAAAAAGCTCGCAAAGCCGTAGCAAAATTTAAACCAACTTTAGGATTAACCTGAGTTTGATTAACTCCTGCAATCGCATACTCAATAGGATCTTCGATTGTGACAATATTAACTCCAGGATGATTTAAAAGATTAATGATCGTATAAAGGGTCGTGGTTTTACCTGAACCTGTTGGACCGGTAACTAAAATCATGCCAAAAGTTTTGTGAATGGCTGAATCAATTTGTTCTTTAACTCTTTCATTAACACCTAATTCTTCTAAAGAAGTTGGTTTAATTGTACCAGCCAAAATTCTTAAGACTGCTTTTTCACCATACATTGTTGGCATAATTGCCACACGAATATCAAATTCAAAATCACCTACTTTAGCTTTAAAACGTCCATCCAAAGGACGAAAATGTTCATCTAAAGGCAAATTACTCAATACTTTAACTCTTGCAATTAAAGGATCTAAAAAATTTTTAGGTAGCCTCATCATTTCTCTTAAAACACCGTCAATTCTAAATCTAATTAAAACATCGTTTTCCAAGGCTTCAATATGAATATCTGAAGCATTCGTACCAACCGCATAACCCAATAAATTGTTAAACAACCTAACAATCCCTGTTTCCGAGGCGATGGCTGTCCCTAATTGAATCTCCGAGTGAATCAATCTTTCATATTCTTCTTTATAAAGTTTTTGGTAGTTAACTAAAGCATATTGAATTTCTTGAGGTGAAGCTAAATAAGGTTCAATTTTCTTTTTGGTTAGTTCTTCTAAAAGATTGATTGTCTCAAGATCCTGAGGATCAACCATAGCTATTTTCAAAACATTACCTTCAAGGCCAAAAGGAATCAATTTTTTTTCAAAAGCAATTTTTTCCGGAACTAAAGCTAAAATACCTGGAGGAATATTTATACCTTTTAAGTGAGCTCGGGGAATTTTTAATTCTTCGGAAAGAAGATTATAGAAAAAATCAAGATCAATAATTCTTCGATTAAGTAAAATATCCAAAGGTTGAAGATTTAACTTTTTGGCTTCTTTTTCAGCTTCTTGCCAAGTATTTTCATCAATTAAACCTCTTTTAATCAAAATTGTTTTAATTTCTTCTTGGGCTAAACTCATGGCTTAAATTGTAAAAAAAAGTAATGAGTGAAAATCAAAGGTTCAAGGATAAAAATTAACCAAGCTAAGAAAAGCCAATAAATTTTAAAAGAAAATCTTTTTTCTTTTGAAACCCCCTTTTTCACAAAATTCATTATTATTACTAATAATAACATAAAAAAACCTAAGAAAACAAACAAAAGATTGTAAGGAAAAAAGAAAAAAAGGCCTAAAAGAGGAAGTAAAATTTTTTCTTCATCATAGAAGACTTCTCTTTGAAAAATAAACTCTAAAAACTTAAGCCAAAGAAAAATAAAAAAACTACCTAAGAGACGATAAACAAAATCGCGCCAAAAATGAAAATAAGCATAATTAAGATAATAATTGATTTTTTGATACGGAGGAAGTAAAAATTTCGAAAGGGGATGGTTTTTCCACAAAAAATATTGTTGAAAACTTAAATAAAGAGACCACAAAAGAAAAACCACGGTTAAAAGAAGGAAAGTGAAAAAATAAATTTTAATTTTTTTTCGCTCATCGATTTTTAAAAAAAATATCAAAGTTAAAAAAGAAAGAAAAATTAAAGAAATTGGATAATAAAGATCATAATTTAAAAAAAGAAGAATTTGATTAAAATAAAATTTAAGCATTAAAATTATTATATCAAATGAGGGGCTTTACTTTAATTGAAATTTTATTAGTTTTGATTTTAGTCACCCTCATTATAGGATTTTCGAGTTATTGGTATACTAAACTTTCTCAAAGCAGTTTTCTTCTTGATGAAACAGCTTCTATGGTGGTAAGATATTTAAACCTGGCTCGACAAAAAGCTTTTTTAGGTGAAGAAAATAATGATTGGGGTGTTTTGTTTGTTAATAGTTCTACGGCACCTGATTCTTTACATTTGTTTAAAGGAACTTCTCTCGAACTTAAAGAAAGTCAAAATTTACCTCCTCAAATAAACTTTGTGGATCCCCCACCTCATTCTTCTAAAACTGTTATTTTTAGAAAACTAAGTGGCGAAACCAACTTAACTTCAATTCAAATCCAATTAGTTAATTCTTCTTTAACTCGCTTAATTTGTATTCCTCCTTTTGGCTCTATTTATGTCTCGTCGAGTTGTCCTTAAAAACTTTATTCAAAAATATCCAAAGTCTGTCCTTGAGCAAGAGTGACAATGGCTTTTTTAAATTTTTTTCTTTTACTTTTAAGTCGGGTTACACCTCGCAAACGGAGCGGGTAATTTATCGTCCTGACTTTTTTCACTTTCACCTTAAACATCTTCTCCAGAGCTTGTTTAATTTGAACTTTATTAATTTCCTGAGGAATCACAAAGGTATATTTTCCTTCCTTGCTCAGCCTTAAGGTTTTTTCCGTAATTAAAGGATAAAGTGGAAAATCAGCTACCATGTCAAAACGAGGTTCTTTAGCTTCTTTTGTCAATTCTTCTTTTTTCTCCTCTTCCTTTCTTCCCCAAATTTTTTTAAAAAAATTGAACTTCATTCTCTCTATTATATCACAAACTTAACTCGAAGTTTTGGGTAAAAAGTAAAAATTAGTTGATTTTGAAAGTATTCTTAATTACTTCAATTGAATCTTTAGTTAAAAAAACATATTTATGATTTAAAAGCTCAAGCAAATTTAAGTTTCTTGCCTCAATAGCATCAGCGTAAGGCAAGTTTCGGACACTTCGAAAGACTTCGGGTTTATTTTCTTCGATGACTAAAAGCCCTGTTTCTCTTTTCTTTTTAGTTTTTCTTGGTTTTAAAAATTGAGAAAAAAATTTTTCAAATTCTTTGGTTTTAAATTCTTTTGGTTCAACCTTATCAATTACTTTTAATAAGTTTTGTCTTAATTTTTCAGCTAGGGTCATTAAAATTGCTTTCCTTCTCATTTTTTTATTAATTTTTATTTGTTTAATTTCTTCCTTTCTGGGTCCAAAAGTTACACCACCACCTTTCCAAAGAGGTGATCTTGTTGAGCCATGTCGAGCTCTTCCGGTTCCTTTTTGTCGCCATGGTTTTCTACCTCCACCGCGAACTTCGGCTCTCGTTTTAGTATGGGCCCAGGGAAAATAATTATTTAAAATTTGCCATCTCATCACTTGATGGACTAATTCAGGTTTAAATTCCATCGCAAAAATTTCCTCAGGTAAATCAATCTCACCTATCTTTTCTCCTTGAAAGTTATATAAATCCGTTTTCATTATTTTTTTATTTCAATAATATTCTTCTTTGGCCCAGGAACACTACCTTTTAAAATAATAAGATGCTCTTCTGGAAAAATATCAACAATTTCTAAATTTTTTACCGTGACGTTAATCGGAGCAATTCTTCCAGCCATTTTTAATCCTTTTCTTACTCTTTGTGGCCATCTTTGACCAATGGAACCAGGATGTCTTTCCCGATCTTTTTGGCCATGTGATCGTGGACCACCAGCAAAACCCCAACGCTTAACCACTCCAGCAAAACCCTTTGCTTTTCTTTTGCCTCTTACCTCCACCAACTCTCCCTTGTCAAAAATTTGAACATCAAAAACGTCTCCAATTTTAACATCTTTTGGATCTTCGGCTAAACGAAATTCTTTTTTCACTTTATAAGTTACTTGATTATTTTTTTCTTTTCTTCCAAAACCAAGTTGAATAGCTGAATAACCATCACGATCTTTAAATCTTAAACCGGTGACATAACAAGGACCAGCTTTAATAACGGTTACCGGGATTCTTTTTTCATCAACAAAAATCTGAGTCATGCCTAATTTTTCGCCTAATAAAAATTTGGTATAGGTTCGAGGCATTTTCAAGGTAAAAAATTAAAGCTTTTCTAATTTTCGTCTTGATTAATTTTTAAAGATTATAACAGTTTAATTTCAACTTCAACACCGGCAGGTAGGTCAATAGAATTAAAAAGTTCCAAAATTCTTTGGTTTGGATTAAGAATATCCAAAATCCTTTTATGAATTCTGATTTCAAATTGTTCCATACTCTTTTTATAAATAAAAGGTGAACGATTAACCGTGTATTTTCTTATTTCCGTGGGCAAAGGAATCGGTCCTCTCATTTTTACATCTTCCTTTTGTAATAAATCAACAATTTGTTTCAAAGACTTGTCTAATAACCGATGATCATAGGATCTCAATCTTAACCTCACCACTTGGTCAATTTTTTCAGGCATTATTTAATAATTTTTGTCACTACTCCAGCACCAACAGTTTTACCACCTTCACGAATAGCAAATCTTGTTCCTTCTTCAATAGCTACCGGATAAATAAGTTTTACCTTTATTTTAGCATTATCACCGGGCATCACCGCTTCAATTCCTTCCGGTAAAATTACTTCGCCAGTTACATCAGCTGTACCAATATAGAATTGAGGTTTATAACCTGTATGAAAAGGAGTATGTCTTCCTCCCTCTTCAGCTCTTAATACATAAACTTCAGCCTCAAATTCAGAATGAGGTGTAATCGTACCAGGCTTAGCTACGACCATTCCTCTTTCCACTTCTTCCATTTTGACACCTCTTAAAAGCAAACCAACATTATCTCCGGGAATAGCCTCATCCATATCTTTATGAAACATTTGAATTCCCGTCACCACGGTTTTAAGGTTCTCATGTCCTAAGCCCACAACTTCCACTTCTTCATTCAATTTAATTTTCCCTCTTTCGACTCTTCCGGTCACGACCGTGCCTCGACCTTCAATTAAATAAACATTCTCAATCGGCATTAAAAAGGGTTTATCAATCTCACGAACTGGTTCAGGAATATAGTTATCCAAAGCCTCTAAAAGTTCCAAAATGGGTTTAGCCCAGGGATCATCCAAGGATTTAGCTTCTAAAGCTTTTAAAGCTGAACCACGAATTACAGGCACTTCATCACCGGGATAACCATGTTTTTTAAGTTCAGCTCTGACATCTTCCTCAACTAAATCAATCAATTCTTTATCAGGAACCAAATCAACTTTATTAATAAAAACAACCATTGCAGGAACATTAACTTGGCGAGCTAATAAAATATGTTCTCTGGTTTGAGCCATAACCCCGTCATTAGCCGCCACAACTAAAATCGCCCCATCCATTTGAGCTGCACCCACAATCATATTTTTAATATAGTCAACATGGCCAGGAGCATCAATATGAGCATAGTGTCTTTTTTCAGTTTCATATTCACAATGGTGAATATTAATGGTAATTCCTCTAGCTTTTTCTTCAGGAGCTTTATCAATTTCCTCATAAGTTAAAGCTTTTTCTCTCAAACCTTTAAGTTTTAAAATATGAGTGATCGCAGCCGTTAAAGTAGTTTTACCGTGATCAATATGCCCAATCGTTCCGACATTAATGTGTGGTTTTGTTCTTTCAAATTTTACTGCCATTTTAAATTTAAGTTAAAAATAAAAACGACCTCAATTTAATTTAATTTTAACCAAGAAGCTTCAAAAAGTCAAGAATTTTTGGATAGTTTTAATTACAATTAAAATTCAAAAAGATTATAATTTTTTATATAATAATTGGATAGTTTTAATTACAATTAAAATATCTAAAAAAAGATTATAATTTTTTAAATAATAAAAGTCATATTCTAACTTAATTTTAGTTTCCTCAAGATTTTCAGGATATTTATAGTTTACTTGGGCCCAACCCGTGAAACCAGGTAAAACTAAGGTTCTTAAAGAATAAAATTTGATCTTTTTTTCTAATTCTTCAAAAATTTTTGGTTGTTCTGGTCTTGGTCCTACAAAAGAGAGTTCTCCTTTAAAAATATTAAAAATTTGGGGTAGTTCATCCAAATGAGTTTTTCTCAGAATCTTCCCAAAAAAGAAAATTCTTTTTTCTTCTTCGCCTACGGCCCATTTTTGTTCTTTTTCTCTTTTGGGATGCATCGTCCTAAATTTAATTAGTTTAAAAATTTTTCCTTGATAACCAACTCTTTCGTTTAAAAAAAATATTGATCCAGGAGAACTTAAATAAATTAAAAAAGAGATGGGTAAAAAGAGGGGAAGAAAAAGAAAGATAAAAAGACAAAAAGCTAAAAAAATATCGAGAAATCTTTTTAAATAATAATAGAATTTTGATTCGCCCCAAAAAATTTCTTTCATAAGCCAATCTTCATCAATCGCCTCTAAGGGAATTCGACCAAAAAATTTTTCGTAAAATTCCACAAAGCCGAAAATAACAATGTTTTTGTTTAAAAATTTATCAAAAGCAGAAGCTTTAAACTTATAAAAAGGACTTACGACGACGATTCCTTCTTCTAAATGGTTTAAAGTACCTTTATATTCAAAAAAGGGATGGTTTTTTAAATCTTTAATTAATTTTTCTTCTAAAACTTTTTCTTGAGCTCTTTTGAACGTAGCTAAAAAATAAAGAGGTAATTTCTTTTTTTGAAAAACCTTAAAAAAGAAAAGCCGTGACAAAATTAAGAAAAAAGAAAAAAGAATCAAAAAAAGCAAAAGATTGGTTTTAGGCGAAAGAGCGAAAACTGTTTGAGTAAAGTAAAAATAAACTGCTGAAAAAATAAGTGACGAAAAAAGAAAATTAAAAAGAGAAAGAAAAAGATTCTTAAGATTGAAAAAGTAAAGATGGTAAAATCCAAAAGAAATTAAAAAAAGAAGATAAAAAGGAAAAAGAAAGAAAAAAGGAAAAAAGTGTTCTTGAAAACGAAAACTAAATTCAGTTGGAAATCTAAAAAACAAAACTAAAGCTAAAGAAACAAAAAAGAAAATAAAATCTAAAAGAACAAAGAAAAATCTAATGAGGAAGATTTCCTTCTTCATTCAAGATTTTTAAAAGAAAATCAAAATTTTTTTCACCTAAATCGCCTTCTTTTTTAGTTCTTAAAGAAATCGTTTGATTCTTTTTTTCCTTTTCACCTATAATTACCATTAAAGGAATCCTTTCTTCTTCAGCTATTAAAATTCTTTTAGCCAAAGTTTCTTTTTCTCTGATTTCAACACGATAATTTTTTTCTTTCAAAATCAGAAACAAACGATGAGCATAAGCAAGAACCTTTTCATTAATAGGTAAAATAACTACTTGAATTGGAGCTAACCACAAAGGTAAATCACCTTTGGTGGCTTCAAGCAAAAATCCTAAGAATCTTTCATAGGAACCTAAAACCGCTCGATGAATAATAATCGGATGTTTCTTTTGATTATCTTTATCTACATAAACTAAATTCATTCTTTTGGGAACTAAAATATCAATTTGGATCGTCGCGATGGTTTCTTCTTTGCCGTAAATATTTTTTATTTGCATATCAAGTTTGGGACCATAAAAAGCTGCTTCACCAATACCTTCAACATAATTAATTTTTAATTCTTGACAAATCTTTTCGATTAATTTACTCGCCCATTGCCAAAGTTTTAAATCACCACCAAATTTTTCTTTATTTTTACCTCGGAAATCAGGTAAAGACAATCTCCACCAAAATTTAAAGAAAGGAAGATCTTTTTCATAAACCTCTTGAAAAAGTTTTAAAACATTAATAAATTCTTCTTTTAATTGTGTTTCCGTGACATAAATATGAGAATCATTTTGGACAAAAGAACGAACCCTCATTAAACCATACAAAACTCCTGATCTTTCATAACGGTGAACCAATCCTGGTTCAGCTAATTTTAAAGGTAGATCTTGATAACTTTTAACTAAATAATTGTAAATCATATGATGATGAGGACAGTTCATGGGTTTTAAATAAAATTCTTCTTTTTCAGGAGTCATAACCCGATACATTTCCTCTTTATAATATTTTAAATGACCACTTAATTCATAAAGTTTTGGACTTGCTAAAACTGGTGTTTCCACATACCAATAACCATATTTTTCTTCTTTTTTTCTCATATACTCTTTAAGAAGATGAATCGTTGTGGCTCCTCGAGGCAAAATCAAAGGTAAGCCTTTACCTACATACTCAGAAACTAAGAAAATTTTCATTTTTTCTCCTAAAACGCGATGATTATATTTTTCTTGGTTTTCTAATTCTTGAAGATAATTTTTTAATTCTTCTTCAGTTTCAAAGGCAGCACCATAAATTCTTATGAGCATAGGATTTTTTTCCTCACCACGCCAATAAGCACCAGCAATTTTGAGAAGTTTAAAAGCTTTAGGATTGATTTCTTGAGTATTTTTGACATGGCCACCTCGACAAAGATCAAAAAAATCTCCAGTTTGATAAATGGTCACATATTTTAATTTTTTTGGTCTTAATTTTTTATTTTTGATTTTTTGAATGGTTTCATAATCAGTAGTGCCATATTTTTTCAAATCCTTTAAAAGCTCAAGTTTAAAAGGTTGATTTTGAAAAATTTTTTTTGCTTTTTGAAAAGTTACTTTTTGACCAACAAATTTTAAATTCTGTTTTATCAATTCTCTCATATTTTCTTCAATTTGGGGCAAAATTTCTTCACTAACTTTAATTGAAGGTAAAAAATCATAATAAAAACCAAAATCAGTCACAGGACCAATGCCTAATTTAGCCTTAGGGTCAATTTTCAAAAAAGCACTGGCTAATAAATGGGCTAAAGAATGTCTAATTTCTTCTAAATTGGCCATATTTCAAAAATAAAAGAAAAATAATTAAAAAAATATCGACCAGTAAAGAAAAGATAATAAATTTTTGGCTAAAACTTAAAAGAATTTCTTTTCTCAAATAAAGAATCAAAGAAAACAAAAGATCAGCGAACCAAAAACCTAAAAGAAAATTAATCATTTTTCCAGAAGAAAATTGACTGGACCTAAATTAAGACTTTCAATTTTTAAATTACTTCCGAATTCCGTGTGATAAATATTATATCCTAAATTTTGCCATTTTTGAATAAATTTATCAAAAACCTTTTTGGCTAAATTAAAATCTAAAGCCTGATTAAAATTAATTCTTCCTGATTTATCAAACTCAGCGGTTAAAGTGATTTGAGAAACGAAAACAAGGATTGGTTTTATTTCCTTGATTGATTTTGAAAATTTCTCTTTAAAATCTAAGATTTGACAATTTTCCAAAAAGTTAACAATTTCCTCTAGGTTTTTATTTTCATCTCCTTTTTCCAGGGCTACATAAATCAAAAGTAAAAAATCTTCTTTTGAAAAATCGAAAAGCTTTTCTCCCTTTTGGTATATTTTTAAGTTTTTTACTTTTTGAATCAAAAGCTTCATCTTAACTTTAAAACTTTAATTAAAACTTCATTCGGTATTTTTAGCTTTCCTTTAAAAATTTTTTCTAATTTCTTTTTACCAGCTTTTTGTTTTTGCCATAATTTCATTTTTCTTGTTCGATCACCACCGTAAAGCCAACCAGCAATATCTCGATAAAAAGCTGGAAGGGTTTCTCGGGCAATAATTCTTTTATTAATGGCAGCTTGTAATTTAAGAGGAAATTCTTGTCGGGGTAAAAGTTCTTTTAAAGCTAATAAAATTTTTCTTCCGATTTTTTCTGCTTGTGACCGATGAACAATTCTGGAAAGACCTGGTTGTTTTTCCTCAGCAATTAAAATATCTAACTTAACTAAATCCGAGACTTCATAACCCATCATTTCCCATCTTAAAGAAGCATAACCCGAGGAAGAAGATTTCAACTCATCAAAAAAACCCGAAATTAGCTCGTCTAAAGGAATTTTGGCCACAATTTTAACAATTGAACTTTCATAGCGAAGCTCCAAAATTTCCCCACGAGATTTTTTAATTAATGCTGAAATTGTTTCAACTGAACGTAGGGGAGTAAAAATTTCTGTTTTAGCCAGAGGTTCTTTAATCTCTAAAATTTTTTCTGGTGATGGCAAATCCTCGGGATTTTGAACGAAAATTTCTTTTCCATCTTTTAATTTAATTAAATATTTCACCGAAGGTAGAGTAATGATCACTTGAGTTTGAAATTCTCTTTTTAATCTTTCCATAAAAATTTCTAAATGCAAAAGACCTAAACAACCCAAATTAAAACCTCGACCCAAAATTGGATTATTAACGGGTTCAAGAACCACAGCTGGGTCATTTAACCTTAATTTATTCAAATTTTCCACAAAGCTTTCATAATTAATTTCTTCGGTAGGAAAAACCGAAACAAAAACATAAGGCGTAGGTTCTTGGTAGCCTGGTAAAGGTTCAAGATTTAAATCCAAAGCAATTGTCTCACCAATTTTCAAAATTCCAGGATCTTTAATTCCAGTAGCAATGTAACCGATCATTCCTTCTGAAATTTCTTTCTCTTCTTTCAATTCTGGTTTAAAAAGGCCCACCTCTAAAATTTTGAACGGATATTTATTTTTCACTAAATAAGCCTGATCAAATTTTTTAAATTTTCCTGAAAAAACTCGAACATGAGCCACAATGCCTTTATAAGGATCAAAATGTGAATCAAAAATTAAAGCCTTTGGTTGATCATTAAATTTTTTCGGTGGAGGAATTTGATCAAGAATCGCTTTTAAAACTTCTTCAACGCCGGTTCCGTATTTGGCTGAGATTAAATAAACCTCTTCCTGGGTAAGATTTTTAATTTCAGTAATTAACTCATCCAAATTAGGAATGTCTAAATCAATTTTGTTGATCACAGGAATAATTTTTAAATTTTGTTTTTGTGCCATTTCAAAATGAGCGATGGTTTGGGCTTGAATTCCTTGGGTACCATCAACAAGTAAAAGAGCTCCTTCCACCGCCGCTAAAGCCCGAGAAACTTCATAGCTAAAATCAACATGTCCTGGCGTATCAATTAAATTCAAAAAATAACCCTGATATTCCATTGTCACTGGTTGCATTTTGATAGTAATTCCCTTCTCTCTTTCTAAAGACAAGCGGTCTAAATATTGAGGTATCAGTTTTTCTTTAGGAATAGTTCCAGTAATTTCCAAGAACCGATCAGCTAAAGTCGATTTTCCATGATCAATATGGGCAATAATCGCAAAATTTCTAATTTTTTCTAACATAATTAAAGAGTAAGCTTCCCTTTTAAAATTAGTTTTCTACAATCCTTACAAACAATAAGTCTTTTTCCTTGCCAGTTTAAAATTTGTAAATTCGGTTTTTGAAAATATTGCTTAACTGGATTATATTTACCTCTTAATTTTTTTCTTTTCACTGCTTTAACTTTGCCTTTACCACAACTTTGACAAACTTTCATTTTAAAAACTATAAATTAATTTGACTTCCTTATCAGAAATTTGTTCTTCTTGGATTAATTTTGCTTGAGGAAATTTTTGAGCTAAATCTAGTTTTACCTTTTCCAGATTTTCTTTTTCCACTTTTAACTCAAAATTAAGGGGCTGGTTTAAAGAATAATTAAGGTTTTGAAAATCTTCTCGAAGAAGAATATTTTTTATTTTAGCAAAGGTTTCCTGGGTTGACAAATTCAAAACTTTTTCTAAATTAAAGAATCTTTCTAATTGTTCTTGATTAACCTCTTGAACTTCTTGAGAGGAAGGAAGCTTTTTAAGGTAATCAATTTCCTTTTTAAAAACAAGTTCAAAACCTAAATAAGTTAAAGAAAATATAAAAAAAAGAAAGGCTAAATAAATGGAAAGAAAAATCATCACCGAAGGTAGTCGATTTACAAAATAAGCCGAATAAGATTTTAAAGGTAAAAAATCAATAAATTCTTGATCGTTAAAAACTTTTTTGAAAATAAAAAAACTTCCTTCAAGTAAAACTTCTAAGGGTGAAACCTTTAAAAAAATTTGTTGATGAGAAATTTCAGGAAGTTCTTTTTTATTTTGGTGAAGAAAAATAATTTTAGCTTCTGAGCTCAAATTTGTTTTTAAAAAGTGATAAATCCGCAAAATCACTGAATCTAAATCCGCTTTTTGAAGATCAATTTCTTCAGAAATCAATTTCTCAATTCTTAGATTTTTAATTAAAAGTGCGATAATGAGATCTTGGTCCATAAAGAAAACTAAATATTCTTCATTAAAATCAATCAAAGATTTACTCAAAAGATATTGATAAACAGTTTCCAAGGAAGGAGAAATAAACAAAGGAATGATTCCAAATTTTTCAATGATGGTTAAAATATAATCAATAAGGCTTTTTTCAATAAAAAAGATATTGAAATTGGAAAGTACGGGTGAAAGCTTGTATTTGTCTTCTTTATAAAAAAAAGTATATTTTTCCAAAGGCAAAGGAAAAGTAGCTCGAAGATAATTAATGATTGTTTCTTGAGGATGGCCTCCACGAGGCAAGGAAACTCTTTGAAAGATGATCTTAGGAAAATTTAAAACAATACCTAGTTCCTTTAATTTATATTTATTAATAAAAAACAAAATACCTTTTTCTAAATTTTCAAATTTAAAAAGACCTTCTTCAAACAAAGACAAGTTGAGGGTTTCAGACTTTAAAATTTTAAAAGAGGTTTTATTTTTTTCTAAACTAAAATAAGAAAGCGAACGGGGGGCAATTAAAAGAAGATCAAAAATTTTTTCTTCAAGAAAAACCAATTTCATTTTCTCTTAAACCAATATTCTATTTTAACAAATTTTGCCTCCGGAGCAAAAAGAAAATATTGATCAAAACCAACAATCTCCTTATTAAGGAAATAAAGATAATAAGGATTAAGAAGAAAGACATTTGTTTTTAAGGCCAAAATTGAATTCTCTACCTCTTTGATTTCAGCAAAAAGATCAAGGGAGGGTTGAGTGATAAGATTTTGAAGTTTTTTTTCGAATTCAAGGTTTTCCAGATTATTGAGGTTTAGGCTTGCTTGGGACCAAAAATAAAAAGGAGCCGGTGGAAAGTCATAATTAAGGCCCATTAAGACTGCTTCATAATCTTTATTTTTGAGCCTTTGATTGAAAGTTTCATTATCAACAAACTCGATTTCAAAACCAAATTTATCTCTTAAATAACGAGCTATCTCAGGATAAAAATATAAAGAAGGGGTTAATAATTTCAATTTACTCTTTTGAGGAACATTTTCGTTTTGTGGAAAAGAGGGATTCTCAAAACCAAGAATTTTTCTTATGGTTGGTGAAAACAAAGTTGTGGTTTCTTCAGCATAAGAAGCAAAAACTAATTTATTTAATTCAGAGCGATCAAGTTGATTTAAGAAAACAAAATCTTGGGGCTTAACTTTTTTGGTATTAAAAAAAATACCGATAACTCTGGGTAAAGTAATTTTATAAACCTTGAAGTGATGAAAAAGATTAGAAGGTAAATGGAAATAATTAACACCGGAAAGGCCATCTACTTCTTTTAAAAGTAAAGCATCAAAGGCTCTTTTAGCTGAAGGATAAAGATAAAAAATAACTTTAGCTAGATAAGGCTTAGGTTGATAGAATTCATTTCTTTTTAAAATAATTTTATCTTCTTGCCAGGATTCAAGCACAAAAGGTCCACTTCCGATTTTGAGTAAGTCTTTGGGAAAGTTAGAAAGGTTCTCGGGGGTCAATTCCAAAACACTAAAAGTCTTTGCCGGTAAAGCTCTTAGATATTTTAAATGATAAAGGAAATAATTATTGTTATTTTTCAAACGGAAAACAAAAGATTTTTTATCCAGAATCTCAAAATCGACCTCTTTAAAAAGATAACTGATTTCCGGTGCTCCTAATTTTTTAAGATTTTTAAAGAAAAAAAGAAAATCTTCAGAAGTAATTTCTTTACCATCGCTCCACTTAAGATCTTTAAGAAAAAAAGTGTAGCTGAGCTTATCGGTAGAAACCGAATAACTTTTAATAAATTTAGAAATTAATTTTCCGTTATCAAACTCAATCAAAGGAGGATAAAGAAGGTTTAATAAAGCTTTTTGACTATCATTTTTAGGAAAAAAGGGATTAAAAGAAGACATATCTTCAAAAAGGGCTTCACGATAAAAACCCCCTTCTTTTGCTTGAGGCAAAGTTAATTTTTTTATTTCCGAATTGGCCAAAAAAATTAAAAAAAGACCTATAAAAAATAAAAAGAAAAAAAGTAAATTTTCTTTTTCAGAGATAAAAATCTTTCTTAATCTTAAAAAACTATTTCTTAAAATTTTTTTCATTTCGCAATAACTTTAAAAAGAGAAATTAAAACAAAAAAGAAAATCAGCACCCAAGTTAAATAATAAAGATTTTTTTCTAAGCCTCTTCTTTTCAGAAAAAGATAAGATTGATTTCCAAACAAAGCTCCACCTTCCGAACCTCTTTGCTGCAAAATAATAAAAACAATAACTAAAACAGCAAAAAATAATTGAAGAAGATCTAAAAGCATTAAATTTAAGATTTAAAAATCGACTCTCTTTTTTGACGATGATATTTTATCACAATTTGATGGGCTTTATGATCCAAAGCTAAAATAAAATCTCTCAGCTCAGGAAAATTTTTTAAGTTTAAAGGTTTCTTTTCTAAATCATAATAAATTTCTTCTTTGGGCTTGGCTAAAGAAATCACGTTTAATTTAATTCCTGTGGTTTCAACAGCTTTTTGGGCAAATTTAAATTGAAGCTTACCCCCATCCACTAAAATTAAATCGGGATAACCCCATTCTTGATGGCGAAGTCTTCTTTTTAAAACTTCATAAATCATCCGTGGATCATCAGGTTTGAAAATAGTTTTAATTTTAAATTTTTTTAAAAATTGGGGTGCGTAGCTTCCGTCAATAAAAGTCACTAAAATACCAACTTTTTCTTTGCCTGCAAAATGGGAAATATCAATTACTTCAATTCTTCTGGGTAATTTTTCTAAATTAAAAACTTCTTGTAATTGAACTAAAATTTTTCTCAAACGATTTTCTATAAGAAAAGACTCTTCCTTAATCAAATCTTGATGAGCTTCAATCTTTTTAAGAGCTAAATAAATTTTTTTAAGTTTTGAAGCTTCTTCAAGTTTATCTTCTTTTAAAAGCTTTTTCATTTTCTTTAAAATTTTCTTTTTCCACAAAGATAAATTGCCTTGAAAAATTTTCTTAATCATCTGCAAGTTCTCTTCGTAATTAGTTATGTCCTGAGAAGTAAATTGAGCTTCTTTTTGACAACAAAAACCAAAACACAAACCTAAATTAGCATTCAAACAAATCCTTTGATGTTTTTCTCGACAAGTACAAAAAGGTATTTCTTTTCTTATCAAATTTAAAATTGTTTTTAAAGATGATCCTTCAGCAAAAGGACCGATGACTTCTTTAGTTTTAAATTTCTCGGGTTGGTGAGTGATCAAAAGTTTAGGAAAAAGCTCATCAGTAAAAACAAGATAAAAATATTTGGAATCATCTCTTAAAAGCTGATTATAGGGCGGAGAAAATTTTTTAATTAAATCACTTTCTTTAAAAATAGCTTCAGCTTCATTTTTAGTTTCCAGAATTTCGACAGCATAAGTTTCTTTTAAAAGTTTTTTTATCTTTTCTGAAGTGGAATGAAAATATTGTTTTAATCTAGCTTTTAAGTTTTTAGCTTTACCTACATATAAAACGTTATTATTTTTGTCTTTAAAAAGATAAACCCCAGGGCTTTCTTTAATTCTTTTAAAATCTAGCTTAAGCATTTATAAATATCTCAAAAGACTTTTGCCTTCAAATTCTTGAGGAATTTTAAGGCCAAATAATTCTAAAACCGTTGGTGCCAGATCAGCTAAAGATCCTAAAATTTTACGATGATAGAAATTAAGCTCTTCTTTAGTTTTTTCTCTTTTTCTTGTTTGATCAATAAAAATAAAAGGAGATGGATTCAAATTATGGCCGGTATCTTTTTGCCCTGTTCTTGGGTCAACCATTTTTTCAATATTACCATGATCCGAGGTAATGATAAGAACCAAATTTTTTTCGTGAAGGAGATCTTCATAAAGAGAACCAATTAATTCATCAATCTTTTCAATAACTTTAATAGCTAAAGAAAAATCGCCCTGATGACCCACAAGATCAAAAACAGGTAAATTCATAAGAATAAAATCAAAATTCCCTTCTTTAACAATTAACTTTAAATAATCAAGCATTTCTTGGCTTTGCTTAATTAAACTTTCAAAATTGGTTTCAAAAGGAGGGAAAATTTTATAAACCTCTCCCGGATGTTCTTCTTCAAAAAAGCCATTAAAATAATAACGAAAAAGTTTCTCTCTTGTTTTATCAACTAGTTTTATTTGTTTAAGCTTATTCTCGGCCAAGATTCTGGTCAAATTAGTTTTAATTTTAGGTGGTTCAAAAATGACAGGATAATCAAGATTTTCTAAATAACGAGTTAAAGAAGCAAGATAAAGATTCTTTCTTTCTGGTCTTTTAAATTCTTTAAAATCTGGATTAAAGAAAGCCTGAGCTAATTGAAAAATGCTTTTACTTTCATAATTAAAAAACAAAACCGCATCATTATCTTTAATTATCCCCTCTTTTTCAATAATTAAAGGCTCTAAAAGACTATCATTGAAATTTTTTTCTTCATATCTTTTTTTAAGATAATCAAAGGGATTGGTGACATAATTACCTAAACCTTCTACTAAAAGCAAAAAAGTTTTTTGAGTTCTTAAAAGATAATTACCGGTTTCATCAAGGGCATAAAAACGACCACATAAAGAAGCAATTTTACCAGGATAATTTTTATTTTTTATTTCTTGAGTCAATTTTTCCAAAAGAGAAAGTGCTGATTGGGGTGGTGATTCTAAACCATCGGTAAAAAGATGCAAATAAACATGAAAAAAGTTTTGTCTTTGAGAAAGTTCCAATAAAGCCAAAAGGTGCTCGAAGGAAGATTTATCAAAGCTTTGGCTTAAAAGACCAACAAAATGTAACCGAGAGTTAAATTGACGACAATGATCAAAAATTTTCAAAAGTCTTTGATTTCGAAAAAAGGCTCCTGATTCAATTTCTAAATTAATTCGAGGATAGTTCTGATAATAAACTATACCTGTACCCATGGTTAAGTGGCCCATTTCACAATTTCCTGGTTGATTTGAGGCTAAACCTACTGAAATACCTGAAGAGGCTAAAAGAAGAAAAGGAAAATTTTTTTTGAGAAAAGAAAAATTGGGAGTTTTGGCAAAACGAAAAGGATTAGAAATATTAGTTTCACCCTCACCTAAACCGTCTAAAATCAAAAGAACAACTCTTTTTTGGGCCATATGTTAAAATTATTATAATTGAGCCTGGTCTTGGTTTAAAAATTAATTAAAATGACCTATTTAATCATCTTTTTTCTCGGCGGTTTTATTATTGGTTATTTTTTAAGACACTATTTAGCCTTAGAAAAGAAATTAAAAATTGAATTAGAAATTGAAAAAAAGTTAAAAGAGAGCAAAAAAGAAGCTGAAAATATTCTTAAAGAAGCCCAAGAAACTTCTCTGAATATTATCGAAGAAGCTAAAAAAGAAAAAGAAAGAATTTTAGTCGATGTTCTCGAAAGAGAAAAAAGATTGGGTCAAAGAGAAAGTATTTTGGATGAAAGAGAATTTTCTTTAATTGAAAGAGAAAAAAGATTAACGGAAAAAATAAAAGAAATTGAAGAGATTGAAAAAAAATTAGAAACTAAAGAGAAGTTCTTGGAAGAATCTCTTGAAAAAGTTAGTGGTTTTACGAAAGAAGAGGCTTTAAAAATTTTATTTGAAAAAATTGAAAAAGAATACGAAAATGAAATTTGGGAAAGAATTAAAAAATTAAAACAAAAAGAAGAAGAAATTTTAAGTCAAGAAGCTAAAGAAATTCTGGCTTCCATCATACCGAGATATGCTCGTTCCGTCGTCAGTGAAGTGACAACCACCACTGTAACTTTGCCGAGCGAAGAAATGAAAGGAAAAATTATTGGCAAAGAAGGAAGAAATATTAAGCATTTTGAGAACTTAACCGGTGTGGAGATTATTATTGACGAAACACCGGATATGGTGGTGTTATCCTCTTTTGATCCTCTTCGAAGAGAAATTGCTCGTTTAGCTTTAGAAAAATTAATTAAAGACGGAAGAATCAATCCGGCCACTATTGAGGAAAAAATTCAAGAGGCTAAAGAAGAAATTGAAAAAATCATTGAAGAGGCAGGAAAAAATGCCAGTTACGAATTAGGTCTTTTTGATTTACCTGAAGAGATTATGATTCTCATGGGAAGATTAAAATATCGTTACAGTTATGGTCAAAATGTTTTGCAACATTCAATTGAAGTAGCCACTTTTTCAAAAATGATTGCTGATGAACTTGGTTTAGATGTTTATGTAGCTAAAAAGGCAGGATTTTTACATGATATTGGTAAAGCTGTAACTCATGAATTGGAAGGAGACCATTTAGAAATTGGTATAAAAATTTTAGAAAAATATAATATTGAAGAAAAAGTAATTTTAGCTATGAGGTCTCATCATGAAACTTATCCTTTTGCTCTTCCTGAAGCTTATGTAATCTTAGCCGCGGATACTATTTCCGCTTCTCGTTTAGGAGCTCGTAGAGAAACAACTGAAATTTATCTTAAAAGATTACAAGATTTAGAAAAAATTGCTTCTTCTTTTGAAGGAGTAGAAAAAGCTTTTGCCATCTCTGGTGGTCGAGAAGTCAGGGTTTTTGTAGCTACAGATAAAGTAAGTGATTTAGAAATCTACCAATTAGCTAAAGAAATAGCCCAAAAAATTGAAAAAGAGTTGAAATATCCTGGTGAAATCAAAGTTGTGGTCATTCGAGAGAATCGGGCTGTGGAATATGCTCGTTAAAATTTGGATCTTTATTGATTTTGTGATAAAATCAGCTTAAAAGAGGTCGATTTTTAATTTAAAAAATAAAATGGCTAAAGGAAATATTGTTAAAAGAGAACAATTGGCCCAAAAAATGGTCGAAAAATTCAATATGACCAAAAAAGAAGCTCTTGAGGTTTTAAATTTTTTGGTTGAAGAGATTACTAATTATCTTAAAAATGGTGCTCAAGTAAAAATTGCCGGTTTAGGTACTTTTAAGGTTAGAGAAAGAAAGGCCAGAATTGCTCTTAATCCTAAAACCGGAGAAAGAGTCGAGGTTCCCGCTACAAAAGTTCCTCGATTTACTCCAGCGAAAGACCTCAAAGAAGCAGTTAAATAAAATAAATGGTCAAAATTTTTTGTTTGATTGGTCAAAATTATTTTTTGATTGAAGAAAAGATTAAAGAAATAACTCAAAAATTTAAAAGGATTAGTTTTCACAAAGATGTTAAAGAATTTTTTTCTGAATTGGAAAAGAACCTCAATCAAAGATTAATCGGAGATAATTTTGATTTGGTTCTCAAAAACCTTGAAAAATTAAAAAAGAGCGATTGGGAAAAATTAGTTTCTTATTTAGTTGACCCTAAAATTAAAATTGTTTTGGTTTTTAACTCTGAACCGACCGAATTTTTTTCTCTTTTAAGAAAAAACAACCTTAAATTTGAAATTATCCATCTTGTGACTCCCAAAAAACATGAATGGGACAATTTTGTTAAAGATTTTTTAAAGAAAAAGGGTATCAAATTGCCAGCTGAAATTATTGAATTTTTGAAAGAAAACTACAAAGATAATTTAGACTTTTTTTTGAAAGATCTCGAAAAAATGGTTATTTTAGGAGAAGAAGGTCTTAAAAAAGAAGAAATAGTTCAAATTATCAGTTTCCATCCTCATGTTTTCAAAATTCAAGAATTTTTTTTAGAAAAAAAATGGCCTAATTTCATTCATAGTTTTAAAAAATATCTTCTTGAAGAAAGAAATTCTTATGAAGTTTTAAGTGTTTTAACTTTTTTGTTCAATTCTCTTTTAAAAATCTATTTAATGAAAAATTATCCTCGTTTTAAAATTGAAGGCCATTATTATTATCTTCAAAAACTCAAAGAAAAAGCAAATAAATTAGAAACTGAAGAAATCAAAAGATTAATTTCCAGTTTGGCTAAAACCGAAAGAAAATTTAAAAAATTTTATCTTCAGCCCCACGAAATTCCTGAAGATCTGGTTTTGAACTATTTATTTTCTCGCTAAAAGAAGTTTAGCATACTTTGATTTTAATCGAGCTGCTTTCCGAGGATGAAGAAACCTTTTAGCTGCTTTATCTAACTGTTGATAAACTTTTCGCAGGGCCTTTTCGGCTTCTTCTTTATTATTTTCCTTAATAAAATTTAAAAATTTTTTAATTGCTTCTTTAATTTTTTTTCTTCTTTCATCATTTATTTTTTTTCTTCTTAAACTTTTCCTTAAAGCTCTTTTAGCTGATCTTGTCCGCGGCATTATTTAATTTCTTTTTTCAATTCTTCGACAAGTTTTTTGACTTTTTCAGAAAGATTTTTGGGTAATTTAAAATTAATTTTAATCACGAATCTTTGATTTTGATAATTAAAAGGAACTTCCATTTGTTTTTCTTTTAAGGCTTCTAAAGGATTTATTTCGATCATGATTTCATGGTAACTAAAACCCTGAGAAGGTGTTCTGGTTTCAAAAAAAGTAAAAAGATTACTAAAAAGATCCTCAAATTCGTCAGCAAAAAAATGTCTTTTCAAATATTCTCCTAAATCTTCAAAAGGCCCAAAAGTAAAACTTGTTTGTAATCTTCTTTTTTGATCATATTCTTGTCTTAACCTTCGATCTGACAAAACTCGATAAGCTTCAACAATTTTTTTAAATTTTTCCGCATTACCTCCAGGCCTGTCAGGATGATATTTTTTAGCTAATTCACGAAAAGCTTTTTTGATCTCTTCTTCAGAGGCATTTTCAGGTACACCTAAAATTTCATAATAATCTTCCATGGAGCCTTAAGGTTGATAAAAGGATCGGCCGATTTCACTTAAAAGTTGATTGAGTTCTTTAATTTTCATCTCAATTTCTTCAGCCCGTTGAGCTTTTTCTTTCGTTTCTTCTAATTCTTTAATTTTTTCATTAATTCTGGTTTTTAATTCTTCAGAAATTTTATTTTGATATTCTTGAAGAAGTTTTCGAGCTTGATAAATTAAATTATCAGCTTGATTTCGGGCCTCAGCTAATTTTCGTTTTTGAAAATCCTGAGCAGCATATTCTTCGGCTTCTTTTTTTAATCTTTCAATTTCTTCTCTAGGAAGATTGACTGAATTAGTAATTTTAACACTTTGACTTTTTTGGGTCGCTTTATCAACAGCTGTAACGGTTAAAATTCCATTTTGATCAATATCAAAAGTAACTTCAATTTGAGGTATACCTCTTGGTGCAGGTGGAATTCCTTCAAGTAAAAATCTAGCTAAAGTTTTATTATCTTGAGCCATGGGTCTTTCTCCTTGAACGACATGAATTTCAACTACCGTTTGGTTATCCTCAGCAGTTGTAAAAATTTCTTTTTTTTGATAAGGAATAGGGGTATTTTTAGGAATCATGGGATGGGCAATTCCACCTAAAGTTTCAATAGCCAAAGTTAAAGGTACCACATCCAAAAGCAAAATTTCCCTTACTTCTCCTTGCAAAATTCCAGCTTGAATGGCTGCACCCACCGCTACCACCTCATCAGGATTAATATCTTTTCTTGGTTCTTTACCAAATAATTCTTTAACTTTTTGTTGAATTAAAGGCATTCTTGTTTGCCCTCCTACTAAAATAATCTCATCGATATCAGAAGTTTTCAGACCAACTTCTTTTAAAGTTTGTTTTACTAATTCAATTGATTTTTCAACTAAATCTCGGGTTAAATCTTCTAACTGACTCCGGGTTAATTTGTAATATAAATGCTTTGGTCCAGCCGGTGTTGAAGTAATAAAAGGTAAATTAATTTCAGTTTCATATAAGGTTGACAATTCTTGTTTGGCTCTTTCAGCTGCTTCTTTGAGTCTTTGAAGAGCCAAAACATCTTGACTTAAATCTATTCCTTCTTCTTTTTTAAACCAATCAATTAAAAACTGAATAATTCTTTGATCAAAATCATCACCACCTAAAAAGGTATCACCACCAATACCTTTGGTTTCAATAACATTATCACCAACCTCTAAAATCGAAATATCAAAAGTACCTCCACCAAAATCATAAACTAAAATGCGAGCATTTTTTTGTTTATCAAAACCATAAGCTAAAGCAGCGGCTGTTGGTTCAGGTAATAATCTTTTAACTTCTAAACCAGCAATTTCTCCAGCTGCTTTCGTAGCTGATCTTTGAGAATCATCAAAATAAGCCGGACAAGTAATCACTGCTTCTTTAATTTCTTCACCTAATTTTTCTTCTACATCCATTTTAATTTTTTGAAGCACCATGGCTGAAATTTCTTCAGGTCGATACCATCTTTCACCCATTTTCACTTCAACACCGCCAGTATTTGATTCTCTTATTTCATAAGGCAAAATTTGTTTAGCTTTTTGAACTTCTGGATCAGAAAATCTTCTTCCAATTAATCTTTTTACTGAAAAAATAGTATTTTTAGGATTAGTAATTGCTTGTCTTTTGGCTAAAATACCTACTAAACGCTCTCCGGTTTTGGAAAGAGCCACTACTGAAGGAGTTAGCCTCGAACCTTCTCGATTTTCCAAAACTCGTGGTACCCCAGCTTCCACAATAGCTACCACGGAATTAGTTGTTCCCAAATCGATACCAATAATTCTTCCCATTTTAATGGGTAATAATCTTTACTCTCGCTGGTCTTAAAAGACGACCTCGATAAAAATAACCTTTACTTAGAACTTCTATAATTAAGCCTTCGTCTTCACCAGAACAATTTTCTTTTTCACACTTTTTACTTAAAATTGTTTCATGAAAATGAGGATCAAATTTTTGATTTAAAGGATTAATTTCAGAAAGTCCATCTTTTTCTAAAAGATCTTTTAATTGAGAATAAATCAAATAAAAGCCTTTCCCAGTTTCATTTTCAAGAGGAGCTTTTTCAAAAGCCAGTTCAAAACTATCCAAAATTCCTAAAAGCTGATAAATCAAATCAGCATGAGCTAATTCTTGTACTTCTTGAAATTTTTGTTGATATTCTGCTTGAATTCTCAAAACATCGCTTTTCGCTCTTTTCAAATTCTCTAAATATTGTTCTTTTTCTTTTTCAAGATTTTCAATTTTAGCCATCAATTCCTCAATTGTTTCTTCTTCTGTAGGTAATTTTTCTTCTTGATTTTTTTCTTCCATAGTTAAAATTATAAAGAAAAGAGAAAAAACTTGTCAAACTATCTCACTCTTTGCCAAAGTTTTAAAAACTCGGAATATAAAGTGGGATTACTAAAAATCCAAACATAAACCATCACAATAAAAAGAAAAATCGCCAATAAAGTAAGATTTCTTTTCATAATTATCCCCAAAGCAAATTTTGGTTTTCTTGAGATTTATGTTAAAATTATACCATATCTTTAAAAGGTCGCCTTTTTCTTAATTTAGTTAAGAAATGCCTCAAAATAAAAATTTACTTCTTGTTATCGTCGTCGTCGTGCTCGTAGCCTTGGGAGTTGTGACTTACTTTTTTGTTCAAAGAGGGGGTCTACCTTCTTTACCTCAAGTACCTCAAGTACCTCAAGAAACAGCCACACCAACACCCCCTTCACCTACTGAAGTCCCTCCAACACCCACAACACCTACAACACCTACTCCCTAACAATTAACTCTCTAAAAACTTTAAAAACTTAAAAACCGTCCCTTGGGTAGGGGCGGTTTTTATGATAAAATTAAAAAAAATGAATCTTGTTCCCCTTTTGGAAGAAGTATTGAAAAATTTAAACGAAAGAGAGAAGGATGTGATTTTGAAAAGATATGGTATTTTTAATAAATCTGAAACTTTGGAAGATATTGGAAAAGATTATGGTCTCACACGGGAAAGAGTTAGACAAATTCAAAATCAAGCTTTAAGGAAAATCTTGCCGATTTTAAAAGAACACCAAGAAATTGAAAGAATTATGGAAAAAACAAAAGCTTTGTTAGGATCAATGGGGGTGAAAAAAGAAACAAGTTTTCACTTATTATTAAAAGAAAACTTAAACTTAAGTGAAGTTAATCTTAAAATTTATCGTTTTTTTGCTTTATATTCTGAAAAAGTAATTTTTCATCCCGCAGACGATGATTTTCATAGTTTTTATGCTCGAGATCAAGAAATTTACACTGCTGCTCGTCACACCTTAAAAAAACTTTATCTTTATTTCTTAGAGAATCACCAAGAACTTTTTCCTCAAGAAAAAGTTATAGAAATTTCTAAAAAAGAAATTAAACTTCACTTAAAAAAAGAACCAACCCCTGAAGAGATTTTAGATTTTCTGAAAATACTCAAACATTTAGCTAAAAATCCTTTTCATGATTGGGGACTTAAGACTCATCCCTTTATTGTACCTACCTGTTTAAAAGACAAAATTTTTTTGATTTTAAAACAAGAAGGTAAACCTTTGCATTATTCTCAGATTTATCAAAAATTAAACCAACTAAAAGAAATTAAAGAAGAAATTATTGATCCAAGTTGGCAAAAGGAATATAATATTGAATCGCTTAAAAATGAACTCATTAAACACGAAGATTTTGTTTTTGTGGGTAAAGGAACTTATGGTCTTAAAGAATGGAATTTAATTCCAGGAAGTGCTAAAGCTTTGATGCTTGAATATTTGAAAATTAAAAAAAAAGTAACCCGTGCCGAATTATGGCAATATCTTTCTTCTTTAAGACCGATCAAAAAAAGTTCTTATTATGTTTATCTTAAAAAATTGAAACCAAAACTTAAAACTGAAGGAAATTATTTAATTTACTATGATTGATCCCCTTGCTTTTATTTTAAGATTTATTTTTGATTTCTGGTGGCTTTTATTTCCTTATTTTTTAATAAAGCTTTGTTTTGCTAAATTCAAAGATCACCAAAAAGGGAAATTTATAAAATCAATGAAATGGGCTTTTTTAGAGTTAAAATTTCCTCCAGGAATTACTCGAACACCACGGGCCATGGAAGAAGTTTTTAATGCTCTTCATGCCCTGGCACCTAGTCCAGACGCTTTTAATTGGTGGAATCTTAATATTAAAGGCTATGTTCCTAAAAATTATACTTTACTCATTATTGCTCATGATGGACAATTAAGATTTTTTATCCGCTTTCCGGAGGATTTAAAAGAGTTCATCAAAACTAGATTTTATGCCCAATATCCTGAAATAAAATTTGAAGAAACTGATGATCCTTTAAAGGTTTTACCTCCTGTTTTACCCAATGCTTTATTTGATTGTGAAATTTTTGATGCTCGTTTTAAAAAAGAAGATGCTTATCCTATGAAAACCTATGTGGTGACAGAAAAATTACCACCAGAACAACAATTAGATCCTATCACTCTTTTTTCCGAAGGAGCTACTCAAATTTCTAATAAAGAATGGTTAATTTTTCAAATTATAATTTTACCTACCACAGCGGATAATCCTGAAATTGGGAAAAAATGGATTGAAAGAGGTAATAAAGTCATTAATCAATTAATGGGGAAAACTGAAGCAAAAGAACCTGGTCTTTGGGAAGAGGTTGAAGAATTTATCATTAATTTACTTTTAGCACCTTTTCGAGCTCCTGTTTGGAAAGCCAAAACACCAGCTCCTGAAAAAGAAATCAGTATGGAAAAATTCACACCTGGAGAAAGAAGGGTAATAGAATTAATTCAAACAAAATTGTCAAAATTGGGTTATTGGTGTAATTGGAGAATTGTTTATGTGGGTACTCGAGATGTTTTTAAAACTAATTTAAGTAGTGTTGTTTCTTTAATTATGGGAATTTTAAGAAATTTTAGTACTGAAGATTTGAATGCTTTTTCTTTAATACCTTTAACCAAGCTTAAAGAAAAAGAAACTTTTTCTCTTTTTATTTTAAAAACAATGCATTATAATGACTTTCGTGGATATGCGTGGGTGAGATTACCTGAAGAAGTGGTTAAGGGTCTAAAAGATAAAACTTTGGGAGGTGGTTTTATTTTAAATTCTGAAGAATTAGCGACACTTTTTCATCCGCCCATGGAATTTGTACCTCCTATTGGCCTTGAAAAAATTTCGACCAAAGAATTGCCACCACCTTTTTAGGTCGAATTAATTTAAAATTTTAATTATGAAAAAGATTATTGTTTATACTACCAGTTATTGTCCTTGGTGTCAAGCCACAAAAGAATTTTTAAAGAAAAATGGTTATGAATATGAAGAAAGAAATGTTGAAACTAATCCTGAATGGGCAAATGAACTGGTCCAAAAATCTGGTCAATATGGTGTTCCTGTCATTGATATTGAAGGAAAAATTATTGTTGGTTTTGCTCCTGAAGAAATTATGGAAGCTTTAGAGGATAAAGTCGAAGATTAAAAAATTGAAATTTAATGTATGACTCCATTATCCTGGGTGCTTCGGCCGCAGGTATTTCTGCCGGTATTTATTTGAAAAGACAAAAAAGAGATTTTTTAATGATTGCTAAAGATATCGGCGGTGAAATGGCTTTATCCGGCATTATTGAAAATTACCCTGGTTTTCCAGAAACTAACGGTGTGACTTTGACGGAAAAATTTAAAGAGCATATGAAAAAATACGAAATTGAGCCAATTCTT